>Ga0310695_10007833_pt1 | contig 16830 bp, 8 predicted proteins | sample RumenRJG_04DNA_FD_203882 | JGI IMG/M metagenome (GOLD analysis project Ga0310695, IMG submission 203882) | Bovine rumen microbial communities from Lethbridge, Alberta, Canada - RJG_04 (v2) (version 2) | ecosystem: Host-associated > Mammals > Digestive system > Stomach > Rumen | place: Canada...
TGTTGTTTCCACCCTCGTTCCCGAGGCTGGTGGTTATTTCTTGACCTTCGCCCTGGACGAGCCCTTCCACTACAATGGTGGTAACCTGATGGTCGAGGTTAAGGTTCAGGAGCCCGGTAACTATGCAACGACCTACTTCTGGGGTACTGGTATGGTTGATGAGAACGACCAGGTTATCTACACTCCCACCTACATGTACAACGAGAACTACAGTGGTGAGGCTAATGTAAACCAGTTGAGCTCCTTCCTGCCTGCTGCCGACTTCACCTATGAGCCTGCTGATGTTCCTCCCGTTGAGCCCACCGAGAAGACTGGTGCTCCCACCTTCAACGGCTACACCACCGACGGTATCCACGCTTACTTCGTAGAGATCGTTCCCAGCGAGCCCAGCACCATCTGGTACCGCGTTCGCTACCCGGACGGCACCTACAGCGATTGGGCCATCTATGAGGACATCCTGAGCTTCACCGAGGACGGCATGTACCGTGTAGAGGCTTATGCAATTGCCGACGGCAAGCTCGAGAGCGATCCCATCGCTTATGAGTTCGTGGTAAGCCCTGTTACCGGCCTGAGCGAGATGGCAGGCGGCAAGACTGTTGCCAGCACCCGCTACTTCAACGCTGCCGGTCAGGAGATGCAGGAGGCTAACGGTCTGACGATCGTTGTTACCACCTACACCGACGGCACCACCAGCACCGTTAAGGTGATGAAGTAAAACAGTTGATAGTCAATAGCTAACCGTTGGCTGTTGACTATTCGCGAAACGAATTGCAGGGACGCAAGCAAACTTGCGTCTCTGCTTTTTTATGCATTTTTTTGCGGAAAAAGGAAAATGTCGTATATTTGCAACGCAAAATCAAGGAAGCTTAAAAGAAGGAAACACATGTTTTATTAACTCTTTAAATACATTTTATCATGAAGAAATTCTTTACTTTGATTGCAGTTGCCGCTATGGCATTCGCTGCTCAGGCTGATGTGCTGACCGTTTGTGATGGTACGGCAGTTAACTACTTGGTTCCCATCAATGGTTGGTATGTTGACCAAGAGGGCACCATGAGCCAGATGATTTATCCTGCCGAGATGCTTGCCGATATGCAGAATGGCCAGATTACCCAGGTGAAGTTCTATCCCGAGGAGACGATTGAGTTTGACGATTGTGAATTGCAGTTGGCATTCAAGACCGTTGATGCGAATGGTTTTGAGACGGCTACCGCTTTTACCGGAGCAACGGTTGTTTCGACAACTGATGTCTTCTATAACAACACTGCAATCACATTCGACCTGTATCAGCCCTACGAGTATACCGGCGGCAACCTCCTGGTCCAGGTGATGGTGACCTTTGCCGGTGATTACAACTACACCAGCACTTACTTCGTCGGCATGGAAACCGAGAACTATGCTTCGTTCTCAAGTTACGATTCCTACGGCACTCCTTCTACCAAACTGCATCAGTTCCTGCCCAAGTGCACTTTCACTTATGAGCCTGGCCAGGTAACTCCCGTTGAGCCCACCGAGAAGACCGGTGCTCCCACCTTCAACGGCTACACCACCGACGGCATCCATGCCTACTTCGTTCAGATTGTACCCACCGAGCCCAGCACCATCTGGTATCGCGTTCGCTACCCGGACGGCACCTACAGCGATTGGGCCATCTATGAGGACATCCTGAGCTTCACCGAGGACGGCATGTATCGCGTAGAGGCTTATGCAATTGCCGACGGCAAGCTCGAGAGCGATCCCATCGCCTATGAGTTCGTGGTAAGCCCTGTTACCGGCCTGAGCGAGATGGCAAGCGGCAAGACCGTTGCCAGCACCCGCTACTTCAACGCTGCCGGTCAGGAGATGCAGGAGGCTAACGGTCTGACGATCGTTGTTACCACCTACACCGACGGCACCACCAGCACCGTTAAGGTGATGAAGTAAAACATTACAGTTGATAGCCGACAGTTAGGCTGTTAACAGACCATTGAACGGACGACCCTCGACTGGGTCGCCCGTTTTTTTGAGCGTCCTCGGCTGGGTTGAACGAGGAGTCTATAGGGGTATTGTAAACACAATGGTATCGTTCATGGTGCATGAATTCTTTTAAAAATCTTCTGGCATTGTTTTGATTATTCATAATTCTTTTGTAGTTTTGCAACTGAAATGATAATTGATTCTATTTTTATTTGTTTAACTTTAAATTTTTCAGGCTTATGAAGAAATTTTTATTCGTTCTTTTGGCTGGTGCACTGGCACTGCCGATGATGGCTCAGGTGAAAGGCCAGGCAGACATCCGTATTGGCACTGTGCCCAATTATCCTACTTTCACCACATTGCAGCGCAACCATGCAGTTGTTGCTAACCGCGATGAGGTTCCCGCCGGCTATGCCAGCGTTACCCTCTATGCCGCCGACGTTTGGGGTGATGGCACTGGCTACCAGATGCTGCTCGATGCCGACGCTACCGCTTACGGCACCATCATTCCCGCGACTGGTGGTCTGACCACCAGTGGCGATGCCCCTGAAGGTTTGTATGATGAGTTCGAGTACAAGATTCCGGAGAATGCCGATGGCGCACTGACCACTGCCAACATCTTGATTGACCAGGCTGTTACCATCCTGATTCCCGCTGGCGTCTATGACTGGTGCATCACCAACCCGACTCCCGGTGACAGGCTCTGGATTGCTTCGGCCAATGGTAACATTCCCGGTCGCTACGATAACTTCCTGTTCGCTGGCGGTGCTACCTACACCTTCTATGTAACCTACGGTGGCCAGTACGACATGGTTGACCTGGATGTCTATGATCCCAACGCTCCTGTTATGCCCATGAATGTTACCGCCGATGAGAACGGTAACATTGCTTGGGAGAACGACCACGATCCCGCCTTCAACCTGCGCTACAGGCCCTACGATCCCAACATTGGTTACAACCTGTTCTGGGACTTCGATAGCGATGAGTCGCTTGAGGGCTGGAAGGTTTATGACGCTGATGCCGACGGTATGACCTGGCGTCTTACCGAATATGGTGTAGACGGTTCTAATTGCATCACCTCTGATAGTTACTATAGTGGTGCACGCACCCCTGACAACTGGGCATTCTCGCCCGAGGTGGAACTGGGTGGCACGCTCACTTTCAAGACCTCTAACTACAGCAGTTCGTATCTTGACAAGTTTACTGTTTGCGTATGCGTAGGTGAATTTGAAACCGAAGATGGTGTTGATGTCAGCAAATTCGTTGAGATCAGCGACTTCATCCAGCCCGGCACCGACTGGGAGGAGATCACCATCCAACTTCCTGAGGACCTCCGTGGCGAGATGGGTTACTTCGCATTCCATCACTATGACTGCTATGACAAGTGGCGCGTCAACATTGATGATGTTTCCTATGATGTTCCCGGCAACACGCCCGCTGAGTGGATCGTAGTTGGGGGCATCGAGGGCAACGACTACACCATCGAGGGTCTTGAGGATGGCGTTACCTACGAGGTACAGGTACAGGCTGTCGCTGTTGACGGCCGCACCACCGACTGGACCGAGAGCACTCTGTTCACCTATGAGGAAGGCGAGACTCCCCAACCCACCGAGAAGACCGGTGCTCCCACCTTCAACGGCTACACCACCGACGGTATCCACGCCTACTTCGTAGAGATCGTTCCCAGCGAGCCCAGCACCATCTGGTACCGCGTTCGTTACCCGGACGGCACCTACAGCGATTGGGCTATCTATGAGGACATCCTGAGCTTCACCGAGGACGGCATGTACCGTGTAGAGGCTTATGCAATTGCCGACGGCAAGCTCGAGAGCGATCCCATCGCTTATGAGTTCGTGGTAAGCCCCGCTACCGGCCTGAGCGAGATGGCTGGCGGCAAGACCGTTGCTGGCGTACGCTACTTCAACGCTATGGGCCAGGAGATGCAGGAGGCTAACGGCATGACCATCGTCGTTACCACCTACACCGACGGCACCACCAGCACCGTTAAGGTGATGAAGTAAGCTATTGGCGGTAACAGTTGATAGTTAACAGTAAGCTATTGACTGTTCCCGAAACGAATTGCAGGGACGCAAATAAACTTGCGTCTCTGCTTTTTTTGTACGCAAATCTCTAATCGAGGATTATAAGAGTTTCGCGAGCTGTTCACTTGCCCGCGGGATAAAAACAATACGGGCCTGGTTTTGCAAGATGTCCCTCCAGTGCTTGCGCGTTGATGTTCTTTACATTCCTAAATGGCTTATTGATAATTTTTTATAACCTGACATTCAGGAAAAGTTTCCCGAAAAATTTTGTAACTATTTGAAAGTTAGTAAAGTATATTTTTACTAAGTCTAAAAAGTTTTCCAAAACAAAAATTTTTCTCTAAATTATTTGTCATTTCAGTAGCATTGTTTACCTTTGCAAACCGTTACCGGAAAAACCGGTTTTTTTACGATAGCAATAGATACAGAAACCTTCCCTTTTTATCAATACACGGATATGATACAGACAGTGTTGAAGCGTGATGGCCGCGTCGTCGGCTACAACGAGGAGAAAATCAAGGCCGCAATCCGCAAAGCCATGCTCGCCACCGATGCCGGTGAGGACGAGAGCCTCATCCAGCGTATCGCCGACCGCATCGGTCAGCGCGGCCGTGCCCAGATGAGCGTCGAGGACATCCAGGACCAGGTGGAACTGGAACTGATGAAGAGTCCCCGCAAGGAGGTGGCACGCTGCTATATCAATTATCGTCATGCCCGCAGCGTGGCCCGCAAGGCCAAGACGCGCGACCTGTTCCTGGAAATCATCAATGCCAAGAACAACGATGTCACCCGCGAGAATGCCAACATGAATGCCGACACGCCAGCCGGCATGATGATGAAGTTCGCCAGCGAGACGACCAAGCCCTTTGTCGACGACTATCTGCTCAGCGAGGAGGCCCGTGAGGCCGTTCGCGGCAACTATCTGCATATCCACGACAAGGATTATTATCCCACCAAGAGCCTCACCTGCGTGCAGCACCCGCTCGACAAGGTCCTCAAGCAGGGCTACATGGCCGGGCACGGTGAGTCGCGTCCCGCCAAGCGCATCGAGACGGCCGGCGTCATCGCATGTATCACCATGGAAACGGCTCAGAACGAGATGCATGGCGGACAGGCCATTCCCGCATTTGACTTCTATCTGGCACCCTATGTGCGCCGCACATTCATCGAGGAGGTCAAGACCCTCGAGGCCCTGATGGGGCAGGACTACAGCCGCCTGTACGATATCAAGTTTGATGACTATGAGGAGCGCGAACTCGACTTCCTGCAGGGCGATGAGCGCATTCTCCAGCACGCTATCAACAGGACCGTCCGCCGTGTGCATCAGGCTATGGAGGCGTTCATCCATAACATGAATACCATCCACTCGCGCGGTGGCAACCAGGTGGTGTTCAGTTCCATCAACTATGGCACCGACACCAGCGCCGAGGGCCGATGCATCATCCGCGAATTGCTCAATTCCACCTATCGTGGCGTGGGCAACGGTTCCACTGCGATTTTCCCCATCCAGATCTGGAAAAAGAAGACGGGTGTGAGTTACAAGCCCGGCGACCGCAACTACGACCTGTACCAACTGGCCTGCAAGGTGACGGCGCGTCGCTTCTTCCCCAACTTCGTCAACCTGGATGCCACCTACAACTACCACGAGCAGTGGCGTCCCGACGACCCCGAGCGCTACAAACATGAGGTGGCCACGATGGGCTGCCGCACGCGCGTGTTCGAGAACCGTTTCGGCGAGAAGACATCCATCGGGCGCGGCAATCTGTCGTTCTCGACCATCAACATCGTGCGCCTGGCCATCGAGTGCATGGACATCAAGGACCAGCAGGAACGCATCGACCGCTTCTTTGCCAAACTCGACAATATGCTCGAGATCACGGCACGCCAGCTCGATGACCGCTTCCAGTACCAGAAGACCGCTATGGCCAAACAGTTCCCGCTGCTCATGTCGCAGTTGTGGAACGGTGCCAGTGAACTGGGGCCCGACGACAGGGTCGAGAGCGTCATCAATCAGGGCACGCTCGGCATCGGGTTTATCGGCTTGGCCGAGTGCCTGATAGCCCTCACAGGACATCACCACGGCGAGAGTGAAGAGGCGCAGCGGTTGGGCCTGAAGATTATCACCTATATGCGTGACCGTGTCAACGACTTCAGCGAGCGCTACCGCCACAACTACAGCGTGCTGGCAACCCCGGCCGAGGGCCTTGCCGGCAAGTTCACGCGCCGCGACCGCAAGGACTTTGGCGAGATTCCCGGCGTGACCGACAAGATTTATTACACCAACAGCAACCATGTCCCCGTCTATTACAAGTGCTCGCCCAAGCACAAGGCCGAGGTCGAGGCTCCCTACCACGAGTTGACCCGTGGCGGACACATCTTCTATGTAGAGATTGACGGTGATGCCACCCACAACCCCGAGGCCATTGCTAATGTCGTGGACCTCATGGACAAGTACAATATGGGATACTGCTCGGTCAACCACAACCGCAACCGCTGCATGGACTGTGGCTATGAGGATGCTACCGAGGGACTCGAGGAATGCCCTGAGTGCCACAGCCATCACATCGACCGCCTGCAGCGCATCACGGGCTACCTTGTCGGCACTACCGACCGCTGGAACAGCGGTAAGCTCGCCGAACTCAAGGACCGTGTCGTCCACAAGTGAGATGAGTTTTTAGTATGGAAAGTATTGCCTGAAATACATTGTTAGGCTCTAGTATCATACTAAAGACCTGTAACGATTAGCAATGCTTCGAGTGTTACATATCGTGGAGGGAACCAGTGTCGATGGACCCGGCCTGCGCACATCAATCTACTTGGCGGGTTGCAGTCACCATTGCCCCGGTTGCCATAACCCCGACTCATGGGATTTTGGGGGTGGGGAAGAGCGCACCCTCGACGAACTGATGCAGGTCATTGCCTATAACGAGGCTCCGGTCACCCTGAGCGGCGGCGACCCGCTGCAACAACCCGACGGCACCCGTGCCCTGGTGCGACGCATCAAGCAGGAACTGGGCTACAATGTTTGGTGCTTTACGGGCTACACTTGGGAGGAAATCGTGGCCAATCCCGTGTTGCTTGACGCCGTGCACCAACTTGATGTGCTTGTCGACGGCCCCTTTGTCCAGGCCGAGCGGGATATCTCGCTGCGCTTTCGCGGCAGCCGCAACCAGCGCCTTATCGATGTCCAGCGCACCCTCGCATCAGGCGTTCTCACCCTATGGCAATAGCCGGCCGTGATGGGGGCATGATATCTAATACTTTTTTTATTGTGCTTTTTAAAAAAAAGCATTATCTTTGCAGCGACTAATGGAATGTGTTGAGGTTTCCTGCCCTTGATTGTGGGGTGAGGAATGAAAAGGGAACCAGGTGCGACTCCTGGACAGTACCCGCTGCTGTAACTCCCTGATAAAACATCGCGCGGCTTGAATGCCACTGGTTGCAACATCACGCTGCATCATCACCGGGAAGGCGCCATCGCGATGGGGGAGAAGTCAGAAGACCTGCCTCCACACTGCCAAAAATGTGGTTCACGCGGCATTTGAACCCTGGCGAAGTGAGATGATGCAGACCTGTCTGTACATTTTATGGAAGTCACAGCACCGACCACTGTGCGCCCCTCCTTCTCGTGTCGCATGATTCACAACTGATTGTGAAACATTTAAGTTGTAGTGACATGAAGAAATCATTACTTATCGTAATATTGATGGCGGCAGCATTGTTGGCGCACGCCGACAACTCGCCTTACATCGCCCATGTGTATGACTATCTGCCCGCTCCGGGGCAGTTCGTGAACCAGTCCCCTGCCTATAAGCCCGGATATACCCAGGACAGCATCAATGCCCTGGTCGAGAAGTCATTGTGCGGCAAAGCCATTGGAGGAACGGTCAGCCTGGGCAGTTACGGTGGATATATCGTGTTCGGCTTTGATCATCCTGTCATCAACAAGCATGGCTATGATGTGAGAATCTATGGCAATGCTTTCCAGAGCAATGCTGTGCCCGATGTGGCTGGTGGCAGTTGCGAGCCCGGCATTATCATGGTGGGTGTGGACATGGACGGTGACGGTGTGCCCAGCGAGGGCGACCTGTGGTATGAGATCAAGGGCGCTGATTACGACCGTTGCCTGCACAACTTTGAAGTGACCTACTATAAGCCTGATGAGAGCAAGGAAAAGGTGCCTCATGAAAAATGGTCGTTTATCAACGATGTTGAATATGTCCGCTGGACCAGCAACGATGCCGCTAATCCTGAGGGATTTGTATGGCGCAACACCTTCCACCCCCAGCCTTATTGGCCGCTGTGGATTGAGGACACGGTCATCACCCTCAGGGGAACAAGACTGCCCAACTCCTCGGTTGACATGAGCGCCAATGGCTCGGGTACCAACTGGTTCCAGCCCTTCTTTGGCGAGGGTTATGTGGACAATCTGCCCAATGCCCAGGAGCCGGGTTTCATGATTGACTGGGCGATTGACGAGGACGGCAACCCCGTGGAACTTGACCATATTGATTTCATTAAGGTTTATTGTGGTCAGCTGGACTATTGCGGCTGGCTGGGTGAGGTGTCGACCGAGGTGTGTGGTGCCGAGGATTTGCACCCCGATGCCGAGCCCGACGAGCCGGGCCCCGGCCCCGGTGATTTCTTGTTCACCAACGGAATCATCTTTGTCAACGAGGACCGTTACGGTCCCAATCAAGGTTCGCTCAACTACTACAACTATGACTACGACGAGATGGAGTATAATGTCTTTGCCGAGGTCAATCCTGATGTGAAGCTGGGTGTGACCACGCAGTTCGGCCAGCTTTATGGCGGCCGTCTGTTCCTGGTGAGCAAACAGGCCAACTCCAGCGAGGCTTCGGGCAGCACGGTGGGATCCCGATTGGCCGTGCTCGATGCCGCCACACTCAAGCAGCAGGGCAGCATTCTGCGTTTCGGCGAGTCGCCCGACAGCGTCTATGACGGTCGTGCCTATTGTGCGGTGACGGCCGACAAGGGCTATGTCTCCACCAGTGCGGGCATCTTTGTCATCGATGTGCCTTCAATGAGTGTCGTTGGGTCGATTGACGGCACCATGTCGAGTGCCAAGGGTGACAGTTATAGCCTCTACCATGACCAATGTGGCGACATGGTGCGCTTAGGCCAGTATGTGTTTGCTGTACAGCAGGGTAGGGGGCTTCATGTGATTGATCCCGTCAGTGATGTAGTTGTCAAGACCTTGCCCTTCCCCAACATCGTCACGGTGTTTGTGACAGCAGGTGGCAATCTGTATGTGGCAAACAATTCACGCGAAATCTACGACTACAGTAGTGGCCCCTACGAAGCCAATTTCACGCGCATCGACCCTGTCGCTCTCACGGTGGATGAGGTCTTTACGCTGGATGGCACATGTGGGGCCTTGAGTTCTTGGGGCGCGTGGAGGGCTTGCATGGTGTGTGTGGATCCGCATTCCGAGCGCGTCTACTACAGCCACGACGAGTATCAAAACTACATCAGTTCCTATGATTTCACGACCCGCATGTATACCGATGAGCTCATTACACTCCCCGAGGGCGTGGAGATAAATTGGGACGGTACTAAGGAACGACAGGGACTCTATGCTTCGGCAATCAGCTTTGACCCGCACACAGGCGACATGGTGGTGCAAACCGTTGAGGCGGCACCGATGTCCTATCAGAACTTTAATCACAATTGGGTGCTGTTTTATGATGCCAACACGCTTGAACTCAAGCGACAGGTGCGCCTGCGCGACGCCTATTGGTTCCCGGCGATGGCTGTCTATCCCGACACTTGCGACCCCACTGTGACAATCAGCGATGTGGCGTTGCGTGCCGGCCAAGGCACCGTTATCTCGATGCTCGATGCCGTCAATGATGGCGACAATATGGCTGCGCTGGCCGTCTCGACGGCGGTGAGCAGCGATGAGTCCGTGGCCCGGGTCGAAATGACAGGATCGGAACTGCACATTACGGGCCTTAGACTGGGTTCGGCAAGGATCCAGGTCACCACCGACAGCAATGGCAAACTGGCTACGGGCAGTTTCATTGTTATCGTCAAGGCCGCGGCCGGTGATGTGAACATGGATGGTGAGGTCGATATCAACGATGTGACCAAACTCATTAACATCCTGTTGGGCAGTGTGCTCAACGATTACGACCCGTCTGCTGCCGACTATGACAACAGCGGCTTCATCGACATTAATGATGTCACGGCTCTGATTGCTCACATCTTGAACTGAAACTGAAAAACAATAACAATAACAAAATAACTTGTTTAACCTTTTATTATTTAAAGTAATGAAAAAGATCTTTACATTAGCAGCAAGTGCCCTGCTGGCTTCGGCCGCTTGGGCGGGAGTGGTTACTTTGGACTTGAACAAGCCCATTAACCCTTCTTCGTTGGAGTACAATGACTATGGTATCTGGACCCAGTGCTACAATGATGTGGACTACACATGGCTGGAGTTCGGCGACGAGGATGGCGAATTCATGCTCTCGCACCTCATCGATGGTGAGGGCGCTTCGTGGGGCGGCTACTACTGGGATGGTTTCTGCCCCGCCATCGGTGGCGACCAGACCGACTACGGTCAGCCCGGCAGCAGTGCTTCGTGGACAACCAATTACGGCGGTTGCATGGCTGGCGGCGGCTGCGTCATCAATGCCGATGGTACGGTGACTGCCGATCCTGCACAGCCCTATCTCGTGGCTTATTACAGCAACTGGGCAATGGAAGGCCCGAGCAATCAGGTGATGTTTGTCGACAAGGAAGGCAAGACCACCTTTGAGCCCGTTGGCGTGTATGTGTGCAACCACCCCTGGCCCTATTACGGCTGTGAGCATGGTGACGGCTTCGGCAATCCTTTTGGCGAGGGTGACTACTTCGAACTCATCGCTCATGGTGTTGCTGCCGACGGCACTGAAAAGACCGTCAGCATCAACCTCGTGGAGTTTAGCAATGGCGAACTCCATGCCTTGAACGACTGGACCTTCTTTGACCTCTCCAGCCTGGGCGAGGTGGAGTCAGTTTACTTCACCATGAACTCAACCGATATGGGTGACTATGGCATGAACACTGCCGCCTACTTCTGCATGGACAAGTTCCAGGTGAAGGGCGAGGATGACCCCGTTGTTGATCCTACCCAGAAGACTGGTGCTCCCACCTTCAACGGCTATACCACCGACGGTATCCACGCCTACTTCGTTCAGATTGTACCCAGCGAGCCCAGCACCATCTGGTACCGCGTTCGCTACCCGAACGGCACCTACAGCGATTGGGCCATCTATGAGGACATCCTGAGCTTCACCGAGGACGGCATGTACCGCGTAGAGGCTTATGCAATTGCCGACGGCAAGCTCGAGAGCGATCCCATCGCCTATGAGTTCGTGGTAAGCCCCGTTACCGGCCTGAGCGAGATGGCAAGCGGCAAGACCGTTGCCAGCACCCGCTACTTCAACGCTGCCGGCCAGGAGATGCAGGAGGCTAACGGTCTGACGATCGTTGTTACCACCTACACCGACGGCACCACCAGCACCGTTAAGGTGATGAAGTGATTCGCATTTTATAGTATATAGTAACCATGATTCGGGTGCGTCCTGTTGGCACTGCCAGCCATCAGGACGCACTCTTCTTGTAACGGATGGAATCCATCTGCACGAACTACTGAAATCGGTAGTTTTGAGACACCTTAATAATATATTATTAAAATAATGTGCAATCAAAAAAAAACTGTCTTTCTCTACCCGATATCTCGACGAAATGCCTTACCTTTGCAGCCGATTTTCAAAAAAGTACTCACAATTATCAATATATGGCAAAGAATTTAGTTATCGTTGAGTCCCCTGCTAAGGCAAAGACCATCCAGAAGTTTTTGGGTAATGAATATAAAGTAATGTCGAGTTTCGGCCATATCCGTGACTTGCACAAGAAGGATTTCAGCATTGATGTTGAAAACGGCTTTAAACCGCTTTATGAGATTCCCGAGGACAAGGAGGATCAGGTCAAGACACTCAAGGATGAAGCTGCTAAGGCTGATGTCGTATGGCTCGCGAGTGATGAAGACCGCGAGGGGGAGGCCATTGCTTGGCACCTGTTTGAGGTTCTGGGCTTGTCGCCCGAGAATACGCGTCGCATCGTCTTCCATGAAATCACCGAGCCGGCTATTCTTGAAGCCATCAAGACTCCCCGCACTATCGACCTGAACCTTGTTGATGCACAGCAGGCCAGGCGAGTGCTGGACCGTATTGTGGGTTTTGAACTCTCACCGGTGCTGTGGCGCAAAATCATGCCGGGCCTCTCGGCTGGACGAGTACAGAGCGTTGCGGTAAGACTGGTTGCTGAGCGCGAAAAGGAAATCAAGGCTTTCAAGAGCGAGCCTTACTACCGCGTGTCGGCTCAGTTCGCCGTTGGCGACGCTGGGGAGTTCTCGGCCGAACTGAACAAGCATCTGCCCGATCATGAGTCGGCAATGGCGTTTCTCGATGCCTGCGAGGCTGCAAGCACGGCTGACGATACGGGCTTTAAGGTCGCCGATGTGACCGTGAAGCCGGTGAAGCGCACGCCCGCGCCGCCCTTCACGACCAGCACCCTGCAACAGGAAGCGGCTCGCAAGTTGGGTCTCTCGGTCAAGCAGACCATGCGTCTGGCGCAGCGACTGTACGAGGACGGTTTGATTACCTACATGCGTACCGACTCTGTTAACCTCAGTAAGTTGGCGCTGGGCACCATCAGCAAGGAAATCAAGGAAAACATTGGTGAGCAATACCTCAAAATCAGGCACTACCGCACGACCAGCAAGGGTGCCCAAGAGGCACATGAGGCCATCCGACCCACCTATATCAGCAACCACTCCATCACCGGCACGCCGCAGGAGAAGAAACTCTACGACCTCATCTGGAAGCGCACTGTCGCCTCGCAGATGGCCGATGCCGAGCTGGAGAAGACCACGGCCAACATTTCCATTAATGGCCGCAAGGAGCTGTTCGTGGCCGAGGGTGAGGTTGTGAAGTTTGACGGTTTTCTCAAAGTTTATTTCGAGAGCACCGAGGACAGCGCCATGAAGGCGCCTCAAGACCTGCGCACGCTGCCTGTCTTGAAGGCAGGTGATGTGCTCGATGCCCAGTCGGTGTCGGCAATACAGCGCTTTACCCAGCAGCCTAACCGCTACACCGAGGCATCGCTTGTGCGTCGCCTGGAGGAGCTGGGCATTGGCCGTCCTTCGACCTATGCACCGATTATCTCGACCATCCAGGACCGCAACTATGTGGAGAAGGGCGAGGATAAGGGCCAGAAACGCGAGTATGAGGTCATCACGCTCAAGAACGGCAAGATAACGACTAGCACCAAGAGCGAACTGTTCGGCGGCGAGAAAGGCAAACTCATCCCCACCGATGTGGGTATGGTGGTCAATGACTTCCTCGTGAAATACTTCCCTTCCATTATGGACTATAACTTCACCGCTAAGATCGAGAACGAGTTCGATGAGGTCGCCAAGGGCAATGTCGTATGGAACAAGGAAATCGCCGATTTCTACGAGGACTTCCATCCAAACATCAGTCAGGTGTCGTCTCTGCGGCTCGAGCACAAGGTCGGGGAGCGCATCCTGGGCAATGACCCCACAACGGGTCTTCCCGTGATGGTGAAAATCGGTCGTTACGGTCCCCTCGTGCAGATGGGAAGTGCTGACAACGAGAACAAGCCGCGGTTTGCTTCGCTGCAGCGTGGACAGAGTATCGAGACGCTCACCCTCGAGGAGGCCATCAAGCTCTTTGACCTGCCCCGTGACCTCGGCGAGTTCGAGGGCAGTAATGTCACGATTGGCGTGGGACACTATGGCCCTTATGTGAAGCACAACGGCAAGTATGCCTCTATCCCCAAGGATATGTCTCCCACCGCCATCACGCTGGAAGAGGCAATCGACCTCATCAAGGCCCACCGCGAGGCCGAGGCCAAGAAGGTACTCAAGGCCTTTGACGAGGAACCCGACCTCAAGGTGATGAATGGCCGCTACGGACCCTATATCGTCTATAAAAAGCAGAATGTGAAGATTCCTAAAGGCATGGATGCCGAGTCTCTTACGCTCGAGCAATGCCGTGAGATTGTCGCTGACGAGTCCAACCACTCCAAGGGGGCTGCACGCAAGCGCACAACGCGTTCTACAGCCAAAAAGACGGCAAAAAAATAATCAACAAACTTTGAGAAATACTTTAGGTTGTGCGTGACAATATGGTCATTCACAACCTATTTTGTTATGATTATGCTTTCTTCTCAAAGAAAAAACCAGTCTAAATATCAAAAATATTTTCTTTTTTAAGGCTGTATTCTAAAAATTCATCGTAATTTTACCGACTGGAACGGTAAACCCCACCATTTACAGGGGTGCTATCCGCACAAAGTGTGTATTTTATTTGGTTGAAAGATAGGAAATTATAATATCATTCTTCAAGTAAATTTGATGATTTTTGGACCATCATGGTTCGCTTTGTGGCAGTGAGTTGATAACAATTTAACAAACCAATACTAAAAGAAACGAAAAATTATGTCTTTTATCAAATCTATCAAGAACGCTTTTGGCGGCTCCGGTGACGAGGAATATGATGTTTTCGGGCAGCCAACCTCTTTTGTGAACCCCTTCAGCAAAGATAAAAATGTGCCCGGGCGAGAGCGCGAGGAGGATGATAATGTGAAGATTGCTGTTGACAAGCATGAAGAATATGCCATCGATGCCGAGTATGCCGATAAGGCTGCACGCCTCATGAATGAGCACACTCAAGCGGTCATCGATATGCTCAAGGGCAACTGGAAGCAGGAGCGTGAAGCGCTCATGAAGAAGGCCGAGGAGGTCGACAAGGTCGTTAACGAGTACAAGGAGAAAGCCCAAGTGGCCGAAACCAAACGCCAGCAGGCTCAGACGCGTGCCACCGACCTGACCAACAAGGTGACCGAACTCGAGGCCAAGCTCCAGCAGATGGAGAATGAGAAAAGGAGCGTTGAAAACCGCCTCAGAGCTATGGAGGTGCGTGGCGAGGGTGCCGACGAGCTCAACAAGAAGGTGGAAGAACTTAACGCCACCATCGAGGACCTGCACAAACAGGTCGAGGAACGCGATGCCGAAATCGAGCGTCGTGACAGCATGCCCTTGCCCGCCGACGATGGACCCACGATCGAGCAACTCAACCTTCAGGTTTCTCAGCGTGATGAGCTCATTGAGCGACTCCGCGCCAACAACTCCGAGCTCGAGGAGCGCCTCAATGCCGCTGCCGAGGAGCTCAAGTCGGCCGAGGAGCTGCAGAAGGCTGTTCTCGAGGTAGAGGAGTTCAAGGACAAGAAGAATTCCGAGATATCTTCGCTGCGTCAGCAGATCATAGACCTCCAGAAACGCACCGCCGAGTTTGATGAGATGCGCAAGGCCAACATCGTGCTCACCGACGAGAAGGAAAACCTGCTCAAGAACATCGAGCAGCTCGAGCAGACCGCAAGGCAGAATGCCGAGGTGCAGAACCGTCGCAGCATTGAGACGGGCAACCTCATCGATGGCCTCAAGCAGCAGCTGGCAACGGTCAGCGCCGTGGCCGAGGACTTCAAACGCAAGTACAACTCGTTGAGCATGGACGGCAACGAGAAAGCCGCCAACTTTGCCAAGATTTCAGGCGAGAGGGACGACGCCAAGGCTGAACTCAAGCGCACCCAGGTGACCCTCCAGAAGAAGCAGCACGAGATCCAGGCCATGAACGATGCCATCACCGAGAAGGACCGCCAGATCGCTGCGCTCAAGCAGCAGGTCGAGCAGCTGGCCAAGGGCGGACAGGCAGGAGGCCGCGGCGAGGTGCCCTATGACCGCGATGACGCATTCGTTGACACTGCTGTCGGATTGCAGGGACAGAATGACCCCGCTTTGGGCGCTATCGACGACATCGATTGGGCCGATGATGGCTCGATGCCTCCCCATCCTGGTGAGGACCCCCGCCAGCTCTCGCTGTTCTAAGTGTGTGCGCACGGCACTTCTGGCCGATGCGTGATGAGATCAAGGAGCGGTCTGCGGCCGCTCCTTATTTATTCTGTGGCCGCTCCTTATTTATATAGTATAATAATGGGAATATTATATGGTGTAATAGGGAAATATTGCCATCCAATTCTTAAAGAATGTTATTTTCGGCAAAAAGTCTCTCAAATATTTGGTGGGTTTCGGGAACGGCTGTACTTTTGCAACGCTTTTGCGGCTCACAATATGTCAAATTGCGTGAGCGATTTTTTTGACGCCTTTTTCTGGCGGTCGGGCCGCGGGCGAGAGAGATCATTGAAATGTTTGCAATGAGGAAATTTTGACAGTGCAGAGACAAGGAAGGGAACCTCCCGAGTCCCGCGTCAAGATTCCGAATACAGGTAGAATACAGCAGTAAGCACAGCAAGTCCCGGTGCCCTTTCAGTAGGGGCGCCGTGCCGGGTGAAGACAACATCGCCGTTGCGTTTTCATTATTTCTGAAAAGAAAAAAAGACAAGATACAACAACGAAGAGTTTGATCCTGGCTCAGGATGAACGCTAGCGACAGGCTTAACACATGCAAGTCGAGGGGCAGCGCGGGGGTAGCAATACCTTCGGCGGCGACCGGCGCACTGGTGAGTAACACGTATGCGACCTGCCCCGGACAGGGGGATAAACCCGGGAAACTGGGCCTAATACCCCATATGCCAAGGGACCGCATGGTTCCCTGGTGAAAGATCCGTCGGTCCGGGATGGGCATGCGGCGCATTAGCTGGTTGGCGGGGCAACGGCCCACCAAGGCGACGATGCGTAGGGGTTCTGAGAGGAAGGTCCCCCACACTGGTACTGAGACAC
>Ga0310695_10007836_pt1 | contig 16824 bp, 13 predicted proteins | sample RumenRJG_04DNA_FD_203882 | JGI IMG/M metagenome (GOLD analysis project Ga0310695, IMG submission 203882) | Bovine rumen microbial communities from Lethbridge, Alberta, Canada - RJG_04 (v2) (version 2) | ecosystem: Host-associated > Mammals > Digestive system > Stomach > Rumen | place: Canada...
GAAGGGAAAAAAGGACTCGAAACCACGCAAGCCGAGATCTGATAAAGGTGTACCTCGCAAAAAGAGAAAGGAAATTAAAAACTAAAATTCCCAATTTTTAGGAAATTCACGTAATACTCTAAGTATTATGGAAACAAATATTTGTATAAGGAACATTATGAAAATAAAAATATTTTTACTATTCATTGTTTTATCTTTTTTTAATATTGCCTTTGCTAGTGATAGCGAGATATGTGAAAGAGAATTTAAAGATAAAAATTATACAAGAGCACTTCAATACTGCGAAAAAGCCTGCAGCCTAAATGACGGTCTGGACTGCACCAGTCTTGGAGTTCTCTACGCCAAAGGACTTGGCGTAAAGCAAGACTACAAACAGGCAAAAACCTACTTCGAAAAAGCCTGCAGCCTAAATGACGGCGAGGGCTGCATCAGGCTTGGATGGCTCTACCACGATGGACGTGGCGTAAAGCGAGACTACCAACAGGAAATAACCTACTACGAAAAAGCCTGCAGCCTAAATGACGGTAAGGGCTGCAACTTGCTTGGAGTGCTCTACGTCGATGGACGTAGCGTAAAGCAAGACTACAAACAGGCAAAAACCTACTTCGAGAAAGCCTGCAGCCTAAATGACGGATGGGGCTGCTCCAAGCTTGGAGCGTTCTACTACCTAGGACGTGGCGTAAAGCAAGACTACAAACAGGCAAAAAACTACTTCGAAAAGGGCTGTGGCCAAAATAACGGCGAAGGCTGCATCATGCTTGGAGGGCTCTACGACTTTGGACTTGGCGTAAAGCAGAATAAAAAAGTCTCAAAAGAATATTACGGTAAAGCATGTGATTTAGGGCTTCAAAAAGGATGCGAAGAATATCGCAAACTAAACGAGCAAGGCTACTAAGACTACACGACAACATTCCAATTCTTCAAAGGACATCACCTCGATGTCCTTTTTTATTTTTAGGAGATCTTAAATGAGCGATAGCACAATTAGTCTTTCAGCCGATACCACGGCGCTCATGCAAGCCCTTAACTCTGTATTGGAGCAAATGGGTGAACTAAAAGATGCAGTATCAACCGGTGCAAAAGCAATGGGAGACAGTTTCAGCGAATCAGCAAAGCAAGCACAGGCGGCCAATGATTCGATTATTCAAGGAACATCTAGCATTGGCGAGCAAATCTTAGAGCAAACAAAAGCAGTAAAGGATTTTGGTTCGGAACAAAGCAAGGTTGCTAAAGAAATAAGCAAAGCGCTTGAAACACAAAGCAGCCAACAAAAGGACGCAAACTCCACCCTCGCTGAGCAGAAAAGTATTCTGCAAGAGCAGCAAAACGAAATCAAAAAAGTTTCAAAAGCAGTTGACGAACAGACCGAAACCATCAAGAAAAATGGCGGCGCATGGAAAATGGTGCTGCAAGGTATCGCCATCAAACTTGCATCTGAAACCATCGATATGCTCAAAAACGTAATCTCGACGGGTCTTGAGGCGGCGCGTGTATATGAAGACATGTCAGCACGTCTTACACCGCTTGTGGGTGATGTTGATTTGGTGCGTGCCGTGAGTTTCCCTTAAACCGGGAAATTACCTCAAGGTTTTAATCCATTCTATCCTCCGAAACCCCTTACGCTGTAAGGGTTTTTCTTTATTTTACTCTTTGATTTTATAATTAAAATATCGTATAATATTAGCACTTTCGGGATTTTTTATAAATGGTGATTTAATGAGCCGCGTAGACCGCAATTTGCCGAGTATGCCTGTCCCTGAAATTGCTTTTCCTGACCGTCATGACGGGAGGGTTTTTGTCCGTCACATAGGCCAGAACGGAAAGGTATCAAAGAGGACAATCGGATATATGACCGACAGTACCCGCGGACAGGAGAAGATGATCCCGAACAGGTACTTCCGCGACTTCTATCCTGAGCTTTATTCCAAGGCATACCCTGAAAGGAAGGTGCCGGCTCATGAAATGAGCGTCGGAATGTACGCGCTGACACTGGGGATTGCCACGAAAACAGGACTGTACGAGGACCTGCGGAATATCTACGGAACACAGTATGTGAATGCAATTCTGGACTATGCGATGTTCTGCGTTCAGCACCAGAGCAATGTTACCCAGGTATTCGAGCGGGCCATGGCAAGGAATGTACTGTTCTCCGATAAGCTCCGGAGCGACAGCTGGTACTCGGACTTCTTCTCCAAGAAAGTCTCAGAGGATCAGCACCACGCATTCCGCATCAGGAGGATTCAGCGGCTTGCCGCGGCCGGGCTGAAAAAGGTATGGCTTTCGATAGACGGCTCTAACAATGACTGCGAGGCCAGGCAGAGCGAGCTTGCCCAGTTCGGGTTCCCGAAGTCCCACAACAATTCCAAGACCATAGTCGGATATATGTACGCAGTGGACGCGGCCACCGGTGAGCCTGTCACCTACTTCACCTATAACGGCAGCGTGCCTGACTGTCAGGCATTCCAGAAAATCTCCGTCTTCCTGAACAGCTTCCACATTGAAATCGAAGGAGTGATACTGGACAGGGGCTTCGCAGTCCCTGCAGTGTTCGATTCCATTGAGAGCTATGGCTGGAAGTACGTCATCATGCTCCCATCGGATGTCTATGCCCATAAGCAGATGATGCAGGATCATGCTGATGAAATCAGGTGGCACTCCGACTATCTGCTTGATTCGGGCATGTTCGGCACAGCCGATACCAAACAGCTGTTCAGAACCAACGAAAGAAAATCCAGAACATGCCTGTATTTTGACGGAGCCAGCGGGTCTGAGCAGTCAATGAAGCTCATCAGGAAAATCCTGTCTGAAAGGCGGAAAATCCTTAAGGCCATAGCAGGCGGGAACAAGGCTTCAGTCTCCAGGGACCTTCAGAAATACCTGTCCATAGACGGACAGGGTCCTGACAGAACACTGCGCATGAACAGTGCAGCTTTTGATGAAAGCATGTCATCCAAAGGCTTTTTCAGCATGGCAGTATCCGAAGGGATCTCGCCGTCCCTTGGTGACGCGCTCTACAGAATGCGGGATACATCAGAGACTCAGTTCAGCATCCTTAAAACCCAGGAAGGCGGCGCCGCAACGTATGTCCATTTCACGGGAGGCATCCTCAGCAAGTTCGCCATGCTGTTTATCTCAAGCATTGTCCGCTTTGAGATTATGCGTGTCTGCAAGGTGCTTGAGCTTCCGACCAATCCGACTATACAGAGCCTCAGTCAGGTCACGCTGCTTTATTCGGCAGAGGAGCAGTACGAAGCTGTGCGCAACGTCCCTGTTGATGTGAGAAAGCTCTTCAGTGCATTTTCTGTTGACCAGGATGACCTTGAAAGGATTGCCCGTGAGTACAACAGCCGCGGAAATACTGACGCGAAGAACCCTGACAGGAGACTGTCTGATGACAAGAAAACAGTCATACAATCCAACACTCACAAAAGAGGCAGACCTCGCAAGATCACTCCAGTGATCGCAGAAGGTGAAGGCGGTGACAGAGTAAAATCAAAGGGAGGCAGGCCGAAGGGAAAAAAGGACTCGAAACCACGCAAGCCGAGATCTGATAAAGGTGTACCTCGCAAAAAGAGAAAGGAAATTAAAAACTAAAATTCCCAATTTTTAGGAAATTCACGAATTCCCAATTTTTAGGAAATTCACGTCATATGCTCTTATCAGCTTCCGGAATGCCTGACACAGAACCGGCCGGTGATGACAGCTTAACTGTTTTCCCCTGATTGCTGCAGTAGAAAACACGGTTTCTTGCGTTCAAGAACGACGGATACACTGTAATTGTACTGCCGGACCATCCCTGTTTTAAAAGCAGATAGTCATCAAATGCAAACGGAACATTCTGAGTTTTGCCGTTTATTCCTATTTTCTGCTCAAGAGGCATAGTAGGATAGAAAAGCATTTCATTGCCGTTCCTCAGCAGGAACCCCATGCCGTGTGCAGGTCTTGCAAGTGAAACCCTGCCATTCTCACTGCGCTTCACAAAAGCCTCCCAGCCGCGCAGATAAAGTCTGTCACCGGAGAGTGAAATTGCAGTAAACTCGGCGCCGCAGCCGCCATCAAGCGGTGACGGTGCATCTTTTCCGCCATCATCTGCGCTGAAAGTTCTTATCCTGACTTTATCAGATGTACTGCCTGAGGCCTGTCTGGTGTCAAACTCCCAGTTCCAGTTCGCGTTGGCAATTATGTACAGATAATTTTTACTGACCCCTTCAGCATTGGTGCGCATCATAACAGCCGATACAAGCGGCTCAAGGCTGTTTTTCCCGAGCAGCCCCTGACTGTCAGAAGAGCCCTCTGACGGACGTGCAGGCGTATAGAAAATTACTGAAGCAAGAGCCGCAGCAGCCAGAACCGAGCCGGCAACACCGGTTTCCATACCCCATATGGATGACGGCTTCTCTTCTGTTCTGCCGGTCATCTGCATGGCAAAGTAAGATGCAAGAATAAAACTCCATACCAGCCATCTGAAAAAATCAATCGAAAACACGGACATGATTACCGGAGCGAACGAGCTGAATGTGCAGGCAAGCACCAGCCAGTTCCTGTGAAAATATTCCCGGGCGCCAAGACCGCTGCGGATGAGCCTGCACAGAAAAATCAGACACGGGACAAGGGCAGCGGCCAGAAACCAGACAATCTTTCCGTAAGAGAACGTCTGCCGGCGCACCATCTCAACCCAGTAGGCCTCACCGCCGCTCGTAACAGCAAAGAGGGAAAAAAGGAAGCTGTCAGGTGATATCGTGATCGGAATGCCAGGGTATCTGCTCTTGAACGCATCAAGAATTTTCAGCACTCTTTCAGGCTCAAGCTCCCCGAACACAAGATTCACGGTCAGAAACCCGCCAAGAAAAACTGCACCGAGCACTGATGCGTGAACGACAGATTTCCGGATCGGGACAGAGCCCTTCAGATACATCAGGAGCAGTGGGGGCGTACAGAATAAAATTCCGGAATGGCAGAGCATGCCAAAAGTAATTATCACGCCTAGTGCAGCGTCGCAGACAAGCAGTCCGTCTGTTTTTCTCAGGAAAAAATCTGCTGTCATTGCCGCCAGAATAACCAGCGCAATGATAAGAATATCCCTCAGCAGAAAAGGCTCGCCACTGGTCGGCATCATGAGATAGAAAGCGATGCCGAACGGTGAAAGCAGCACCAGAATTCTGAGAAACAGAGGAAGATTCAGCCTTCTGATGCCTGCATACAGCGAGACTGTCACAAATACGTAGCATACCGTGAGCAGCACAAGCCCTGCTGTTTCAGGAGACACTCCGGGAATATGGCCGAGAATCTCGCCAAGAAGGAAGCGCCTGACAAAACCGCCTGAATAATCTGCCAGCAGCTCTATCCAGTACGGATTAAGCGGATAAACTGTTATGGCTGTATAAATGCTGAGGGCGGCAGAGAGTGACAGGATTCCCAGAATAATCGTATCAGCCGCGGCATTTATTATTCTTCTCATCTGATATGGCTGCTCCTGCACAACAAATGCCGCAATTTTACCACCCTGCAGCGCATGGTCCGCGCCAAACGATTATGGCGAAAAAATAATCACAGACGGGATGCGCAGATGCCCGGCAGTTATGATAATATAAGGTGATCCTTATCACATTTTGAGATTTTCGATACATGCGGTTTCCGATTAATGCCCGTACCGCCATGCTGCTGATGCCGATTATGCTGCTGACGGCTCTCGAGTACCTGCTCAAGATCCCCTTTGTCAGCGGGAATCCTCTCATGGGAAATCTCATCCACGCAGTAATAAACTACGGTCTCCCGCTTCTCTTTGCCGTTCTCGCAGTTCTTACCGTTCCGAACTCCGAACAGAAATACCGCCCTATTGCGACCATCGGCGTCTACGGCGTGATTCTCTCAACAGCTGGACTTCTCTGCGGCAACTTCCCTCTTATGGCACCGGCATCAGGCTTCTCAAGCGCGCTAATCGTAGGCTCAATTCCATCATCGTCATTCAGAAGCCCTGCGGACGGCGAGCGCCGGCCGTTCCTCCTCAGAGGCGCTGTCCTTGTCGCTGTAGTCCTCACAACTGCCGCAGCCGCCGGGATTATTTTCGCTGAGATCCACAACCTTCTTACAGAATTCTCAAGCTCCGTGCATTTCTCCACCAAGCCCGGACTCTCAGCTCTTTTCTTCACAGGCACTATTTCGGGGCTGTTCGATCCTTTCGGCATACAGGCTCTTGTCATAAACGTGGCAGCCTCGATGAATATCAGCGCGTCTCTCCTGAGGACAGTTGATCCCAACATCACCACGTTCTGCCTGCCCTGCCTGGTGCTTGCCATATTCATGAGGATGAAGGGCAAGAAACGCACAACCGCGTTCATCCTCTTTGTCATCACCGGATTCAACGCCGTGTTCCCGAGCAATGCCACTACCTATATTTTTGAGTTCATCGCCTGGATGTGGCCGCTCATCTACCTGATGCATATTGTTCTTTCAGGCATTCTCCTTATCGCAATATCACTGTCAGTCGACATGCTCAGCAGCTCTGAGAACGGCGAGCTCGTCATGGCGATGGTCATCCTGTCATCCGGCCTTCTTTACTACCTCTCGACCCTCGGCATCATCAGGTTCTCGGGGAGCGACCGCCTGACCTGGCACATGCACAGGATCCCTGAGCAGGTAAAGGTCTTTGCCGACAGATCATCAAGCGGGGATCTCTCGCTGACCGCAGTCTCGATCTTCAAGGCATTCGGCGGAATGAGCAATATAAGGGGCATATCAAGCAGCGGCGGACGCCTGATCATCGCCTGCCGCAGCCAGGATGCGGTAAACGGCGATGCCATAATCAGGATCACGGGCAGGGCGCCTGTTCTCTGCGGCAATTCCGACGAGATAGCGCTGTCACTCGGCGATTCCGCGGGGAAGACCGCAGAGAAGATGCTGATGTTCACCAGAAGGCTTCACTATCTGTAACCAGTCCTGAAGGTCAAAGTCCCAGGCAGTCCCCTCCGGAATTCACCGCCTGCGGCCATGTATCTGCGCACAAAAAAAACACCCGCCAGGGCGCCTGCCCTGACGGATGCCTTTCAAACTGAACTCACGAGCGGTTCTTTCTGTATCAGATCTCCGGAGCCTCGCCCTCGTCCTCAAATGACATGTTGTCCTCAGGAGCCTCGGGCTCTTCAAGATCGGGGACAGACCCGTCGTCCTTCACCGCCCTCTCGTCCTCGACTCCGACAGTAGCCTCATAGGTCGAGCTGTTGAGGAGCTTCTCGCGGATAAGCTTCTCGATCTCATCGGAAACGCTCTTGTTCTCCTTGAGGTAGCTGACGGTGTTCTGCCTGCCCTGCCCGATCTTCTCGCCCTTGTAGGAGAACCACGCGCCGGACTTGCTGATGAAGCCGAGCTTCACTCCGAGATCGACAATCTCGCTTTCCTTCGAGACGCCCTCACCGTAGTAAATGACGAACTCTGCGGTCTTGAACGGAGGCGCAAGCTTGTTCTTCACAACCTTGACCCTGGTGTCGTTTCCGATGACCTGGTCTCCGTCCTTGACGCTTCCGGTGCGGCGGATGTCAAGGCGGACTGATGAGTAGAACTTGAGCGCGTTTCCGCCGGTTGTCGTCTCGGGGTTGCCGAACATCACGCCGATCTTCATTCTGATCTGGTTGATGAAAATCACCAGGCAGTTGGCGGCCTGAATGCTGGCCGTGAGCTTGCGCAGCGCCTGGCTCATGAGGCGGGCCTGGAGGCCGACATGTGACTCTCCCATGTCACCCTCGATTTCAGCCTTAGGGGTCAGGGCCGCTACCGAGTCGATAACCACAACATCCATGGCGCCGGAGCGGACTACCATGTCGCAGATCTCGAGGGCCTGCTCGCCGGTATCAGGCTGCGACAGATAGAGATTGTCGATGTCTACGCCGAGCTTCCTCGCGTACTCCGGATCAAGGGCGTGCTCCGCGTCAATGAAGAAGCAGTTCTTTCCCTTCTTCTGGGCCTGGGCAATCACCTCAAGCGTAAGGGTGGTCTTTCCTGATGACTCAGGTCCGTAAATCTCGACTATTCTTCCGCACGGAAGTCCGCCGATGCCGAGGGCGATGTCCAGGGAAAGGGAGCCGGTCGAGATGGTCTCGATATTCGCCATCGGACGATCGCCGAGGCGCATGAGAGATCCCTTGCCGAACTGCTTCTCAACCTGATCCAGGACCGCATTGAGGGCTGCCTGGCGTCCGTCCGCATCATCCCTGCGGGTTTTCTTGCTGTCTGCCATCTTTATTACCTGCATATGTACTTTATTTACTCACAGGCCGGCGCACCGGTCTGTTTCTGTAGGGAGATATTAGCGGCAGAGAATGACAAGCGCAACAGAAGTTTTATTAAACATACAGAGTTATGTCATCTCACGCTGCTAATTTTCAAAAACAAACAGGCGGTCAAAATTCCGCCCGATGAGTCTTGCATTCTGCTGCCGGAACAAAAGGATTTCCGCTCAGAATTTCTGTGATGCTACGGCAAAGAGCCTTCTCAGCGCGAAAAGCACTGCCTGCCGCCTGACCGATGCCCGGTCTCCGGCAAAATGCCTGAACTCAGTTATGACACTGTCTCCGGCGGCAAAGCCGAACCAGACCGAGCCGACCGGCTTTTCTGCCGTCCCTCCGGTAGGTCCTGCGATGCCCGAGACAGACACCGCCACATCAGCGCCGGCAGCCTTTCTCGCCCCGGCGGCCATTTCCCTCACGGTCTCGCGGCTCACTGCCCCGTGCCTCTCAAGGGTTTCCGCTGAAACTCCTACCAATTTCTGCTTCGCGCCGTTAGAATAAGTCACATAGGCCTGATTGAACCATCCGGAACTTCCGGAAACCGCGGTAATCGCGCATGCTATACCGCCTCCAGTGCACGACTCGGCAGTAGTTGCGGTAAGATTCCTGTCCGAAAGAAACTTTCCGAGGACACGAGAGGCCTCGAGTATTTCAGCATCCATAAAGCACCAGATCAAGAAACGATGGCACAGAGACAGGACAGCAGCGGGGCGGCCAAGGAGACCCCGATGCTCAGGCAGTACCTGGGCATAAAAAAGGAATTCCCGGATACACTTCTATTCTACAGGATCGGCGACTTCTACGAGATGTTCTTTGATGACGCGAAAAAGGCGTCGGCACTCCTTGATCTGACCCTGACCCACCGCGGCGGAGCAGCAGACGGAAGCGAGATCCCGATGGCCGGCGTCCCGTTCCACGCTGTCGACTCATACCTTGCGAAGCTGGTGCAGAAAGGCGAGTCCGTCGCGATCTGCGAGCAGCTCGGAGTCCCCGGGGCAACCCGAGGGCCGATGGAGCGAAAAGTCACGCGGATCATCACCCCGGGAACAGTAACTGATGATGCGCTTCTCGAGGACAGGAAGGACAACCTCATTGCTGCCGTAACCGAGAATCCTAAGAAAAAAACGTTCGGCTGCGCGATCATGGATCTCTCCTCAGGCGCGTTCAGCGTGGAGGAGGGAAAGGGAGACGCATTTCTTTCCGCCTTTCTCGAGAAAACCGATCCGACCGAACTCCTCTATAACGAGGACATGAGGGATACCGCATCGTTCGACAGCAGGAAAGGCCTCAGGCGGCGCCCTTCCTGGGAATTCGATCTCGAGACGGCGGTAGGCTCGCTCTGCCGGCAGTTCGGCACGCATGATCTCACGGGTTTCGGGGTAGGTGATGCGCATGAGGCCCTGAAAGCCGCAGGAAGCCTCCTTGAGTACGTGAGGAACACCCAGCGCACCGCGCTCCCGCACATAAGAAGCATACGAATGAGCAGCGCCTCCGCCTTTGTCACCATGGACGCTGCTACAAGACGAAACCTCGAGCTTACGGTGAACCTCAGGGGAACGCAGGAGAACACCCTCGCCTCAGTCCTTGACCGGACCTCGACGCCGATGGGCTCAAGACTCCTCAAGCGCTGGATAAACGAGCCGCTCCGCTCGGCCGCGGAGATAAGTGGCAGGCAGGATCTCATAGAGTCATTCATCGCCTGCGGGGCGCCGGAGAAGCTCTCGGAGTTTCTGAGGAGAGTCGGGGATCTCGAGCGCGTCCTCGCGAGGCTTGCACTGAAAACCCTGAAGCCCCGCGATCTCATCAGAATCAGGGAAGCGCTTGAGGTTCTCCCCGGGATAAAAGGCATTCTCGAAAAGGAGTCAGGCGTGCCGGCCGCGAAGGCCTCAGCCGCGAGGATCTCGCTTTTCCCGGACGAATGCGAGCTGCTCCGGAAAGCAATCATGGAGCAGCCCTCAGCGCTTATCCGCGACGGAGGCGTGATCGCGGACGGCTTCAGCAAAGAGCTTGACGAGCTGAGAGACATAAGCCGCGGAAGCGACGACTACCTGAGGAAGCTTGAGGAGCGCGAGAGGAAGAGAACAGGGATTGCGACGCTCAAGGCAGGCTACAACTCCGTCCAGGGATTTTTCATCGAGGTCTCCAAAGGCTGCATCTCGAAGGTGCCCGAAGACTACATCAGGCGTCAGACGCTGAGGAACTCCGAGCGGTACATCACAGCAGAGCTCAAGGACTTCGAGGAGAAGGCGCTCGGCGCCGAGGAAAAGGCGCTTGAGCTCGAGAACAGCATTTACAATGACATCATCGACAGGCTCTTCGCAAAGCTCGAGCTGCTGCAGAGGACTGCAGAGGAGACCGCGAGAATCGATGTCCTGCAGAACCTCGCGGAAAGAGCCTCAGCCCTCGGCTACACGAGGCCCGTTCTCACCTCCCGCCACGAGATCTCCATCACCAAAGGCAGGCACCCAGTTGTTGAGCAGGTGTCCGGGAGCCCCTTCATAGCCAATGATCTGACGCTCTCGAGCGCCAGAAACCTTATCATCATCACCGGGCCCAACATGGGCGGCAAGTCAACCTACATGAGGCAGGCCGCGCTCATCACCATAATGGCGCTGATGGGCTCATTCGTCCCCGCGGAGCACGCCGAAATCGGCAGGATAGACCGGATCTTCACCAGGATCGGCGCATCCGATGACCTCGCGTCCGGCAGATCCACCTTCATGGTCGAGATGACCGAGACGGCGAACATTCTCCGAAACGCCACACCTGACTCTCTTGTCCTGATGGATGAGATAGGCCGCGGCACCAGCACCTACGACGGGCTCTCGATAGCCTGGGCATCCGCCATGTACCTTCTCAAGACAGGGGCAATGACCCTGTTCTCAACGCACTACTTCGAGCTCACCTCCCTTGAGCATGACATCCCCGGAATCTGCAACCTGCATTTCAGCGCAGCGGGGGACGGGAAGGAAACCGTATTTCTCCATGAGGCCGAGCAGGGGCCGGCGAACCGCTCCTACGGCATTGAGGTCGCGGCCATCGCGGGACTCCCTGACGAGGTTCTGAAAAACGCCAGGGAAAAGCTCACCGAGCTCGAGGAGGAAGGAGACAGAAAGGATGCAGAAAAGGCGAAAAAGTCCAAAAGCAGGAAGGCAGAGCATCATGAGGATCTTCCGGGGAGCGTGAAGGCTGTCATTGACGCCCTTAGGAACACGGATCCGAATGACCTGAGCCCCAAGGAGGCGCTGACGCTGCTTTTCTCCCTCAAGTCCATAGTCTCCGGGAAAAGTTCCGATGACGAACTGTCATTTATCTGACCGTAATGAGCGGCAGAAAACCAGGATTCTGCCGCTCAGGCGGCTCCGCACTCCCGGAGGCTATGGTCAGAAGCCATCAGGGCGAACGCATGAACGCCGAAATTTATATCCGATGAAATTGCGAATATTTCTATAAATTATTGATTTTCGATCAGATTATTTATTTGATAACGCTCTGAACATGCCCTATAATTCCCCTATATTTTATAGAGAGAAAAGGCAGTTATGAGCACAAATTATGACGTCAGACCAGCCCCTCCCAAACCGGATCTTTCCAAATATCCGCAGATTCCCAAAGGTGCCTGCCTGAACTGGAACAAAACTACCAGAACGTTCCAGGTTTACCTGCACGCCTACAAGACTGACAGCGACACAGGGGAGAAAAAGAAAACAAGGATCAGCCTTGGCTCGCTCAAAGAGAATGGTGATTTTCAGATGTCCCGCACATGGCAGCTTTCCAAGGAAAAAGAAGAACTGCAAAACATGCTCAGAGAAGCCGGTTCGACTGATGCTGACAGGGCAGACAAAGCGGTGAAAGCTCTCTCTTCAGCGGCATCAGAAGCCAAAATCGACACCAGACAGCAGTCAAAAGTTGTTCACAGCCTCGATGCCGTCCTGCTTGGGACTGTGCTGATGTCTCTCAGCGGCCACAGCGATGCCGCCTCAATAAGCGACGGGATTAACTGCCGCATCAGGAAGACCGTATTTGAGCCATATATGCCCGATATCATCTCAAAGAAGCCGGTATCCCATGACACTGTGAGAAAGCTGATGATGCTGGCTGATCCGGCAAAGTTCTGGTCATTATGCCGTTCTCTGACTGCCGGACTGGCCTCAGATATTGAGGGGCGCGTAATAGCTGCTGACGGACAGGCCGTCAAAGCTACAGCAAGATCCGGAGACCATGGCGCAAGAATGATCATGAACTTTTACGATGCCTCAGGAAGAGTATGCATCGGGGAAAAGCTCATAGACCTGAAAACCAATGAGATTACGGCAGGGCCGGAGATCCTTGAGTCGCTCAATGTAACAGGAGCCACAGTGACAGTTGATGCCATGAGCTGTCAGACGGCTTTTGCCGGGAAAATCATAGAAAAAGGTGCGCACTGGCTGTTTGCACTCAAGGGAAACCAGGGCAGAGTAGCCACAGAAGCCCTGGCGGCATTCAGTTCTTATGAAGGACTGTCAAAGGGCCTGGAACCTGAAAACGAGCTGGATCACGGACGGATCGAAACAAGACAGGTATCAGTCCTGAAAGCCTCGCTTCTGCCGAAAGAGATACTCGAAGGCTGGAAAGGGCTTGATGGAGGCAGCATTGTCAGAGTAGTCAGGGATCGTGTCATCAAATTAACCAATGAAAAAAGCAATGAGACTGCCTGGTACATCACTTCACTGGCACCAAGCGAATCGAACCTGCGCCGCATAGCTGATACCGTAAGGGCTCACTGGAGCATCGAAAACCGTCTGCACTGGCTTCTTGATGTCCGCTTTGACCAGGACCGCATGCAGGCCAATGATCCTTCGTACATAGAAAACCGTGCGGCACTGAACCGCATGGCTCTGGCCATGACAGAGAACTACCGTTTCTGGCTTTATGACCAAAAGAGGACACCAAAACTGCTGAGTGTCAGGCAGGTCATGCAGCGCTGTGAAGATCCGCTGGTCGGGCTTGAATGCCTGTGCTGTGCTCTCGGCCTGCTATGACCCAGCTGAAGCGGGGTTCATGCGTTCGCCCTGCAGAAGCCATAGTCATGCGGCCTGCATCTGCTATCATAGTGCGCTGTAACCGAACTTTTATACAATATCCGTCTTGCGGGGTGAATCTCCGGAGATTCCGTTCCTGACTGCCATGCAAATCTCGATATCTGCAATCATCTGCCTCACTGCGGCACTGCTGGTTTTTCTCAAGCTTTTCAGACAGCGCATCAGATCTGTGCTGTCACTCAGGACCTATGCAGTGAGTGCTGTGTCATTCGGATCATTCAGAATCTATGCACTCGCTGCAGCGTCAGCTGCGCTTTTCGCAGAGATTTGCCGGATATCGGGATCTGGCAGCATCACCGCCCTTGTGGCATCTGCAGTGCTCGTATGCCTGTCTGTTCCGGTACTGAGACTTGATGGAAATTCAGGAAACGCAGGCAGAGTCTCAGGAACACGAAGCTTCACGGCAGATCTGCTGCTTCTGGCGCTCTCCTTCTGGTTCGCCATGATAAGCGTGTTTTCCCGGGAGCTTTCGGCATATTTCGGAGGAAGTCCGGCACGGGGACTGCTGCATTTCACCGTCATGCAGTACCCGGTTTTTCTCTGTGTCATGCTCTGTTATATCGCGGCCTGCTGCATCAGAAAAACCGTTATCAAGGCAATTCTCCTCACATTTCTGACAGTCTTCCTTCTGCTGGTTATTTCCGACTTCGTCGTCATGCGCGAACTCAGCACGAGAGTCATAATCTCCGAAAATCCTGAGCTTTACTGACGGAATTTTTAACTCCTCAGCCATAATCACGCATTTTTTCCACCAGGATTGCGGAGCAGCAGTACTTGTGCTGATCGCGTCCTGTATATTCTGCATGCTCTCTCTGTGCGTGCATCATGGATCAAAACGGACCGATGGCAAGGCCGTGCCGATCACAGGTCTGTGTGCGGCAGCCATTCTCACACTGGCCTTCCCCGCGCTGAGGCTTGCCGATGCAGGCCAGCCATCAGCTTACGACTACAAATTCAGGAGCATAATTGATCTTGCCGGGCTGGGAGTCAAAGCCAACTATATCTGGACATACAGGAGCAAAAGACCGTTCGGAGGAATAAACTACAGCAAACGATACAGCAAGGCTGCCAGGAATTCCGAACACTCGGTAATGCGCGCACTCGGAAGGCATCAGAATGTCGTATTAATCTTTGCAGAGTCCCTGTCTTCGTACCGGAGCAGATTCTTTGGCGGGTTCAGCGATGAGACGCCTCTGACAGATAAAATAGCGGAGAACTCGCTTGCTTTCACCTCACACCATACCAACGGCAACAATACGGCGACAGCAACTTTCGGTCTCTTTACCGGACTGCCGTACATCAACTCTGTTCACCAGTATGATGACCCTGTATATTTCAGGGACAATATGATAAGAGATTTCAGGGCAGCCGGCTATCATACTGTTGCAATGTATTCATCAAAGAACTTTGCAAGGCTTGACAGCATTTACCAGCTTGCCGGCTTTGACGAGACTGTAGACGGGACAGATCCTTTTTATGATCGCAGTCTGAGACTGACTTTTGACAGTGTTCCTGACAGGGATCTTTTCGGCAATGCCCTCAGACACATAAAACAGCGTGAAAAACGGGACACTCCGTTCTTTATCTTCATCATGACATCGACCAACCATCCGCCGTTCAGAATTCCTGACTCCGTGGAATACTATTCTGCCCAGAGAACAATGACATATATGGACGAGGAAATTTCCCGTTTTATCAGCAGCCTTGAAAAAGACGGTTTCTTCCGAAACGGCATAGCAGTGATTACAGGCGACCACCGGGCCATGCTTCCCGTGGAGCAGAAAGAGATTGACCGTTACGGCGAGGATGCGGTGTCACGCGTGCAGCTCATCATAACCGGCGCCGGGATAACCCCTGGAAAGATTGAAAGCGACACCTCCCATGCTTCCATACGGGCAATGCTCGAATATCTTGAACTTGACAGAGCACCTGTGCGTCCGTTCCAGTTCAATCCCTTTGCACAGAACAATGGCAGTGAGGACGTCATATTCCAGCCATATGATCCGGCCGATGAAATCATGATTAAGACAGGCGGCAGGAACTACACCTACCGTCTCCGGGGAGATGAGTCTTCATTCGCCGGCGACAGGCCAGAAAGTAAAAAGGCCGAGGAACTTGAGGAGCTGATTTATTTCATAAGGAAAGGAATATTCAGAGAGGACAGGCAGGAACAGAAATAAAACTGCTGCATTTTATGGTAATGGAAGGAACTGCTCTCTTCCATTCATCCGCGATGCGGTCCTTCATTATGCCGGAATATTCGCTCCGGCATTTCCGGTTCAGGACCGCTTTTCGAATTCTGTCAAATAGCACACCTCCGTTTAATCCAGACATCTCCCCGAAAAGGACCCGCCGCGGCAGCAGCGGGCGAGCAAACAGCTCAGGAGTCAAAATCCGTTTACCTGCTATCACCCTCCCTGGAGGAGTGAGAGCGCAATCTGGGTCGAGCTGTTCGCCTGGGTCAGGACGGAGGAGGCTGCCTGCTGGATGACGTTCTGCTGGGTCAGCTGCGCAGTCTCGGCGGCGAAGTCCACATCCTCGATGCGGCTTCTCGCGTCTGACACGTTCGTTATGGTGTTGCTCTGGTTGTTGATGGTCGAGGAGAGACGGTTCTCTACAGCGCCCCACTGCGCTCTCTCCGAGTCAACGTGGTTGATCATCACGTCAAGGCACTTGATGGCCGCCTCCGCGTTGGCGTGCGAGGTCATGCTGATGGCAAAGAGCTTGCCGTCACTAGCAGGCTTGCCGTCAGATCCAATTGCCGTGATCTCTTTCTTGGTATTGCCCTTCCCCGGATGTCCGACCTTCATGTCTGACATGTCCCAGCCGGTGAGGCCGTCATGATCCTGATCGGTGATGTTCTTCAGCACGACATTCTGTGTGGCAGGTGATGCTTTAGTGCCGGCAGCTGTGTCAGCCGCCCTGGCTGCAGCGTGGCTGGCGCTCTTTGCGAAGGCAATTGCGTCTCCGGTCGCGGGATCGATTACCCCGTCCTGCTGGGCATAGTTGAGGAGCCCGGCGAAGGTGAGGTCAGAGAAGGTCGCTGTAACGGTCTGGTCAGAGTGGGAACCGACCTGGAACTTGGTGAAGGTGTCATCAAGCGTGCCGTTAGCCTTGACCGTGCCGATTGATCCGTTCAGCACATGGAGCGTGCCGCCGAAGGTGGTCTGCTCGCCGATACGCTGGATTTCGAGTGAAAGCTGGTTCACCTCCTGCTGGATGGCGTCTCTTTCAGAGTCGGCGTTGGTGCCGTTCGCGCTCTGGATGGCGAGGGTTCTCATGCGCTGGAGCATGTTGGTGATTTCCTCGGTGGCTCCCTCCGCAACCTGGCACATTGAGATGCCGTCGTTCGCGTTTCTGTTGCCCTGGGTCAGGCCGTTGATCTGGGAGGTCATGCGCGATGCGATCTGAAGTCCTGCCGCATCGTCCTTCGCCGAGTTTATTCGGGGCATTTAAAAATCTCC
>Ga0310695_10007839_pt1 | contig 16819 bp, 12 predicted proteins | sample RumenRJG_04DNA_FD_203882 | JGI IMG/M metagenome (GOLD analysis project Ga0310695, IMG submission 203882) | Bovine rumen microbial communities from Lethbridge, Alberta, Canada - RJG_04 (v2) (version 2) | ecosystem: Host-associated > Mammals > Digestive system > Stomach > Rumen | place: Canada...
CTACGCCCACGTCGACTGCCCGGGTCACGCCGACTATGTCAAGAACATGATCACCGGTGCTGCCCAAATGGACGGCGCTATCCTCGTCGTGGCTGCGACCGACGGTCCCATGCCCCAAACCCGCGAGCACATCTTGTTGGCCCGTCAGGTCGGTGTGCCCTATATCATCGTTTTCATGAACAAGTGCGACCAAGTGGACGACCCCGAGCTCCTCGAGTTGGTTGAGATGGAGATCCGCGAGCTCCTCGACAAATACGAGTTCCCTGGCGACGACACCCCCATCATCAAAGGTTCTGCCTTGTTGGCCATGAACGCCGGTGCCGAAGGTCGCTTCGACGACCCCGCCTTTGGCGCCATCCAAGAATTGTTGGATACCTTGGACAGCTATATCCCCGATCCCGAGCGTGCCACCGACAAGCCCTTCTTGATGCCTGTCGAGGACGTGTTCACCATCACCGGTCGTGGCACCGTTGCTACCGGTCGTGTTGAGCGTGGTACCGTGAAAGTCGGCGACAAAGTGCAAATCGTCGGTTTGATGGACGAACCCAGAGAGACCACCGTTACCGGTGTGGAAATGTTCCGCAAATTGTTGGACTTGGCCGAGGCCGGCGACAACATCGGTGCATTGCTCCGTGGCGTCGATCGTAAAGACATCGAGCGTGGCCAAGTGTTGGCGAAACCCGGCAGCATCCATCCCCACACTCACTTCACTTCTCAAGTGTACGTCCTGACCAAAGAGGAAGGCGGCCGTCATACTCCTTTCTTCAATGGTTATCGTCCTCAATTCTATTTCCGTACCACCGACGTTACCGGTACCATCGAGCTCCCCAAGGGCGTCGAAATGGTTATGCCCGGCGACAACATTGATATGGAAATCAAATTGATCACCCCCATCGCTATCGAGCAAGGCTTGCGCTTCGCTATCCGTGAAGGTGGCCGTACCGTCGGTTCGGGCGTGGTTGCTTCCATCATCGAGGACTAATCGTCTATACAAAACAAATATGGGGTGCGCAAACGTGCACCCCATTTTTGTTGACTCACGACGCACGGGTGTGCCTATGCAAGTACGCGAATACTTGCGGCAATGGTGCGTCTTGGTTTGCATAAGCGTTGTCAAGAGAGGCAAAACTTGCTATAAGGTAGGATATGAGCAGACGTTCTATAGCCAAAAACATCTACAAAAATACCCTGATTGAGGGCGAAATAAGAGGCAACCGCAAGGGTTTTGCCTTTTTGGCACGCGCAGACGGCGGCGAGGATCTGTTTATAGCACCCTCGCGCTTGGGCGGTGCGCAACACGGCGACACCGTGGTTTGCCGCAGGCTCTATAGCGAAGACGTCGAAGTAGTCAAAGTGCTCAAGCGCGGCATTCGCGATATGGTGGGCACGCTCAAGGTGTACCGCAACGGCAGTTTCGTCGTACCCGACGACGACGCCTATTATAGCGATATTCGGGTGCAGGATCTGCCCCAAGGCGCCCTAAGCGGCCAAAAGGTCGTGGTGGATATCGTCGACTATCCCAAAGGTGCCAATCCCGAGGGCAAGATACGCCGCATATTGGGCAAGGCGGGCGAAAAAGAGAGCGAGGTGCTGTCGTGTTTATATCGCTTTGGATTTAGCGACGTGTTTCCCCAAGACGTATTGGAGCAGGCCGCACGCTTGACGATGGGCGAGGCGGAGCCCGACCGCATGGATCTGAGAGGGACGCTCACCATTACCATAGACGGCGACGACGCGCGCGACTTCGACGACGCCATCAGCGTATCGCGCACAAAGGGCGACGGCTATGAGTTGTGGGTGCATATTGCCGACGTGTCGCACTATGTGCAAGAGGGCGGTGCTATCGACGAGGAGGCATATCGTCGTGCTACCAGCGTGTATTTTCCGCGGCAGGCCTTTCCTATGTTGCCCGAGGCGTTGTCCAACCATTTGTGTTCGCTCGTGCCCAACGAGGACAGGTTTTGCCTCAGTTGTCGTATGCGGTTTACCGAACACGGCGAGCGCAAAGACGTGTTGCTGACCAAGAGTGTGATTCGTTCCGACTACCGCATGACCTATGGCAAGGTGCAGGGCATATTGGATGGAGACGAGGCGTTGTGCGCCGAGTATCGGCCTTTGCTCAAAATGCTGGCCACCGCCCAAGATCTGGCACGTCTTTTGCGTGGGAAGCGCATCGATCGCGGCGCCATCGACTTTGCGGCACACGAAACGACCGTGTTGTTCGACGGGGACAAAATAGAGGGCGTGGTGCCGGCGTGTCTTGCCGAGAGCAACGCCATCATAGAGGACTTTATGATAGCCGCCAACGAGGCCGTGGCTTCTACCTTGCAACGTGCGGGCTATCCTTGCGCCTACCGCGTGCACGACGTGCCCGATGAAGACAAACTGCGTACGCTTACCGCGTTTGCCGAGTGTTTTGGCTTGGCGCCTACCGATCGATATCTCAACGAAAAGGAGATATGCGACTTTGTGCGCGCCGCCGCCGAAACGCCCTACGGCGACGTCATCAGCACGGTGGCCATACGCTGTATGCAAAAGGCAAAATACAGCCCCGACAACATAGGCCACTACGGCTTGGGCAGTGAGTGCTATTGCCACTTTACATCGCCTATTCGCCGCTATCCGGACCTGATGGTGCATAGGCTCGTCAAACGTTACTTGACCGAGCATGGCGCAAGACTTGCCGCCGAAGAAGTGGATGCCGTCAACGAAGCCTTGGCGGGCAGTTGTATGCATTGTAGTATGCAGGAGCGCGCCGCCGAAAAAGCCGAGCGCGACATCGTGCACTACTACGAGGCCGTGTATATGCAGGAGCATCTCGAAGAACAATTCGATGCCGTGGTGTCGGGCGTAACGGCGCGTATGATGTTTGCCACCTTGCCCAACGGCATCGAGGGCGGCATACTTGTCGAGGATATGCACGACAGCTTCTACTACGACCCTATGCGGTACCGCTTGGTGGGACAGCACAGCGTCTATCGCATCGGCGATACCGTACAGGTGGTGGTAACCGACAGCGATCCCAAAAGCCGCCGCATACGCTTTGAATTGGTGCGCAAGGGCCCTACTTTGGGCGACGTGGCGCACATGGAGCGCAGGACTTCCGCACGGCGCGGACAGCACGGGACGTATCGCACCAAAGACCACAAAGCCCCCAAAAAGAGCAAACGCAGGCGCTGATGCAGCGGATTTTTTCAAGCGAGAGCGTGGCGATATGCCTGCGATATTGTATATTGTCAAACCGCAACATTTGTTGTATAATAGTATTATGAGTGCCAAAAACGAGTCGAGCGTTATCGCCACCAACAAAAAAGCATACCACGATTATTTTATCGAGGAAACGTACGAGGCGGGTATCGTGCTGGAAGGCAGCGAGGTCAAGAGTTTGCGCGCGCACAACGTGAGTTTTGTGGACAGTTACGTGCGCATAGAAGGCTACAACGTTTACGTTGTCAACTTGCATATTTCGCCATACGAAAAGGGTAGTTTTTACAATCCGCCCGCCAAGCGCGAGCGTCGCCTTTTGCTGACCAAACGCGAGATCAACAAGTTACGCGCAATGGTGGAGCGCAAAGGGTATACGCTGGTGCCCACCAAACTATATTTTAAGCAATCGTTGGTGAAGGTGGAGGTCGGCGTGGCCAAAGGCAAACATACCTACGACAAACGCGAGGATCTGCGCAAAAAGAGCATAGAAGAAAACAACAGGCGCTACGAGGATTAGGCCTCGAACGTCCTTGCCATATCGTATAAATCCAATAGGTCGAATCATATATACTACCTTGCCAACGCATCGACAAAGGAGATTTTTGTGAAAAAAATAACGGCAGTTTTGTTGACGATAGTCGTCATTTTTGGCGCCGCCGCTTGCACCATAGGGGGCATTGTGGTCGACGTGTACGAGTACCGTACCGACAATTTTTTGGAGAGCGTGGGCGACTATAGCCCCACAGGCGAGGTGAGAGAACTCAAAATAGATTGGGTGGCGGGTACAGTACGCGTGGTCGAAGGATCGGTGGCGCGCATTACCGTGCGACAAGTGGCGGTAGGCGAGGCTGCCGCGGTCAATTTTTATTATCGTATGAATGGCAAAGTGCTGTCTGTCGCTTTTGCCAAAAACGGCACCAATGTGCGCAATATGGCCAAAGACCTGATCGTCACCATTCCCAAGGGTACAGTGCTGGATAAGGTAGACGTAAGTGCCACGTCGGCTACTGTCAAGGTGGAGTTGGACGCCTTGGATACGTTGGCGGTAGAGGCCGTTGCAGGCGGCGTGGATTGCAAAATCAACTCGTTGGGCAGAGCCGAAATATGCACCACGTCGGCGGGTGCTACACTGGTTGCCCAAGCGCAAAAAGTCAAAATGGAAACGGTGTCGGGCACTTTGAACTTTGCCACCAAGCATAGCTTTGGCGAGCTGTCGTTGCAGTCGACGTCGGGCGCCGTCTATATCACGTTGCCCACCGACGCTTCGTTTACGCTGGTGGCCGACACCACCTCGGGGAAGATCTCTACGGGGCCCTTTGCTTGCACCGTATCCGGCAAGCGCTATATAGCAGGCACCGGCGAGGCTACCATCAACGCCACTACCGTATCCGGCAACGTTACGCTCAAAGCGGCATAGTGCCGCCTATTTCAATTTTTCTTGCAAACGCGCCACGAGGTACAAGTACCTTTGGCGTTTTTCTTGTGGGGCGAGTTGCACTTCGCGCAGTTGCTCGGGGTTGTCGGTGTAGCGCAATACTTTGTCCCCGAATTGCTCGCTGGTCAGGTCAAAGACGCAGTCGCCCACCACGTTGTAGCAGTGGAATGCGCCGTCCTCGAGCGGTACGCCGTAGACCTTGCCGCCATAGATATCTTGCACCAAAAAGGCGGTGATAGAGCATTGCCCCAGCGTGCGGTTTTCCTCGCTCCATTGGGCGCGATAGCGCGGTGCGCAACTGTATTCGCACCATATATCCGTCATCAAATCGTATAGGTCGCGTGGCGTCCCCACGGCTTGGTAACGTTGTGCAATGGGCATTACGTTTGCCGTTTGCCAACCATAAAACTTGTATTCTTTCATAAACACCTCGCTGTTTGTCACCATATTCGGGCAAAATACGTTTCTATTATTATCCTATCACAAAATGGCTGCAAACAAAAGAAATTTGAAAAAGATAGCAAAAACAATTTACAAACCGTTCGCAATCGTGTATAATAACAAAGCAATGGGGGTGTAGCTCAGTTGGTAGAGCGCTTGAATGGCATTCAAGAGGTCGCCGGTTCGATCCCGACCATCTCCACCAAGACACCAAACGCACTACTTCACCTAAGAAGCAGTGCTTTTTTTATGTATATTAGCCGACATTTTGCTGCATTTGCGAAATCTTACACCAAAATCTTACATCAAAGTGTTTCCCCTGCCGCGCTAACGCTTGCTTTGCGCCCCGTCCGCTATCGGTTCAGAATAAAAAACGCGAGGAACCACCCCCGCCAAGAGCAGAGAAAGCCGTGCTTGCACAAGTGGCGAATTCGTCGGTCAGCGATCTTTTTGCGCTTCGCCGGTTGTCGCAGTACGGCAATCCGCGTCCGTTTGGTTTAGACTATTCAAAAAGAGATTGAGTAGGCGTTGTTGTTCGAACGTCAGGGACGATATCCGGTCGGAAACTTCGTCTTCGCTCGGTTTGTCTTGCACGCTGAAAAACTCCGCAAGTGATATTTGCAAAGCCCAGCATATATATCCCAGGTATTCTACCGTGGGGCTTTTTTCGCCTCTTTCGAGTTGATATATATAGGTGGGCGAGATACCCGCTTTGTTCGCCAATTCGTTGCAGTTCATCTTTCGCAGTTCTCTCAATTCTTTAATGCGTTCGCCTACTGCTTTATTGTTCATAATTGACCTCTGTTTTTTTCAACGATAGTTTTATGATAGACCAATATTGTGTTTAATATTAAAACTATCGTGTTGACAAAACATTACAATAGTTCTATAATGGAATCATTACAGTTGTAGTAGGGAATTGTGCTGCAACGCAAGAAGAATGTATAAGAGGTAGGCGCTGGTATGATGCCGAGTACGCTTCACATATTTGGAATTGATTTCCCGCTCTATTATTGTGGGTTTTTGCTTGCATTTCCGGCATGCACGTTGTTTAATGCGCTGTATTATCGCAAGTGCTATCCTGTCGGCAACATCAAATTGGTGCTGTTGACCATGTTTGGGATAAATATGGTATATATTTTCTTGCTGGTATTTCCGTATTTTACGTTTGGCAAGTATTTTCACGGGTTTAATTGGATCCGCGTAATTGGCTTCGTACCCCTTTTGTGGGGGCTATTGGCGCTTATTTCCAAGACCAAAGTATCCGTATTTTTAGATTTTATGGTGCCTACGACGGGCATCGCCAACATCTTTGTGCATACCGGGTGTATTTTCGGCGGTTGTTGTTACGGGTTTCCCATCACGGATTATCCGCAATGGCTGCAATGGATGGGCATTTATAACAATGCTACGCAGTCCTATCTCTTTCCCATCCAACTGGTAGAAAACGCCATCATCTTGGTGCTCATCGTTTTTATGGTATTGTGGGCCAGATCCAAGCGATTCAAGACCGGCGGGCGCGCGTTCCCTCTCTATATGGTGCTTTTTTGCGTAACGCGATTTTTTTGCGAATACTTACGCGACAACGAAAAAATCGTGGCCAATTTGTCCGAGTTCAGTTTTTGGTGCATTCTGTGGACGATCGAAGGCGTCGTTTGGTTGATCGTATTGCACAAACGGGCCAACAAACCGCAAGAAATACCGCAGGAGCCGGACGATTTGCCTCTCGAAACGGCAGAAGCCGCGGCATAAACCAGTATGCTTGCCGTCGGTAGGATCAAAGTCAACATATAACTATAGTATAAAAGGAGAAACATTATGCGCCCGAGTGCTTTCTTGCTAATGGATAGCCGCATAGACATCATCATTCGCAACCTATTTTTGTGCAAATTTCGAGTAGACAAACGAGCGATCCCCACCATCCTTTTGGGGGTGGTTTTTACGCTTTTGTTGTGGCCTTTTCAGTTGGCCGAATTTATCTATTACAAAATCAAAACTCGAAAAACAAAGGTAAAGCCCGTTTTTATCGTCGGCCATTGGCGCAGTGGCACCACGATGTTGCAATACATTCTTGCCAAAGACGGCAATTTATCCTATTTCGATACGCTCAGCGCCTATTGCGTCAACACCGTCGTTTGGAAACCGCTGTTGCGCAAGGTGTTGCCGCCCATTCTGATTCGTGCGTTTGACAACATGGAGTACAATTTGGTTTATCCGTGGGAGGACAGCGTATGCTTTACCGAGTATTGTTCCTATTCCAACTGGTCCCGCCATATGTTTCCGCAAGATAGAGAAAGGTATTTGGACTATGCCGTCGTAGACGAATTGCCGACCAAGATCCAAGCGAAATGGTTTCGCGCCTACGACAATATGATCCGCAAGTTTTACGTGCAGTCGGGCAATGGCCGCCCCATGGTATTCAAGGGGCCGGACGCCACGGCAAGAACGTTGTTTTTGTCGAAAAAATATCCGGACGCCGTATTCCTCAACGTGTACCGTAGCCCCTATGCGGTGATTCGGTCCACCATCAATATGTATAAATTTACCACAACGTATTTCAGCTTGCAAGCCTTGCCCACCGAGCAGGAAGAAGAGGAATTTATCATTCATCAATTCAAGCGCATATACACCAAATATTTTGAAGATATCAAATCCATTCCTGCCGATAGGATAATAGAGTTACGCTTTGAGGATCTCGAAAAAGACCCTATGCCTATGCTGGAAGAGGCGTATAAACGCTTCGGCTGGGATTGGGAAAGCGCCAAAGAGCCGCTGCGTGCGTATTGGGATAGTTTGAGCGGCTATCAAAAGAACGTCTTCGACTATTCGCCGCGTCTGATACGGCGCGTCAATGAAGAACTCGGGTTTTACTTTGAGCACTACGGGTACGAAATGTTGCCCGTGCCGGACGCGCCGTTTGAGCAATAAGCGAGATCTTAGGTCGCTTGGCGCAGTTTTGCGAGCATACAAAAACGGACGACGGAGTACGTCGTCCGTTTTTATGTGGGGAAAAATTACACCATATCCTCGTAGATGGCACGGATACACTTCTCGAAGTCGGCGTTGGCAATGCCTACGGTGATGTTGATCTCGCGCGTACCTTGGGCGATGGTTTTGATATTGATGCCGTGCTTGCCGAAAATGGAGAAGATGGCACCCGAAATACCCGTGTTGGTAACCATATTGCGGCCGACCACTGCCACCAAGGCCAAGTCGTTGTCGATATCCACCGACACCACTTCGTCCAATTTGGCGATTTCGGTGAGAATGTCGTAGGTCACTTTTTCGGTGTACTTGCTTTCGACTATCACGTTGAAAGAATCTATCGAGGTGGGAATATGCTCCACAGGCACGCCGAAACGATCGAAAATATCCAGCACGGCTTGTATCACCTTGAGTTTGCTGGCAGCGGTGTCTTTCACTATCGTAAACGCCTTGAAGTTCTTTTTGCCGGCAATGCCTGTAATGGCCTGCTTGGATTTGGCGGCGTCCTTGCAGATCTTGGTACCCTTGTCTTGGGGGGCGTTGGTGTTGAGAATATAGATGGGGATATTGATTTCGCGTATAGGCAAAATGGTCTCCTCGTGCAACACACTGGCACCCATATAGGACAACTCGCGCAACTCGTCGTAGGTGACCTCGGCAATGTGGCGCGGATTGTCTACGATGCGCGGGTCGGCCATATACACGCCGCTGACGTCCGTCCAATTCTCGTACTTGTCGGCGCTCACGGCCTTGGCCACTATGGCGCCCGTAATATCCGAGCCTCCGCGCGAAAACAGTTTGACTTCACCCGAAGGATAACTGCCGTAAAACCCGGGTATCACCACGCGTTTGCCCGCGCCGAACGCCGCGGCAATATCGCGCGAGGTGCGCTCGTCGTCCACCGTGCCGTCGTAGCGAAAATGCACCACGTCGGCGGCGTCTACAAACTCATAGCCCAAATAGGCTGCCATCAGTTTGGCGCAAAAGTATTCGCCGCGGCTTACTAAAAACTCCTCGCTGCAGCCCGTCTGAATGCGTTGCTCCAGCTTGTCGAAGTCGGCCGCCACGTCGTAGTCTAAGTTTAGCTCGGTCGCGGCCTCTTGGTAGCGGGCGCGAATGACGTCGAGAATACTCTTGTAGTTGCCGCCGTACTTAACGTGCGCATAGGTAAGGTAGAGCATATCCGTTACCTTATAGTCTTCTTTGTTGCGGCGTCCCATAGCGGACACCACCACCAAGCGGCGGCGGTCGTCGGCGAGGACGATGTCTTTGATCTTCTTGAATTGTGTGCTGTCGGCTACCGAGGAGCCGCCGAATTTACAAACGGTAAACATTAGATTTTTCCTTCTTTGATGAGTTTGAGAGCAATTTGCACGGCGTTGGCGGCGGCACCCTTGCGAATGTTGTCGCTGACGCAGTAGAGCAATAGGCCGTTGGCTGCCGATAGGTCGCGGCGAATACGTCCGACGTACACCAGGTTGTTGCCGTTGGCCACGGTGCTGACGGGATAGATGTTATTTTTGGGGTCGTCCAATACGACGATGCCCTCGGTTTGGGCCAATGCCTCGCGCACTTCGTCCAACTCGAAGGGTTTGTCGAGCTCGGCCATAATGGAAACGGCGTGGCCGTTGGCGACGGGCACGCGCACGCAGGTGGCCGATACGGGGAGATCGGCAATGCCCAAGATCTTGCGCGTTTCGTTGACCATCTTCATTTCCTCTTTGGTGTAGCCGTTGTCGAGGAATACGTCGATGTGCGGAATGCAGGTTTGGGCGATGTTGTACGGATAGAATTGGTTGGGCTCGCCTTTTTGGGTGCGTTCGAGATCGGCTTTGCCTTTCATACCGCTGCCCGAGCAGGCTTGGTACGTGCTGTACACTACGCGTTTCAGACCCCATTTTTCTTGCAAGGGCTTGAGGGGCAAAACGCTTTGAATGGTGCTACAGTTGGGGTTGGCCACGATATTGCCGTGCGTGTCGAAGTCGTCGATGTTGATCTCGGGCACGATGAGGGCGCACTCGTCGTTCATACGCCAAGCGCTGCTGTTGTCTATGACCACGGCGCCCGACTTGGCTGCCTCGGGGGCCCATTCGGTGCTGATGGCGCCGCCTGCCGAGAATAAGGCTATCTCCACGCCCTCGAAGCAGCCGGGTTTGAGCTCCTCTACCACGTATTCTTTGCCACAATAGGCGATAACTCTGCCGGCCGATTTGGCGCTGGCAAACAGACGCAGGTCGGCGATGGGAAAGTTCTCCTCCGCCAGCACTTGCAAAAACGTGCTGCCGACCAATCCGGTCGCGCCTACTACCGCTACGTTGTACTTTTTCATAACTAATCCTCCTTCATGATTCGAGCATAGAATGTATAATCGCCGTCTTGCGGCAAGCCGTGCGTAATGGTGGCATTGCCGTCCTTGACCACGTAAAAGTCGCTTTCTGCGTCAAAGTTGCCCACAGTGGGGGCGATGGGCGCTTTGGGCACAAAGGCTTTGTTGCCGTCCAAAATATCCATGAGGTCGGCGATCATGGCGCTGGCGGTGGGGTATCGCCCCGCGCCTTTGCCATACAAGGCCAAAGTGCCGTTGGACTTGCAGTCGTACACTACTATATTGTATTCGTCTGCGGCCGCCGCAAGCAAATGCGTTTTGTCCAGCAACACCGGCTCGACCGATACTTTGAGGCAGTCGCCCACCAAGGTGGATTGCGCCACCATTTTGAGCACTTTGCCTCTGGCCGCCACGTCCTTGAGCACGGCCTCGGTAACGCCCGCTATGCCGTAGTGCTTGACTTGGTCGTAGCTGAGGCGGGTGCCGTAGGCTATGTTGGATAGTATGCTGATTTTGCGCAACACGTCCAACCCTTCTATATCCGCGGTGGCGTCGGCCTCGGCAAACCCCAACTTTTGCGCGGTTTTGAGGGCCGCCTCGAAGGTTTGCCCCTCGCCCATGCGGGTGAGAATAAAGTTGGTGGTGCCGTTGAGTATGCCGTAGACGTTGGTGATGGTATCCAACTCCACTTGGTGCGTCAAGGTGCGTATGCAGGGAATGCCCCCGCCGACCGACGCCTCGCACAAGAAGTAGACGCCGTTTTGTTGCGCCAAGGCAAAGAACTCCTCGAAGTGCTTGCTGACCACCTCTTTGTTGGAGGTGATCACGCTTTTGCCCGACGACAACGCTTTGACGATGCACTCGTGCGCAAATTTGTCTCCGCCCATGGCCTCGAATACCACGTCGATATCGTCGGCGAGGCATATTTCGTCGGCGCTTGCGGCAAACAGGTCGCCCAACACCTCTTTTTTGTGGGGCAAGTCAAACACTTTGACGGCCTTTACGCCATACGATTGGGGCAACGCTTGCACCAAGGACAAAATGCCGCTGCCTATTGTTCCGTATCCCAAAATTCCTACTTTCATTTGTCTCTCCTATATGATGGTTGCGCCCGCCCCGTCGGGGGTAAGGTGCAATATTTTCCACGATGCGTCTATGCCTTGGGGCGACGCGTATTGTTTGCCTATGGCCAAAAGGGTGGGGCCTGCGCCCGACAGCGCCACGGCCAATCCCTCTGCTTCGAGCGCGGCCTTTACTTCGGCGGCGCCTTCGATGAGGGGCAGGCGGTAGGGTTGATGCCAGCGGTCGTCCACCACCTGGCGTATCAGATCCATGTCGCCCGTGGCCAGTGCGGTGGGCAATAGGGCGCAACGCGCGGCGTTGTGCACGGCGTCTTGGCGTGCAAACGCGGCGGGCACCACTTTGCGAGCCTTTTTGGTGGGCAAAGCAAAGGGCGGCACCAACAGCGAAAAACGCAAACTTTCGTGTACGGGCAGGCGGTAGCTACGCACCTCGCCGTCATCGGCCAAATTGACGGTCAATCCGCCCAAAAAGGCGGGCGCCACGTTGTCGGGGTGCCCCTCCAATGCGGTCATGATGTCGAGCAAGCGGCCGTCGTCGGCCGTGCCCGCGCCCAAAGCGTTGGCTGCCACCACGCCTGCCACTATGCAGGCGGCGCTGCTGCCCAACCCCGACGAATAGGGAATGTCGGCCGCCAGCAAACGTATCTTGACGGGGCGCGTCGCCATTCCCAGCGCGTTTTGCGCGTAGTGGTAGGCCTTGAGTACCAGGTTGTCCGCCATATCCGCCTCGGCAAAGCCCGCCAACTCGTCTTTGTCCGCCTCGGCAAACAGATAGGTGTTGTATAGAGCCAGCGCCATACCGGCCACGTCGAAGGCGCAGCCCAGGTTGGCGGTGGAGGCGGGCACTTTTACGGTAATGTGCGGCATGACGAGGTCGGCCACCTCTGCCTTGGTGGTTTGGTGGCGCGGCACGGTGGAGCCGAACAGTTTGGCTATGCCCTGCGGTATGGATGTGTGCGTATAGTCGGATACCGCTTGCGCCACTTGCATCTCATCCTCGAGGAGGGGCAGCCCCAACGCCTCGGCGATGGTGGACGGAAACTTGTATGGGCTAGCCGTAGATACCACCAGCGTGTGGCGCTGTCCGTGGGGCGCGCAGTGGCATGCTACCGCCGTGTGCGGATCGACCAAATAGCCCAACTCCTCGTATACCGTGCGGATAGAGGCGAGGGTGGTGGCGTTGTCGCAATAGGCAAAGTCGAAGTCCTGCAACCGACGGCGCACGTCGGCCGACACGGTGTAACGCTTGTCCTTTGCAAGGGCCGACATATAGCCCGCCACTTGGGCGCCGTCGCCCTCTGTGGCGTACCACAGCAAGCGCTCCAGATTGGAAGAGATCAAAATATCCATCGCGGGCGAATAGGTTTTGTGGAAGGGGCGGTTGGCGTCGTAGGTGCCCGTGCGGAAAAAGTCGTAGAGCACGTTGTTGGCGTTGCTTGCACAGCAAAACCTCGCTATGGGGGTGCCTATTTCGCGCGCAAGATAGGCCGCGAATATATCGCCGAAGTTGCCCGTCGGCACGGCCACGTCCATAGCCTCGCCCATGGCAAGCGTGCCGTTGGCCACCAAACGCAAATAGGCGTAGACGTAGTATACCACTTGGGGCACGAGGCGACCAATGTTGATGGAATTGGCCGAAGACAGCTTGACGTCTTGGGCGTCGGCCGGGTAGGCGGCAAACAGTTGTTTGACGTAGGTCTGGCAGTCGTCGAAATTGCCCTCCAACGCATAGGCGTGGGTGTGGTCGTCGGTGAAGGAGAGCATTTGTTTTTCTTGCATTTGCGATACGCCGCCCAAGGGATAGAGCACCAAGGTGTCAAACCCCTCCGCGCCCCGAAAGCCAGACAACGCGGCGCCGCCCGTGTCGCCCGAGGTGGCTACCAGCACCAGCGTGCGGTGGCGTAGCCCCAGTTTGCGCTTGGCTATGCGCACAAGGTGGGGCAATGCCGTCAAGGCCATATCTTTGAAAGCCAGGGTAGGCCCCAAAAACAGTTCTAAAAAAGTGCGGTCGCCCGCAGTGTGCAAACCCACCTCGCCCGAGGGAAAGTTGGTCTTGTTGTAGGCGCAGGCGACGGCTTCCTCGATTTCGGCAGGGCTGAAGTCGTCGAAAAACAGGCCGAAAACCTTGCGCGCCACCGTCGTATAATCGGCGCCCAATAGGTCGGCTACGTTCAACTTTTCCAAGTGCTCGGGCACAAATAGGCCGCCGTCGGGGGCAATGCCCTCTACGATGGCGGTGCTGGCCGAAACCCGACTGTTCCCTCTCGTGCTAACGTACATAGTTCACCTTCGAGGCCTTATATTGTCTATAATGGTACAAGACCTCATTCTAATCATACAATATTTGGCACGCCATCTCCAAACGAAGAGAGGGGTTTTGGCGGTTTATTTTGCCGTTTTGTTTATTTTTTATATTAGGAAAAAAGAAAAACGGCTTGGCCGCAATGTCGTCGGCCGCCGCATAAGGGCGAATATTTGGGCGTATGTTTGTGCCCGAGCACTTGTAGGCCGCCCAAACCCTCGCGCAATGTCGCCATTGGTCGCAAGCTATTCCCACTCTATGGTGGCGGGCGGCTTGGCCGTAATGTCGTAGACCACGCGATTCACTTTCTTCACCTCGTTGACGATGCGCGTCGATATCGTGGCCAACACGTCGTAGGGTATGCGCGCCCAATCCGACGTCATGCCGTCCACCGACGTTACGGCGCGCAAAGCCACCGTGTAGTCGTAGGTGCGCTCGTCGCCCATTACGCCTACCGAGCGCATATCGGTGAGCACGGCAAAGTATTGCCATATATCGTCGGCAAGCCCCGCTTTGGCTATCTCCTCGCGCAAAATGGCGTCGGCTTCTTGTACGATCTTGATTTTAGCGCGCGTTATGTTGCCAATGATGCGCACGGCAAGCCCCGGGCCCGGGAAGGGCTGTCGATTGACGATGTAGGCGGGTAGTCCCAGCGCCAAACCCAGCGCGCGCACTTCGTCCTTGAAAAGACTGCGCAAGGGCTCTATGATCTCTTTGAAATCTACCACCGACGGCAGGCCGCCCACGTTGTGGTGGCTCTTGATGGTGGCGCTTTTGCCCAGCCCGCTTTCGATGACGTCCGGATAGATGGTACCCTGCACCAAAAAGTCGACTTTGCACGACTTTTTGGCCTCTTCGCCAAATACTTCTATAAAATCTTTGCCGATGATCTTGCGTTTGCGCTCGGGCTCTTTGACGCCCCTTAGGTCGGCGAGGAAGCGCTTGGACGCGTCCACTTTGACGAGGTTCATTCCCCGCTCGTCGCGGAATACGCGCATCACCTCGTCCGCCTCGTTTTTGCGCAGCAGCCCGTGGTCGACGAAGATGCAAGTCAAGTTGTCGCCCACCGCACGGTGTACCAAGGTGGCGGCCACCGCACTGTCTACGCCGCCGCTCATGGCGCATAGTACCTTGCCGTCCCCCACTTTGGCGCGAATGGCGGCCACTTGCTCCCCCACGAAGTCGCTCATCTGCCAATCGCCGTCGGCGTGGCATATGGCATAGAGAAAGTTGCCGAGAATTTTGTTGCCGTCCCGGGTATGCGCTACCTCGGGGTGAAATTGCACGGCGTATACGTTGCGCTGCCTGTTTTCGTAGGCGGCTATGGCGCAGGTGGCCGTTTGCGCCGTGCGCACAAAGCCCTCCGGTAGGGCGGTCACGCAATCGGTATGGCTCATCCAGCACAGGTTTTGCGCGGCCAACCCCGCAAAGAGAGGGCTGTCGCCGTATTCTATCTCCTTGCGCCCGTATTCGCCCACCGCGGCGTGTTGTACGGTGCCGCCCGACATGTGCGCGATGAGTTGCATACCGTAGCAAATGCCCAATATGGGCACGCCCAACTCGAATATACCGGGGTCTACTTTTGGCGAATCGGCGCCGAACACGCTTTGCGGCCCGCCTGTGAAAATGATGCCTATCGGGTGATATGCGGCTATTTGCGCCGCCGTGGTGTCTGCCGATACCAGCACGGCATAAACGTTTTGGTTGCGCACTCTGCGCACGATCAGTTGGTTGTACTGTCCGCCGAAGTCGACGACTACTATGGTTTGATGCGTCATATAAGTCTCCGTTTGGGTGTATTGTAAGTCGAAACTCTGCGTCTATTGTAGCACAATTCGGCACCTGTCGCTATCGCGCCGAGCCGCATTTCCCATCGTAAATCGTTGCGTTATTTATAAGGAGAGATTATATCCGCGACTCGGCGTCGCCCGCCAAAGGAAACAACGCAAAAGCAATATTTGGAAATTTTGGCTGTATGGTTATGCAAAAAACGTATATTTTTTCGTCCAAAACGATAGGCTATGCGCACAATATTCGCGTTTGTGTCGTTTTATTAAAAAAATATGTTTATGAATTATATTTCACAGTTACTTGCGGTGTAACGCTTGACTTGCCAAGGCGAGTAGTGTATTATGTTTAGGTTGTATAATGCGCGCGCTACGGGCGCGATTTTAGGTGAGAACGTGAAGAGAAAAGTTTTGATTTCTATTTTAATTTTGGTCGTTGCGGCTTTTGCTGCCATGCTTTTGACCGCTTGCGGCGAGCAAGGCGACTATTCGGCTCAACTCAAAGTCGTATACGAGCTGGAGGGCGGCGTATATCAAAATACGTCTTTGCCCGTTACGCTCTATTTCCCCTATGCCGAGGGCGAGTCGGGCACTATCGTCGACCCCATGACCCTGTCGGGCAAAGAGTTCGAGAAAGCGGGCTACGTGCTGGAGGGCTGGTATCGTGTGAAAAACGGCACCGACGAGGACGCTACCTACGACGGACAATGGCATTTCGATACCGACGTGGCCGCCGGCGGCGATACGCTCACCCTGTTTGCCAAGTGGAAGCCCGCCGTGGAGTACACTTACAACGTGGTGTATAGGGACGAAACGACGGGCAACGTCGTCAACCTCGGCTCCTATCCCGTGGCGGAGGGCGACGTTTTCGAGGATTACTTGGGGTATGCTACGCGTCGAGCGGGCTACACCAAATTGGGCTTTGTCGACGCCGAGGGCAACCCTTGGGACGCGGCCTTCACCCACCCCGGTGGCGCTTCCTCCGTGGCAGTCGACGTGTTTGTCGACTATATCGAAGGCAACTACACGTTGGTGTCCACCGCCGCCGAGTTTTCGAGTGCATTGGGGCGCAACCGCAACATCTATCTGTTGACCGACGTCGACTATGCGGGTGCCAAACTCAAATGTGCTGCTCGCTATACGGGCGTTATCGAGGGCAACGGCCATACCGTCGGCGGCTTTGTGTTGGACTACGACGCCAGCGTGGTGGTGGCCGACTACGAGGACGACAGCGCCCAAAGCTTGTACGTTTCT
>Ga0310695_10007840_pt1 | contig 16816 bp, 11 predicted proteins | sample RumenRJG_04DNA_FD_203882 | JGI IMG/M metagenome (GOLD analysis project Ga0310695, IMG submission 203882) | Bovine rumen microbial communities from Lethbridge, Alberta, Canada - RJG_04 (v2) (version 2) | ecosystem: Host-associated > Mammals > Digestive system > Stomach > Rumen | place: Canada...
AATCTTCTCGGCGAGAGTGAGCGGGCGGCCAAGCTGCTTGCGGGCAACAGCGACGCGTGCAGGAATGCGAGCGTATGTGGCCTGGATCATGTCGAAATTAAAAAGCATAGTTACCTCATGAATTTTACGAGGGAAAAGATAGAAATTTTAAAAACAGCGAAAAGGGAAAATTTAAGCGTATTTGGGGATATGTTAACGCGACTTCTATGCAATTTCTCGAAAGTTGTAAAGGCGGGCCTTGCAAATGTAATATGCGAACAAGAAATGTAATTTAGGGGATTGTTTTGGCTTGTAAATCTCCACCGCACGGGTATTGCTTGAGCCACTCTTTGATTTGCTCCTGGGTGTGCTTTTCGGAACAGAGTTCGCGATACACTTTGGGGGCGAGTTCTTCTGGATCAAAGCCAAAGTTAAAAAGTGCCCAAATTCCGGTGCCAAAACCGGCTCCTATTGCAATGGCAGCAGGGAAATTCCCCGTAGTTTGAGCAGCAATCAAGAACCCGAGAAGCCCTTCTAAAAGGGTTGTTCCCAACAGGTTTTTGCGTTCCATCTCTTGACAATAGTCAATCGAATCGGCGGATACTTGGTACAACATTTTGCCGTAGTCTTGCTTGAGCCAAACGGTATTGTTTTTTTCGTTATAACAAATTCCTTTGGTGGTGCTGGCTGTAACGTTTTTAACGGGGTGGTATATGGTTGAAATCGTTTGAGAGCTGTCGCTGAAACGGAACCAGCGTCGTTTTATCGTATGTAGCGTATCTGTTGTGGTGATCGTGCTTGAATTTGTTAGCGAACTAGTCGTTTTTGAATCGATTTTTTGTGTATCTGTGAGCGTTGCTGTCTGAGTGCTGTCAATAGAAGCTGTTTTCATGTTTTTCATTTTTTCGAGATTCTTTGCAGCTGCTTTCCTTATTTCGTCATTTCCGCCGAATGAAAATGGCGAGGAAAATCCCCAAAAGTCTATCGTTATTGCAAAACGATTACGCTTTTCATCGAGGTCTCTGCCATAACGGAGCTCAAACGACATTTTGCAATTTTCTCCAACAGCGCCGGTTATAAAAAGGCCTCCGCCAACTTCTGTATAAAATTTAGGCTCAGGATTTGGAATCCATATTTGTCTAAATCTACCGCCGTTGTCGATTTCGCGACCGTTCCTTGACAAATGTTGCGTAAAGCCTAATTTCCATTTGTCATTGATCGGAATTTGTTCAATAAGCATCCCTCCACCGGAATAACGGGTGAAAAACGTGCTCGAATCGTGCATCGGTGCGTACAGAATTGCAAATGCGTTGCCCCATCCTGTGATGCCGAAATACGGGGAGGCAAAACCAGCTTGCACGATTGGAGTGAGTGATTGCAGTCCGTATCCGAAAGTGAAGTAATCGCCGCTGATAAATCTTTCGAAAGAGGCGTCGCCCCACCATTCCGTGTTGTGACCGTCTTCATCGCGAACGCCATTTTTAAGTTGCCCTGCATAATATGAAAAACTGACGTTGTTGATGACATCGTTTCTTCCATAGCTGTCCATAAAAGCGGCTGCTGGAGGCGGGCGCGTGATAGAACTGCAACTAGCAAGGAATATCGCTAATGCGATTGCTAAAAAAGAACGTATCCAATGATTTAAGATGTTTTTCATAGGAGTAAACTAAACGAAAAGGACCAGTAAATGACGGGATTTGTTTCTGTATGAAGTCCCATTTCGTATGACATAATAGAGAAAAAGTGCTGTTTTTGATTCGCTTCTTTTAGTAAAGGCAAATTTGAATAATTGGCGAATTCAAGACCGTAATAGAATATCCATTTGTGTAATTTATAGCCATATGAAAATCTGGTGGCAGGATTTCCGTTCAGATTTTCTCCTGCGTTGATGATGTGCAATTGCCGTAATCCGGCGTGAGCGCCAAAGGCTAGACCATGGTTATTCATGAAAAACATGGTTCCGCCACCCAAATTGAGCGAACCGGAGAAGTTGTTTGTGCTGGCCCCTGCATCAAAATGGTAAGTGTAGTTGACGTTATAATCTTTTCTTTCTCTGTTATAGCCGAAGTAATGACCGAAAGACAGATCATATGCGGCACCAACGTATATGGGTCCGAGCCATTGCACGATGATGGGGGAGATTCCAATTTCTAACGGGATGGAGTAATGCGTGGTCAGAAACATCCCTCCGCCAAAGGTGTGACCATACCAGTTTTCTGCACCTTCGGTGTTTTCTGTTTTGGGCCAAGTGATGTTGTATAAGTTGATGTCAAGGCGGGCGTTGAATCCGCTGATTTTATCTTCACCGTATTCGCGTTCGCTTCGGCAAAAATCGGAATGCATCGCTTTTGGGGTGGATGGGTCACATGCTCCAAGCGAGTTTCCTATGGTAAACAGGTATCTTACTCCAGGTGCGATTTGCTTAGCTGCCATAGCAGGGGGCACTATGCTGGGGGCTAAAATGACATCGTCTTCAGCCCATGTGATCGCACATGCAAAAATGATGAATAAAAGAATGATTTTACGCATAATGTTTTTCAGCTAAAGTCTAGAAAAATAAATAACATAAAAAACTCACCAATGGATTTTGGTGAGCTTTATAAGTAATGCGTGAGCGATGCGCTCCTGAAATGCGCGGATTTTTACTTGCCGGCGATTTCTTTGGCTTTAGCTTCGATTTCGGCGATAGCCTTTGCGCGGCCTTCGGCGGTGTCTGCGTTTGCAAGCACGATGTTCACGAACACAGAACCCGCGACCACAGCGTACACATGCTTCGAAAGTACCTTGGACTGTTCGCCGTTGCGGATGCCGAAACCACCGAGAACCTTGGCGCCATGCTTACCGACTGTGTCGATAAAGTCAAGCGTTGCCTGGTCAATCGTTGTTTCGCTTCCGGTGGTACCTGCGCGGAGTGCGGCGTAGATGTACTTGAAACCGGCTGAAGCCATTGTTTCAAGGCGTTCTTTGGTCATGCTGGGAGCCGCTACCGGGATGTTTTCGAGGCCGTGCTTCTTGCAAGCTTCGGTGAGGCCTTCGTCATGGTCGAACGGAAGGTCCGGAATGATGCAAGCAGAAACGCCTGCGTCCTTGCACATCTTGACGAAGTTTTCGACGCCCGGCGTAAAGGCGAGCGAGCCGTAAGTCATGATGTAAATCGGCGTCTCGGGGTGACGTTCGTGAATCTGCTTCACGATGGCGAGGCCCTGCTTGGTGGAATAGCCTTTTTCGAGAGCGATGGTGGAAGCGGTCTGGATGGCCGGGCCGTCTGCGCTCGGGTCACTGAACGCGAGCTGGATTTCAAGGATGTTGGCGCCACCCTTCACAAGAGCGTCGGCGATGGCGATAGAAGTTTCAGCGTCAGGAAAACCCGCAATAAGATGAGACATTAAATTCATGGTGATTACTTCCTTGTCATAATTTCAGCGTCGTGGATGTCTTCGTTGTTTTCGAGGCGCTTGAGTTCGGCCTTCAGGAATTCCTTCCATTTTTCGGGGCGGAACACCGGGCTCGTGATAAAGATGTCCTTGTCGCCGCGGCCGCTCATGTTGATGACGAGCGCTTTGTCCTTCGGGAGTTCCTTCGCAATCTTCATGGCTGCGGCGCCAGCGTGAGCGCTTTCGAGGGCGAACAAAATCCCTTCGTTACGTGCAAAGAACTTGACGGCTTCAAGAGCTTCCTTGTCGAGAATTGCCGTGAATTCCACGCGGCCAGATTCGCCGAGGGCGGCGAGCTGCGGGCCGATTCCCATGTAGTCGAGGCCTGCGGAAATGGAGCGCGTCGGCATGGATTGACCGTCTTCGTCAATGAGGAAGCGGCTCTTGTAACCCTGCACAATGCCTTCGCGGCTGGCGTTACCCGTCATGCGGGCTGCGTTTTCACCAACGTTTGGGCCTATGCCACCGGCTTCTGCACCAATCAAACGCACGTTCGCATCGTTGATAAACGGCGTGAACACGCCGATGGAATTGCTACCGCCTCCGACGCAAGCGACAACCGCGGCAATGTCGATGTTTCGTTCGGCGGCTTGGCGTTTGACTTCTTCACCGATGATGGACTGGAACGTGCGAACGATATCTGGGAATGGGGCAGGACCAAGTGCGGAACCCAGTACATAGTGGGTGTTCTTGAAATTCGTAGCCCAGTCGCGCATGGCTTCGTTCACGGCATCCTTGAGTGTGCGGCTACCGCTTGTGACCGGCACAACCTTTGCACCGTACATTTCCATGGTGGCAACGTTCGGCTGCTGGCGGCGCACATCGACTTCGCCCATGTACACGACGCATTCGAGGCCGAGCTTAGCGCAAGCGGCGGCAGTGGCGAGACCGTGCTGACCGGCACCCGTTTCGGCGATGATGCGGGTCTTGCCCATCTTCTTTGCCAAAAGGCACTGGCCGATAGCGTTGTTGATTTTGTGGGCACCCGTATTGGCGAGGCCTTCGAGCTTGATGTAAATCTGCGCACCGCCCAACAGTTCCGTTGCGGTCGGGGCGAAGTACAGCGGCGTTTCGCGGCCAATGTAGTCGCGCTGGATGATGCGGAGCTCTTCGAGGAATTCCGGATCGTGGATGTACTTGTTGAATGCCGCTTCGAGGTCGTCGAGCGGGCGGCGGATGATTTCGGCAACGTACTTGCCGCCGAACTTGTCAAAGAAACCGTTGTTAGAAGTTGTAGAGGTCATTGTTGTTCTGTCATCCTGAGAGATGGGCGAAGCCCGAAGTCGAAGGATCTAGTTAAGGGTTAAAGTCTCTATGCCTGCTGAGGCGCTGCGAGTCCAGAAACCAAAAAAAATCGGCTTCCGGAGAGTCCCGAAAGCCTTTTACAAACACTTGATGAAATCAGCAAACCGGACTCTATCTCGTAGAGCCCCACCACCAACGGTTGAAACGGATTACTGCGTTCATCTTCATACTACAAATGTAGGAATGGAAATTTAATTTGGCAAGGGGTGTTTTTATTTTTTCTTGCCTTCGAGGTATTCCGTGATTTTTGGGACCATCAGCGACTTGCGGCTGATTTTTTCGGCGGAGAAGTAAACGCCTTCGCTGAAAAGTTCTCCGAATGCACTTTCGGCGATTTTTTTAGCGGTGGCTTCGTAATCGCCTGTAGCGTAGATGATGGTGTAGGAGCCCGATTCGATGAATGGCGTTTCGGCGGCGGTTTCCGGATCCGGATTCGGGTCGTGTCCGTCAACCTTGGCAAAGAGAATGTCGCGCTTCTTTTCTTTGGCAATTTCGGGCATCACGGCGGCGAGACGTTTAAAGAAATCCTTCTTGGTCGAATCGACATACCAGTCGTTGCTTGCGATTCCAATTTTGACGCCTTCGATTTCGTAATCCTTGTAGTCGGAGAGGAAAATTTCCTTGTCCGTCATGCCGTAGTAATCGTGCGACGCATCGTCCATTTCGCGGGAGAGCTTGGCGACGCTATCGGGGGAAAGCTTGAGCTGTTCGATGAGGCTTTTCCATGCAGACGAATCTAAAGCTGAGGATGCGACTTTGGTCAAGTTGCGCGTGTCAGAAAGGATGCCCGCCAAAAGAATCTTGGCCATGTCGTTATCGATTTTGACGTCGGCCTTCTTGTAGAGGTCCCAAATGATGGTGCAGGCGGAACCGATAATTTGACGGTTCACGTAAGTGTCGGAGGTGACTTTTTCATCAAGATCGCCAGGAATGTGGTGGTCGATAATCTGGAGAATCTTTGCCTCTTTGACTCCTTCGACGGACTGTGCGGATTCGGCGTGGTCGGTGAGGATGAGACGCGTACCTGCTTCTACGGATTTCATTTCCTCGGGAACTTTGAAACCGAATTTTTCGACAATGTAGGCGGTCTCTCGGTTGATGGGGCTTACGATTTTGGCTACGGCGTTGTGCCCCAAAGCTCGCATGAGTGCAGCGTAACTCATAGCTGAAGTGACGGCATCGACATCAGGAGTCTTGTGCCCGATGACGAATGTGGTGTCGGAACCCCAATCCAAGGCGTTGACGGTGTTTTTGAATTCTTCTCCTTCGTTGTTGGAGTCAGAAGAAGTGCTGTCGCCGCAAGCGCAGAAAAGAGCGCCCGAGAGACAGATGGATATGATGTTGTTGAAAAGAGTTTGTTTGTTCATGCCGCAGAAAATAGCTTTTTTCGCTTTTTGCGGGGTTTTGTAAATTTTTATTTTATTTGCGGTTGCAGAGGCGCTGCAAACTGAAGATGCAAAAAATAGGCTTCCGGCACATTCCGGAAGCCATTTTATCAAACACTTGATGAAACCAGTGAATCCGTTCCGTTTTACGGGAACCCCTCCCGCAAGCGGTTTGAGTGGATTACCGATTTCACCTTTACGTATATCAATATACAATGTAAGTTGTTGATTGTCAATAGGTTACGATAACTTTTTTGTAAATTTTTGGTACGATTTTGGTGCGGTATAGAAAAAGCCTATCTTGTGCATGAAAAATTTTACGCAAAAATGGTGGAATGATTTTTTGAAAAACGCGTGTTAATAAGATAGGGGCGTGTGCAAATTGCTCCAACATGTAAACAGGGGATCAAATGGACGTTCAAAATAAAAAATGTGCAGACCCGATTCTTGAAAAGCTTGGACTCGGGCGTTTTTACCATGGAGATAAACCGCTAGTTTGGATTGCTGATTCTCCGAAGTCGAATAAACTTCACGAAGATGTTGCCTCGTATAATGCCGAAGCATGCGATTTATCGCAGTATTTTGCCAAGGAAGGTGAATTTGGACCTTATGCAAGCCTTCTCTACGACAAGACTTTCAAGAAGGCGTTTTCTCCGGATACGCGTCGCGGAAAACGCAATTTGCTGAACTTGCTAAACGATATGCTTGAAGGACAGATTCCACAAAAGATCAAGGAGATTGCTTCGCAACAACTGGAGTTGAACGAGTCCGGTAGCAAGGTTTCCAAATCTTCAATTCTTGATTTGCATTGCCGCGATGAACATGATAATTTTATTGAAATAGAGGTGCAGATTCAGCGGGAAACGAATTTTTTGAAGCGTTTGGTGTTTTATTCAAGTCAGATGATTGTGCAACAGGGTGAACCCGGTCCCGATTGGGATTACGATGTCAAGCCTGTCTATGTGATTTCTTTTGCCCGATTTCGAGTTTTTGATGATGATCGACCGCTCCACCGTGCTGGAATCCTCGATTATGAAACCGCTGTCCGGCTAATTGATTGTGCAAATTTTACGATTATAGAACTTCCGAAGGTTGCGAGGCTGATCCGCAAAAGTGATTCGGAGGTTGCCAAGTGGATGTTCATTTTCCGCTATTTGGACCGCCTCAAGGAGCTTCCTCCCGCCCTGAAAACGGAAAAGTTCGAGGGCTTGCTTCCGTTTGCCAAACTAGCTAGATTTAATAAAAAAGAACTCAAAAGGTACAGGTATATTATGCACTTGAAATGGGACAGATATGCTCAAGAATTGGCATTTGCAGAAGATCACCCTGATTTCGTCAAGAAAATAGGGGACGAGGCTGTTGAAAAGGCATTAAACCTTGTTGAACGAATGCAAAAGAAGGGGGCTTCAATGGATAAAATTCGGGCATCTTTAGGTCTTTCGAATAATTCCAGGTAGGCTCATTTTAGGAACATGCCGATGCTATTGCTCGGCTTTTTTTATCTTTGTTTTGCAACATATACTAGAAGGAGTTCTTGATGAAAAAACTCAAATATATTCTCTCTTGCGCGGGAATCATGATGCTAGCCGCTTGCGGTGATGACAGTAGTTCTGCAACAAACGGAGAAAAATACATTTTGGACGAGGCTAACCAGAAATTCGCCTTGATTTACGACCGCTGCTACGTTAGCGAAAACACCACACGTTGGGATGAGTATGTGGATACCACGTGGTTCCATTACAAGTTTATTGGCGACACGTTAGTTGTTATCAAGGATGGTAACACTGCTGATGGCGATGACGATGGGTATGTACGCGACGAAGGGGATGTTTACGTCGGTGGTCACGCTGGTAACATCTTTGGAACATGGAAAACAACCAAGGAATATTGCTATTACGAAAACGGTAAAATCCGTTGCTATGATGATGAAGAAGATAAAGGGGTCGAAGAGACTTTTTTCACTTTAAACGTTTCCAAAAGTAATCTTACAATGTCTTGGGAACTTGAAAAAAGCTATTGCCCGGCAGAAGACTTTGAATACGAACTTGAAGATGTCCTTCTTTATAACTTAGATGAAGAAGATTATTCTATAAACAGGTCCGACTGCAACACCGTTAAATTTAATGTCAATGGAAAGTCTGTGACGGCGACTGTATCCGTATACATGGGTGGAGACGATGTCGTTACAAGAGAAATCACCTACACATCTGGAAACAAAACTTGCCAAAACGTTTTCAAGAAGGTTCACAAATTGCTTCAGATGCCTGCATCCCTTTGTAACGCTAATGACATGAGCAAATACATGGGGAAGGAATCTGGTTATCCTCATAAATATAAAGTCGATAACGATGACGAATTCTACCCCTGCATCTCTGATATGCTTGGAATGGAAATCGAATAAAAAATACGGGGTCTCATGGACCCCGTTTTTGTAGAAAAATAAGACTACAATGCAGCGAAAAGTGCTTTAAGCTTTTCGCTGTTTTTTATTCCGGGGGCGTCTTCGATGCCGCTAGATACGTCGATGAGTTCGGGGTGGAACTTTTCGCAGATGGTGGCGACGTTTTCTGGATTGATGCCGCCGGCGAGCCAGAGCGGGGCTCCGTTTGCTTTTTCGCGGAGGAGCGATTTGGGGATGGTCTTGCCGGTGCCGCCGGGAATGCCTTCGACTTTGGCGTCCAGCAAAATGCGGGGTTCGCCGTTCTTGCGGAGACTTGCGACGTAATCGAAGTCTTCGGGGGCGCCTACGCGGGCTGCGCAGTAGTAGGGGAGAGCATTACTGGATGCTTCATCGATGGAATTGTACGGATTAACGCCGTGGAACTGTACGGCGTCGAGCACGCCTTCTTGGGCGAGCTTGATGGCGGTTTTGCCTTCGACGGAATTGGGGTCGGTAATCACGCCAACGAGAAGCGGAGATCCGTCATTGCGAGCTGCGCGGAGCTTGGTCGAGAATGACGTTATGAATTCTTCGGTGGTGAGCCTCTTGGTGGTGCTGAACACGAAACCGAGCATGTCGGCGCCGAGTTCGGCGGCGAGGAGACCGTCTTCTTCGCGGGTGATGCCGCAGATTTTCACGAGCGGGCGGCGCGCATCTTGTGGACGCGCATCTTGTGATGAGGCGGCGCGAGTCTCGTTATTGGCAAACTTGTGTTCGGCGAATTTCTTCCAGAACTGTCCACGGGCGTTTTCGCATCCGCTTTCGAATGCGCTGACCACGTCTTTGGCGAGCGGCGGATTCTTGGCGACGGCTTCGCCGACGAGAATTCCCGTGAATCCGAGATTGCGGGCGTATGTCGCATCGGCGGCGCTGAGAATGCCCGATTCAAAAACGGCTTTGGCGGGGAGCTTGCTGCGAACGCTTGCGGGAATCAGCGGGTCCGTGTGGAATGTGGCGAGGTCGCGGGAATTGACTCCAGCAACGATCGTCTTGGCGGCTGCATCACCGAGAGCGGCTGTCACAACGGCAAGCTTGCGGAAATCGTCAGCTTCGCGGACTTCAACGAATGCCTGAATGCCGAACTTCTGCGCGCGCTGTGCCATCTTTACGAGTTGGGCATCGTCTAAAATTCTTGCAATCAAAAGTACGGCATCGGCACCGCAGCGATAAGCGATGTCAATTTCGTCTTCGAATAAAAGGAAATCTTTGCGGAGAACAGCGCAAGTGTGCAAACCTTGCTGACGGCGGCGTTCCATCAAGTCCGCTACGGCAATCAAGTCACGGAGCGAGCCCTTGAAAAAGTTCATTTCGGTCAGCACGGAAACGGCTTGAGCGTGTGCTTCGGCATAAGTCGTGGCGAGTTCCACCGGATTCAAGTCCGGCGCGATGTCTCCCTTGGATGGCGAAGCCCTCTTGACCTCAAGGATGGCTCCTGCGTTACCCAAAAATTCAGTATGACCAACGCGACGAGCCTCGGGAATGTCAATGTTGAAATTCAGTCCAAGTCTATCGATGTCTTCGCGGCGCATCCGCACGATTTTTTGCAAAATATCTTCGCTCATAATTCCTCTACGCCAATTGTAGAAAAATTTAAGGCGCGTTCAAAAGAAAGTTGGTCTTAGTTGGAGTAATTGTTGTTGGGGTGTTTTGTTCCGTATGGAACTTTTTGTCCCAAAAGAAAATTGCGCGTATTTCAAAAATATGTTTGTATCACTTTTTTTACGATTGTGCCGGAGCTACTTTTATAGAAAAAATGGGGTGATATATGAAAACATTGAAATTATCAAACATCGTTTGGTGCGCAGCTCTTACGCTTTGCGCCTGTGGTGATAGCAGCGTAGATTCTACGGGTATTGTTGCCCCGAATGCTGCTGAATCAGATTCTGCCGGTGAAACTACGGTGGTCTCTAATCCGGAATCATCTTCGGACAATCAAGGCTCTACGGCGGAAAACCAGAGTTCTGTGTCGACTGAACAAAGTTCTTCGACTGAAGAAGTCATTATTGAACAAGTGGCTTCGGATCCTGTAATGGTTTCCGAAATTTCTGGTGATCCGGTTATTACTTTTACCAACGCATCCGTTTCGGTCTCGAATGACAATGGTTGCATTGCTCAAAATGAAAAGACCATTACCATCAGCTGCCAAGGAAATTACCAGCTTACCGGCAGTTCGAACGACAACCAAATAGTCGTTAACGCTGGGAGTACAGACAATGTTTATCTGTACTTGAATGGTTTGCAACTTGCAAGCGCCTCTGACGCTCCAATTTATGTTCAAAATGCGAACAAGGTATTTTTACTGCTGGTGGATGGGACAAAGAATACTCTTGAAGATGCTTCTACCCGCACGAAATCTTATACAAAGTCTAACGGTTCCAGCGACACGACAAATGCGACTATCTATGCCAAGGATGACTTGACGATTAAGGGTAGCGGCGCGTTGACCGTAACTGGAAACTACAACAACGGAATTCATTGCAGCAACGATTTGCGCATTCGTGACTTGCCTGAAATTACGGTCGAGGCCAAAAATCACGCCATCAAGGGCAAGGGCTCTGTAAATATTGAGGGCGGTTATTTTGAACTGACGGCAACAAATGGCGATGGAATCAAGAGCGACGAGGGCGACGACGAAGGTGTAGTCACGGAAGAAAAGGGAATTGTGGTCATTACTGGCGGTGAGTTTAACATCAATGCTGGCGATGATGGCATCCAGGCTTATAACTACATCTTGATTGCAGATTCTACTTCAACACCGCTCATTACCGTAAACAGCAAGGGAAAAGGTATTGCTACGGATAACCGCCTTTACGTCAATGGCGGTGTAACTAGCGTGACATCAGGCGATGATGGGCTCCATTCCAACATGAACATTTATTTTAACGGTGGACGCACGACGATTTCTGCGGGCGATGACGGCATCCATGCCGATTCAACATTGCGCATCTCTGATGGTTCCATCAACATCACCAAGGCTGTCGAAGGTGTTGAAGCGTTCTACATCAGGGCAGAAGGCGGAAAGACGGCGACGGTTGCAAGCGATGATGCGTGGAATGCGGCGGGAGGCTCGGCTGATGCCAACTCAACGAGTGGTTCTCAGTGGGGTGGCCGCGGCGGCCCGACTGGCATGATGAGTGGCTCCAAGGGTTATATCATTATCAGTGGCGGTTACCATTACCTCTATGCGGCGGGTAACGATATTGATGTGCTTGATGCCAATGGAACGGCAACAATGAGCGGAGGCGTTTTGCTCCTTGAAATCGGTTCTAGTGGAAGGTCTAGCGCGATGTTTACTCCAGGAAATCAGGGCGGAAGCAGGGGTGGCTCAGGCTCTTGCTCCACGAATACGGCTGGTGGGCTTATTGACACGGACAATGGATTTAGCATCAATGGTGGCGTGTTGCTTGGTTTCGGAAGTCAAACCGAAGAGTATCCTTATTGCACTGCTACAAGCTACACGGCTGGTACGGCGTATGGTTCTAGCAAAGCCGCTTTCAAGCCTAGCTCTTCTGGTAGCATGATTATTTACGGTGGCGAAGTTAGCTCCGTGTCCCAGGTAGATGTGAGCTGCATGACCGAAGTTACCCTCCCGAATGGCATGACCTACTACGAAAAATAGCCTTTCCCTTGAATTACCTCCTAAACACTAAAGGCTTGCTCCTTAGGGGGCAAGCCTTTTACTGCAAGGAGTGGATCGTTTTTTTTCGGTTAAAATGGAGTTGTCTATAGAGGACACTTTGAGTTGTGTGGGGCTTTTTTTTGATGCGTTTTCTAGTTCGGCGGCTTAAATTTAAAGAAAAAAGGGATGTGCTATGAATTATTTGCTTTCTAAAACGATGCGTGTGGCCGCAACTTTCGCGGCTTTGGCTGTCACAACGGCTGCGGTTCCTGCGTTTGCGGTGACTTCGCCGGATTTTCCGATGGCGGGTTTTGCCACGCAGAATGGCGGCACTACGGGCGGCAAGGGCTACTCCGAGGTCACGGTCGACAACGTGAATGACCTCAAGAGCTACGCCAAGGCGGGCAACAAGATTATCTACGTGAAGCCGGGCACGTACATGGGGCCGGTGGAAGTCGGTAGCAACGTGACGATTTACGGTTACCAGGGCGCCATTATCGCGCAGCCTACTTCGGGCAGTGCCATGAAACTGAGCGGTTCAAAGAACGTCATCATCCGCAACCTGAAATTCAAGGGTGTGGGTGCGCACGATGACGATGACGAAGATTGCCTCCAGGTGAATCACGAATCGAAGAATGTGTGGATTGACCACGTGGATGTCTACGACGGTCACGACGGTAACTTGGATATTACCAACGCCTCGGACTTTGTGACGATTTCGTGGACCAAGTTCAGCTACACTTCGGCATCGAGTGGTCATCAGTTCAGCAACTTGATTGGTAACAGCAAGACAAAGACGAGCGACCGCGGACACCTGAATGTGACGATTCACCATACGTGGTGGGCTGACGGCGTGGTCGAACGCATGCCGCGTGTGCGTTTTGGCAAGGTACATGTGGCGAACAACCTCTTCGACAGCAAGAATGCGAGCTATTGCGTGCGAGCCGCTATCGAGGCGGACATCCGCATCGAAAGGAACGTGTTCATTGGCGTGCAGAAGGCGCTTGACTTGTACACGAGCGATGGAGCCATTACGGCGGCGCAAATGATTGAAAATTACGAAGAGAACGTGAAGAAGAAGCAGGACGGTACGGGTACGGCGTTCAAGCCGAGCTATTCCATGAGCCTCACCGACGTAAGTACGCAGGCAAAGGCTTATGCCCTTCGCGATTCTATTAAGCTGTATGCAGGAGCGACGCTCCCAGATCCGGGGAAATCTCAGACGGTAACGCCCGCATCTTCTTCGAGCGAAGCAGCGTCTAGTTCAAGTGTTGCGGTGTCTAGCTCCAGCGTCGCAAAGTCCAGCAGCAGTGTCGCGCAGTCCAGCTCCTCGCAGGCTGTATCTAGTTCCTCGCAGGGGGAGGTTGTTTCTGGAACGGCGACGCTTACTAAGCACGGCTCGGGTAGCGCTAAGCAAGAAGTCAAGCAAGGTGAATCTATCGAAGAATTCTACTTTACTGTCGCTGGCGCCACGGGTGCGACTGTTACGGGACTCCCCGAAGGTATTGTGGGAACAATGAAGGGTAGTGATTTCTACATCTCTGGCACGGTTGCTCAAAATGCTGCTGTGGGGGCGTACAACTTTACCGTAACGACAACTGGAGCTACGACAAATGCAACCAAGAGCGGAACTATTACGGTTATTGGTGCAAATGGAGAGGTTGCAGAGTCTAGCTCTAGTAAAGTCGAATCGAGCTCTAGCTCGGAACAAGGCACGACTTCGTTGGATGTCGCTACGGTTGCTTCGTATTTCAATGTTTCTGTCAACGGTCGAGTTCTTACCGTACAAGGAACAACGCAGGCGGCGTATCTCCTGGATGCCCAGGGCAGGCTGATTACAAAAGTTCAGTCTTTGGGTCGCGAAAGCTTGATAACCGTTCCTCGTGCGGGCATGTACCTCTTGCGAGTCGGTAACGAAGCGCGTCGCATAACTGTTCGATAATCTTATCTTAAAATAAATTGAAAACCCGTGCTCGTCCGAGTGCGGGTTTTGTCCTTTTTACTTCCTACTAACCACTGTTTACTAACCACTTCCTACTAAATAATATAGTACCACTCGTCGCTTTGCTGGAGCTCTTCTGTCTTGTGCTTGCTATTGGTGGTTGAAACGTAATCCATTTCAAGATTCTTGAGGCTGACGCGAGTGTTGGCCTCGATGGATCGCGTGATGAAGGCGTTGCCGCCGATAATTGCGTTTTCGCCAACAATGGTATCTCCGCCGAGAATGGATGCTCCCGCGTAAATAGTGACGTTGTCTTGAATGGTGGGGTGGCGTTTTTTGCCGGAGAGCTTTTGTCCGCCGCGAGTAGAAAGTGCGCCGAGCGTGACGCCTTGGTAAATCTTGACGTTCTTGCCGATGACTGCGGTTTCGCCAATCACGATGCCTGTGCCGTGATCAATAAAGAAGTATTTGCCGATGGTTGCACCCGGATGGATGTCGATACCCGTTTTGGAATGGGCATATTCGGTCATGAGTCGCGGGAGAACTGGAACGTGCAAAAGATAAAGTTCGTGGGCGATGCGGTAAATGGTTGTCGCCATGAGGCCGGGGTAGGCGAGGATAATCTCGTCAAGGCAGCCGGCAGCAGGGTCGCCGTCAAAAGCGGCGTGTAAATCGGTTTCCAAGAATTCGCGAATTTGCGGAATCTTGGCGAAGAATTCCTTACAAATTCTATAGCTTTCAATTTTGCGCTCGTCCGAGGTCATGGAACCGCGCAATTTACAGTAATCCAGCGCAATTGCCACCTGTTTGTGGAGGTGGTAGAACGTATCTTCGATAAGAACTGCAAAGCTGTTCTTGGGATTGTAAATCTTATGCGAACGATCTCTGAAGTGTCCGGGGTAAACGACTCGAATCAGATTCTGCAAAATCGTCTGGATCTCGGCCTGGTCGGGTCGATTGTAAATATCGATATTGTCGATATGCTTGCCGCGATTGTAATCGTCAAAAATAATTTGTACGGCTTTTTCAACTTCAGATTCTTGGATAAGTTCGTGCATAAGTCAAATTTGTTGAAAGAGTATTACGGCGTTCACTTCGACAAGCTCAGTGAACTTGTTTAGGTCCCTGAGCCTGCCGAAGGGCCGTCTTTGTCTAACCTACGCGAATGTCTTCAACGCTCTTACGAGGGCGTCGATGTCATCCGGTGAGTTGTACAATGCGAGAGTGGGTCGCACGGTACTTTCGTAGCCGAAATGGCGGAGAACCGGCTGAGCGCAGTGATGACCGGTGCGAACGGCAACGCCGTATGCGTCGAGTCTCTTGCCCACTTCTTCGTCGGAATAACCGTCGAGCTTGAAGGCAAGCGCAGAAGCCTTGTTGAGTGCGGTTCCCACAAGGTGGAGACCCTTGACAGTCTTCAATTCCTTGAGGCCGTACTGCAACAGTTCATGTTCCCAGCGGAATACGCAGGGCATCCCGATTTCAGTGAGGTACTGGAGGGCTGCACCGAGGCCAACAGCGTCGGCGATGCTTCCGGTACCAGCTTCAAACTTGTTCGGAATTCCGTTGTAAATTGTGCGTTCAAACGTTACGTCCGCAATCATGTTGCCGCCGCCGTGGTAAGGTCTTGCCGCTTCGAGCAATTCCTTCTTGCCATAGACAACGCCGATACCGGTCGGAGCGAACACTTTGTGTCCAGAGAACACGAAGAAGTCTGCGTCGAGGGCTGCAACGTTTACCGGGATGTGAGCGATGGACTGGGCGCCGTCAATGAGGATTCTCACGCCGTGTCTATGAGCAATGGCAATGAGTTCTTCAATCGGGGTCACAGTGCCGAGCACGTTTGAAACATGCGTCACGGAAACGAACTTGGTGCGCTTCGTGAACAAAGCTTCGTAATCGTGGAGCTTGAGCTGACCGGTAGAATCGCACGGAATCACCTTGATGATTGCGCCTGTTTCTTCGGCAATGAGCTGCCAAGGAACGATGTTGGCGTGGTGTTCCAGGATTGAGACGATGATTTCGTCACCCGGCTGGAGCGTCGGCTTCACGTAGGCGTTTGCAACCAAGTTAATGGCTTCGGTCGTACCGCGAACGAAAACAACTTCCTGAGAAGACGGAGCGCCGATAAAGTCACGAACGATGTTGCGTGCATTTTCGTAGGCGTCTGTCGATGCGGCCGCAAGCGTGTGAGCGCCACGGTGCACGTTGGAGTTTTCGTTTTCGTAGTAGTACTTGAGGCGGTCAATGACGACCTGCGGGCGCTGCGTCGTTGCACCGTTGTCGAGCCAAACGAGCGGATGACCGTTGATCTGCTTCGAGAGAATCGGGAAGTCAGAACGGATCTGGGCAAGCGTCTTGGAACCGATGCGGATGGAATCGTTGCGAGAATTTGCGCCGCTGTTTGCAGAACCCGTCTTCACGGAATCGCCACCGAGAGAAGTCGGTGCATCGATCTGGCGGCTAGCTTCGGCAGCCTGCGTCTTGGACACAACCTTCGGGGAGTAACCCTGAGCCGGTGCGGGGGCTGTCGGAATATCGCTCAGCTGCGATGCAAACTGCGATTCTGGAACCGCAGGAGCTTCAACCGTGTTGAGCCAGGTGTCTGTAGAACTTCCGCCATAGGCAAACGGAGCCGAGGATGTCGGCTGGTCGCCATAGGTCGCAAAGGGGTGTTCCCAGTCGAATGCTGGAGTCTGGCTAATGGCAGCG
>Ga0310695_10007842_pt1 | contig 16816 bp, 12 predicted proteins | sample RumenRJG_04DNA_FD_203882 | JGI IMG/M metagenome (GOLD analysis project Ga0310695, IMG submission 203882) | Bovine rumen microbial communities from Lethbridge, Alberta, Canada - RJG_04 (v2) (version 2) | ecosystem: Host-associated > Mammals > Digestive system > Stomach > Rumen | place: Canada...
CCTGAAAGAAACCGAGATAACAGGTACAGAGGAAAATGAGTTGCTCACAGGTTTCCGCCTGCAGACCAAGGAGATGATGCCCCCTGCCGTTAAGCAGGAGGCAGAAGAGTTTATCCTGAAACATCCAGCGTCGCCCGTCAGCCTCTATCTGTTGCGTCGCTATTTCATCATGGCTGTCGATGCCGACTATGCCCGCATTGCCAAACTCAGCGAGACCATGCTGAAAGCCAAGCCCAACAGCATTCCCCTGATACAGTTGCACAAGCGCCTGAAGGCCACAAGCAACCTGAAGAATTCAGGCAAGCTGCCCAAGTTCAGGGCTACCGACACCAACGGAAAGACCGTCTCTGACAGTCTGCTCCGCAAGAAAGCCAATGTCATCATGGTATGGGCATCATGGAGTTTTGACTCCCAGCAGATGCTTCATCAGCTCAACAGATGGAAGAGCGAGCACCACGACAGCATCGGCGTCATCAGTATCTGCATGGATGCCGATGCCTGCGAAGGACGCAAGGCCCTGGAAAACGACAGTATCAAATGGCCGGATGTATGCGACGGTAAGATGTGGGACTCTCCCCTCGTCTCAACCCTTGGCATCTCGTTTATCCCAGAAAATATCGTTATTGACAAATCAGGAAACATCGTAGGTCGTCACCTGAGTGCAGCCGACCTGAAAGACAAGGTGGACAAGTTGCTCCGCCAGAAGTAAAACTAAAATAATCATGCTGGTAAAAACATTTTGTGCAGCAGTCAACGGCCTTGAGGCCACTACCGTAACCATTGAAGTCAACATCACCCGCGGCACCATGCTCCACATGTCCGGCCTGGCCGATACTTCTGTACGCGAGAGTATCGACCGCATCCGTGCTGCCATGGGTAATATTGGCTATAAGTTTCCCGTTGCCGATATCACCGTCAACATGGCGCCTGCCGATATCCGCAAGGAGGGTAGCGGTTACGACCTGCCTTTAGCCATTGGCATCCTGGCCGCCAACAGTAAGATTACCAGCGATACACTCGGTGAATACATGCTCGTGGGCGAGTTGGGCCTCGATGGCCGTCTGCTCCCCATCCGTGGCGCCCTGCCCATCGCCATCAAGGCGCGCGCAGAGAAGTTCAAAGGTCTCATCGTGCCACGCCAGAACGTGCGCGAGGCAGCCGTTGTCAACCAGTTGGATGTCTATGGCATGGACTCCCTGCTCGACGTTATCCAGTTCTTCAACGGCGGAGACCTGTATTCCCCCACGATTATCGACACACGCAAGGAGTTTTTTGCCCAACAGGAGCATTATGAGTTCGACTTTGCCGACGTGCGCGGTCAGGAGAGCGTGAAGCGTGCCCTTGAGGTGGCTGCTGCTGGCGGTCACAACCTCATCATGATTGGTCCTCCAGGCTCAGGAAAGTCTATGTTGGCTAAACGTCTGCCCAGTATCCTGCCCCCGCTATCCCTGAGCGAGAGTCTGGAGACCACACAGATACACAGCATCGCAGGCAAGTTGAACCGCGACACCAGCCTCATCAGCCAGCGTCCTTTCCGTTCACCCCATCACACCGTCTCCCAGATAGCTCTCGTTGGTGGCGGTAATAATCCCCAGCCAGGCGAAATCAGTCTGGCACATAATGGTGTGCTTTTCCTCGACGAGTTACCAGAGTTCAATCGCTCCGTACTGGAGGTGCTGCGCCAGCCATTGGAAGACCGCACCATCACCATCTCGCGTGCCAAGTACAACATCCAGTACCCCTGTTCGTTTATGTTTGTGGCCTCCATGAACCCCTGCCCTTGCGGCTATTATGGCGACCCCACGCACCATTGCGTCTGCACCCCTGGTCAGATTCAGCGTTATATGAACAAGATTAGCGGTCCCCTGCTCGACCGCATCGATATCCATTGTGAAATTCAGGCCGTGCCCTTTGCCGAACTCTCCAAGATGCAGCCGGGCGAGCCCAGCGCCACTATCCGTGAACGTGTTATCTCAGCCCGTAAGATTCAAGAGGAGCGCTATAAGTCCTTTGCAGGCATCCATTGTAATGCGCAGATGACCGAAAAGATGCTCCACGAGTTTGCCGAGCCCGATGCCCAGAGTCTTGATATGCTTCGCATGGCCATGGAGCGCCTGAAGCTCTCGGCCCGTGCCTACAGCCGCATCCTCAAGGTGGCCCGCACCATTGCCGACCTCGCCGGCTCTGAGCAGATACAATCCATCCATATCGCTGAAGCCATCGGCTATCGTAATCTGGATAGAGGCGACTGGGCAGAGCGAGGCATCTGACCGAACTGCTGAACGAGCGGCCGCAGAAGAAACTTTTTCCTTTCCGTCTATTTTTGTTTCGTATGACCCTTGGTTATATGAAAAAGATGTTGTATCTTTGCGGCGTAATCTATAACAATTACTAACCAAAACGAAAACGATTATGGAAATTAAAGCTATCCGCATGTTCGACGGCGGTTTCATGAACCAGCAGTTTGCCTTCGGCGGTGAAGGCAAGGAAGGTACTGACGAACAGATTATCTACCGCAGCAGTTTACAGAACTTTTTGATTGATACGGGCAACGAGGTGATTCTGGTTGACACGGGTTTTCAGAACGAGTTCAAAGCACCTGAGAAGAAACTGGGCGCCCCACTCTACATGGGCGAAAAGGTGAAGGATTATACGGAGTCCTTTGCCGAACTGGGCTACAAGCCTGAGCAGGTAACGAAGATTCTCATCACGCATAAGCATCCTGACCACTCTGCAGCCATTCAGTATTTCCCCAATGCCAAGGTGTATATCTCGCCAGAGGATGCCGATGCCATGAAGCTCCCAGAGGGTGGCAACATCATCCGTGCCGAGTACAAGGAGTCGTACAAGAACTTCCCACGTGCAGAAAAGGTGGCTGATGGCATCTGGTTTATCGAGGCTAAGGGTCACACCAAGGGCAACAGTATCATCATTGCCGAGGACGACGGACTCTATTATATGTTCCACGGCGACGTGACCTATTGCGATGCCGCCCTGAAGGCCAACAAGCTCAGTATCGTATTCGAGGATATCGAAGCTGCACGCCAGACGCTCGACCGTGTGCGTGAGTTCATCCAGCAGAATCCCACCGTCTATCTCTCCACCCACTGCCCCGAGGGCTACGAAAACCTGGAGATGAAGCGTGTGATGAAACTATAGATAAAAGGAGGGCTGCGGTCCTCCTTTTGCAATTCATATGATTTTAGTATTGCGTAATTCAAATAAATGAACTATCTTTGCACCCGATGACAACAACACTAACCATAGGACTGCTGATTCCGCTGCTGGGCAACATGCTCGGCTCCGCCTTTGTGTTCTTTATGAAGAACGAGATGTCCGTGCAACTGCAGAAGTCCTTACTGGGCTTTGCATCGGGCGTCATGGTAGCGGCATCCGTATGGTCGCTGCTCATTCCTGCGATGGAAATGGAAGCTGACAGCGGGAAATGGAGTGTGATGCCTGCCGCCATTGGATTCCTGTTGGGCATGGGCTTCCTGTTGCTCATCGATGAGCTGACGCCCCACCTGCATATCGGCACCGACAAGCCCGAGGGTATGCGCTCGCACCTATCGAAGACAGCCATGCTGGCCCTTGCCGTCACTATCCATAACTTGCCAGAAGGCATGGCCGTGGGCGTAGTGTTTGCAGGAGCCGACAGTGGCACAACAAACATTTCCCTTGCCAGCGCCGTCGCCGTATCGCTAGGTATTGCTATCCAGAACGTGCCCGAGGGAGCTATTATCTCCATGCCGATGCGAGCAGCAGGAAATAGCCGATGGAAATCATTCCTGATAGGTTCGCTGAGTGGCGCCGTAGAGCCCGTCGGAGCTGTCGCCGTATTGCTATTGGCCTCCATGCTCATGCCCATGATGCCCTATATGCTCGCCTTTGCCGCCGGCGCCATGTTCTACGTCGTGGTAGAAGAACTCATCCCTGAAGCTTCTGAGGGGCAGCACTCAAATCTCAGCACCATCGGCTTCGCCATCGGTTTCGTTCTGATGATGGTACTCGATGTCGTGATGGGATAGAGGGTTAATGGTAAGCGTATCCGCTTACAGTTGCTACCCCTAACTCAATGAGTTAGGATGCCTAAGTCGCTGTAGTAGCAATTTTTCTTAACAAATCATTCTTATCGCTTTTTGGCGTGAATGGGACTTTTTTGCCCAAAAACAGCCTCAAAAATCTCACTCGAGTGATTTCATGAATTCACTCGAGTCATTTCATGAATTCACTCGAGTCAATTCACGACATCAATCAGCTGACAAAAAATATTGTTCCAGCTAAATAATTCAACAATAGTTGTTCAGTAAAAAGTATTGACTTTTGCACTTCCAAACGAACCAAGTGATCTATATCTATGCAGCTGTGACCTCAATTAGTCTTCTGACGGATTAAGATGATGCAAACCACACCTCATCAAAGTTTTTTCATCCCATCCATAGATTTTTGAGAATTATTTCTTAACTTTGCGGTCACAAAAACAAACAAAGGAGAGAACGATGAAAGTACTATTGATTAATGGAAGCCCAAAAGAAAACGGCAATACGTTTACAGCATTGAGCGAGGTAGCCAAAACGCTCAACGAGGAAGGCGTTGACACAGAGATTATCAGTATTGGAAAACATGCTGTGCAGGGTTGCATAGCCTGCGGCATGTGTGGCAGAAATGGCAATAAATGCACGTTCCACGATGAATTGTATTTTAAAGTGTGGCGTGCCATAAAGGATGGTATTGACGGACTCGTCATTGGTTCTCCCGTCTATTATGGTGGCCCCAACGGTTCGCTGTGTGCTCTGCTCGATCGTGTATTCTACTCTATGAGCAATGAACTGTGTTTCAAGCCTGCCGCCAGCGTGGTGGTATGCCGCCGTGGTGGAGCCTCAGCCGCTTTTGACCGTCTTAACAAATACTTCACCATATGTAACATGCCCATTGTCAGTTCGCAATACTGGAACATGGTGTATGGCCAGACACCAGGACAGGCAGCTCAAGATGAAGAAGGCATGCAGACCATGCGTACCCTGGGACGTAACATGGCATGGATGATACAGAAGCTAAACGTCAGCCAAGAAGGACATCCCTCACTGGAAGCCCCCCTGAGGACCAATTTTATCAGATAATAACATTATAACATGGAGATTGTTTTTGCCATTATCGTCATCGTTGCCGTCATCATTGCTGCCGGTGCCTACTGCGTTGTACAGAAGAAAACCTACGAAAAACAACTGGATGTAGAGGAGAAACGTCACGCAGAAACCCTGACAGAGGTGAAGAATGCCTACGAGAAACAACTGGATACCGAAGAGAAACGCCATGCAGAAACCTTGGTAGAGGTGAAGGGTGCCTACGAGCAACGCATAGAAGACATGAAGGTCTCTTTTGACAAACAACTTCGTCAGACCAAAGAAGCACACGAGGGACAGATTGCTGCCCTGAAGCAGATGAACGAGGAACAGGTGAAGAGTCAGCTGGACCTGATTCGCGAACAGATGCAGACCACCTCCGAGAAAATCCTGAAGCAACGTCAGGATGAGTTGGGCGTGCAGAACAAGGAACAGGTATCGAAGATTATAGACCCGCTGCAGAAGAGCCTGAAGGATATGCAAGAGGCACTCGACAAGACCAAGGAGCAACAGACGGAGGCGCTGACCCGACTGGACGAGACCATCAAGATTAATATGCAGAAGAGTCAGGCCATCGGCGAGACGGCCGACCGACTGACACGTGCGCTGACGGGCGAGGTGAAGGTGCAGGGTAACTTCGGTGAGTTGAAGCTCAAGCAACTGTTGGAAGACCTGGAACTCCACGAAGGCGAACAATACGACACACAGGAGACGCTACGCGACAAGGGCGGCAAGGGTCTGAAAGGTGACGACGGCAAGGGACTCATCCCCGACTTCATCCTGCATTTCCCCAACAACCGTCATGTGGTGGTAGACTCCAAGATGTCGCTCACCGACTACGAGCGCTACATGAACGCGGAAGACGGTACACCAGAGAAGAGTCTCTTCCTGAAAGCCCATATCGACAGCGTCAGGGCTCAGGTGAAGCGCCTGGCCAAGAAAGAATACACCAAGTACCTGCCCGAGGGCTATAACCGCCTGAACTTCGCCATCATGTACGTGCCTATTGAGGGTGCCTTGAACCTGGCACTGCTCAACGACGCCACACTATGGCGCGAGGCCTACGATGAAGGTGTGATGATACTGGGTCCGCAGACCATGTACATGAACCTGCGTGTGCTGGAGATGATGTGGACACAGGTGCGCCAGTTGAGCAACCAGCAGGCCATGATGGATGCCGCCAATACGGTGATAGAACGTGTGCAGGACTTCGGTCAGCGCTTCATAGATGTGGAGTCGAGCATGAACGACACCATCAAGAAGATGTCGAAACTGAAGATTACCACAGCCGACAGCGGTCCCAGTATTATCACCGCTGCACGCAACCTGCTGAAAGCGGGCGCAAAGGAAAGCAAGAAAAAGAAATCGCTCACAGAGATGGACCAGAGCATGTTCATCGAAGGAGAATAATTAACCAGAACCAGAAATATGGAACAGACAAAAGTACTGATTGTAGGAGCAGGACCGGCAGGAACAACATGCGGCCTGTTGCTCAAACAAAGAAACATAGACTGTATACTCATTGACAGAGCCACCTTTCCAAGGGATAAAATCTGCGGTGGCGGACTGACACCACGCTCGTATAAACTGCTGTCAAGACTGATGCCCGACTTCAGGTACGACTATAACAGCGTGCACCGCCTGAAGCTATGCATTGAGGGCGAACAGGTGCTCGACTTCATGATGGACGAAGAGATACGTATCGTGAAGCGCAGGACATTTGACGCACAGCTCCTGGAGCGCTACCAGCAGGCTGGCGGCACCTTTGTCAATGACGCGCTGATAGGTATTGAGGAAAGTGGACCGCAGGTTATCGTCACGCTGAAGAGCGGACGGCAGATAGCCTGTGAATATCTTGTAGGTGCCGATGGTGCCAATAGTCGTGTGCGCAAATACCTGAATCCGCACGCCAGTCATGGCATTCTCTGTATGGAGCAGTATGGTCCGAAATCAGCAGATCGCTCGGCCGAAGGACGCTCGCTACCAACGGGACGCGAGAATGCCATCGTGGGCAACCTCTCGCGTTTCTACCGTCAGGGCTACTACTACAGTTTCCCCAACGAAAGCTACGACGTGCAGGGCTTCGGCGACTATATGACCACGCCCCAGATGTTTCGCAAGGTACTGAGAGATATGGGCTGTCCTGACGAGAAGCCACTTGGAGCTTATATTCCCCAAAGCACAGAATATCCTCTGCGCAAGAATATCATCCTAATTGGTGATGCTGGCGGATTCCCCAACCGACTGACCTTCGAAGGTCTTTACTATGCTTTCCTCACCGCCAGTCATGCGGCAATGGCTATCAGTACGGGCGCACCCTTCCCCCTTGTCAACAAGCAGGTATTCGAAAACAAGAAATGGGAGGAATATGCCTCACGCTTCTTCTACAGCGAGATAGGTCTCGCCATCCTGAAATTCTTCTGCAAGATGACGCCAGGACTCATCACATGGGCTTTCAACAAAGCAGCGAGATAAGGGAAAAAGGAAGAGTGAAAAGTGAAAAATTTGCTACCGCTTTAAACATAATATTTGCTACCGCTTTAAACATAATATTTGCTACCACAATATAAATAAAAAAATGCTACCGCATCAATCTTAATGCGGTAGCAAATTTTTTACTTTTCGTTATTACTTTTACCCTCAATTAGAGGTTTGCATTGTCCTTGCTCCAATCCTCAACAGCGGGGATAATGCCGAGAGAGATAATCTCGTCGCGCATCTTCTGCAGGTGCTCGTAAGAAGCCTGAAGTGCAGCCATCTCCTCTGCAGTACCCTCGGGCTCTGTGAAGTGAACACCGTCCTTGTCGATAACGGTAGGCATAGCCATCATCACGTTCTTGAAGCCGTAAGCGTTAACATAGCAACCTGCAGGCCACTTGAAGGGCTCACCACCCATAGCACCCTCGATCATCTTTACAGCCTGATAAGCGGGGCTCTGGAATGAACTGCGACCACGGAGCTTGATGATGTTGCTACCACCCTGTGTAGTCATGTGCTTGATCTCAGCCCAACGCTCGGCAGAGAGAGGAAGCTCAGAGAGGGGCTTGCCATCGATGAGAGCCTTGCTGGCAAATACAGCCATCTGCTCACCGTGACCACCGTATGTGAAGGCGTTGGTAACCTTGTCCTGACGAACACCGAACTCCTGAGCCAGCTGCTGCTGCAGACGGGTAGAGTCGAGAGCTGCCAGAGAGGTCAGCTGGTTGGGCTTCAAACCTGAGTGAATCAGAGCGGTCAGAGCGGTAACGTCAGCGGGGTTGAAGATAACAACCACGTGCTTCACATCGGGACAGTACTTCTTGATGTTCTCACCGAAGTCAGCTGCAATCTGGCAGTTGCCCTTCAGCAGGTCCTCACGGGTCATACCCTCCTTACGGGGAGCGCCACCAGAAGAGATGATGTACTTAGCACCTGTGAAAGCCTCCTTGGCATCAACGGTGTAAGAGATGTTTGCGCCAGGGAATGCGCAGTGGCACATCTCATCATAAACACCATGAACACCGGGCTCATAGATATCATACAAACAGATGTTGGGAGTCAAGCCCAGCATCAACACACTCTGTACCATGTTAGAACCGATCATACCACCGGCACCAACAATTACTAATTTCTCGTCAGTTAAAAATGCCATAATATAATGTAAAATTTAAGATTTAAATTGTGCCGCAAAGTTACAAAAAATACAGTAGTTGACATCACACTTACGTATTTAATTTTGTTAATTTGCAAAAAAATGTCCGTTTAGATTGGAATTTAAAATAAATTTACTACCTTTGTAATCTCGAAAGAACAAAATAAAAACCTAAAAAGATAAAAACATGGAAACAAACGATGAAACAATAGACAAAATCAAAACCCGAGTGATCGGTATTGACATACGACTGGACAAGACAACCTATGGCATTGTTGACATCCGAGGAGAGATTGTTGCCCAAGACTATTTTGACACATCGCTCTATCCCGATGTTAATGATTTCATCTCTGCTTTGGCTGACCGACTCCTGACCATCTCAGAAGAGAACGGAGGCTACGAGTCCATTCGCTCTATCGGTATCAGTGTACCAAGCGCCAGTTCCATAACAGGCTGCATAGAGAATGCTGCCAACCTGCCTTGGAAGGGTGTCATTCCCTTGGCTGCGATGCTTCGCGACAGAGTTGGCATGGCAGTGGCATTAGCCAACGATGCACATATCACAGCATTGGGAGAGAAAGCCTATGGCAGTGCCCACGGCATGAAAGACTTCGTGGTGGTATCGATGAGCCATGGCGGCTTAGGCAGTTGTTTCTATTCCAACGGCTTGCCCCACTTAGGTGCTCAGGGCTTTGCTGGTGAGTTGGGTCATACCTGTATACAGGTCAATGGTCGTCAGTGTGGCTGCGGAAACAAAGGATGTCTGGAGACCTACTGCTCAGACAATGGATTGATAGCCACCATTAAGGAACTGATGGAAGAAGGCATGACCACCTCCTTGCCAAAGGACCTGAACCATCTGAACATCGCCATGATATCCCAATTTTGTGACAAAGGCGACAAACTGGCTATCGAGGCTTTACGTCGTACTGGCGATCTTCTTGGTCTCGGATTGGCCAACTATGCCTCCGTACTAAATCCCGAGGCGTTTATCCTGACTGGTGATTTGACGCTGGCTGGCAAGTGGCTGTTAAAGCCCATGAAGAAATCGTTTGAAGAGCACATCTTCCCCAATATCAAAAACAGCACACGCATTCTCGTCTCCATCCTGAAGGAAGGAGAACGCGACGTGCTGGGTGCCAGCGCACTGGCCTGGGATGTAAAGGAGTATTCTCTTTTCAAATAAACAAAGAGCTATGTTTGACAAAGAACGAGGGCTGTATATTGCCCACTGCGAAAATGGTGCCTTGAGCATCATAGGAAAGATGGCCAACCGCCACGGACTGATAGCGGGAGCCACAGGTACAGGTAAGACTGTTACGCTGCAAGTGATGGCAGAATCGTTCTGCCAAGCTGGTGTACCTTGTTTCATGGCTGACATGAAAGGCGACCTCAGCGGCATTTCCCAGGTAGGAAAGATGAGTGGCTTCATTGAGAAGCGTCTACCAGAATTTGGCATTGAGAATCCCGAGTTCCAGTCATGCCCAGTACGCTTCTTCGATGTCTATGGTGAGCAGGGACACCCCATGCGTGCCACCGTTAGTCAGATGGGGCCACAACTTCTGTCACGCCTGCTGGGACTCAACGAGACGCAGGATGGCGTGTTAAACATCGTTTTCCGAGTAGCCGATGAGCGTGGTCTGCTGATTCTCGACTTGAAAGACCTGCGTTCCATGCTTGACTACGTATCACAGCATGCCAAGGAATACACCTCACAATACGGCAATGTATCAACAGCATCAGTTGGTGCCATACAGCGTGCCCTGCTACAATTAGAGGCACAAGGGGCGGATAAGTTCTTTGGTGAACCATCGTTCGACATCTACGACCTGTTGCAGACAGAAGGCAGCAAGGGCATCATGAATGTGCTGGCTGCCGATAAGCTGATGATGCAGCCCAAGCTCTACAGCACATTCCTGCTGTGGCTGCTCTCCGAGCTATACTCCACTCTCCCAGAAGTTGGCGACCTGCCATTGCCCAAACTTGTATTCTTCTTCGATGAGGCCCACATGCTATTCAACGATACCAGCAAGGCCTTGCTTGACAAGATAGAACAGGTCATCCGATTGATTCGTTCGAAAGGTGTGGGTATATACTTTATAACCCAGAGTCCTACCGACATCCCAGAGAGTATTCTCGGACAGTTGGGCAACCGTGTTCAGCATGCCCTCCGTGCTTATACGCCAAAAGACCAGAAAGCCGTGAAGACGGCTGCTGACACCTTTAGGTCCAACCCCGCCTTCAAGACCGATGAGGCTATCATGAACTTGGAAACAGGTGAGGCCTTGGTAAGCTTTCTCGATGAGAAAGGTGCTCCAAGCATGGTAGAACGTGCCAAGATATTATTCCCGCTGTCGCAAATTGGTGCTATCACCGAGGGACAGCGTTTAGACATTATTAAGCAGAGCCGCATCTATGGCAAGTACGACCAAATGGTTGACCGTGAGAGTGCCTATGAGATGCTGATAAAAGAGGCCGAAAGCGATGAGGATGAAGAGAATGACAAGAACACCAAGGAGGATGAGGGCAAAGAGAAGAAGAAGCCTGGTCTTATGAGTAAGGTTTGGAAGGCTGTTCTCACCGCCATCACTTCTACCTTTGCCGCCCTTTTAAGCACATGGGTTAGCGATAAGGTTTCTGGCAAGAAGACCAAGAGTCGCAAGTCGGCCAAGGAACGTGTTGTAAAGAATGCCACCAGCGCAGCCACACGAACCATCACCAAGGAGTTGACACGTGACATCTTAGGTAACCTCACAAAATAAGGATTGTTCTTACAGTGGGTCTACGTCATAGTAGACCTGCAATGAAGCATAGCGCTTGTCTTGCAGCATCTGCTGCTGGGCAAGCGTTAAATATTGTCGTACACGTGGCATATCGATACCTGTTTCCAGCTTCAATATCAGTTTTCGGATGCTTAGCGTCTTTATTCTCGACACAGAGGGTTTATCAGGGCCCAGCACACGTCCTCCAAACCACTGGCGCAAGCGTGTTCCTAATTCTATACCTGCGGTATTGACCACCTCATCCTTCGAATGCTTCAGATAGACATATATCAGTCTATAATACGGTGGATAATGGAAGGCCTGTCGTTCTTCAAGTTGTGTGTGTGCAAAAGCCTCGTAATCATTGTGTACCACCTGTGATATCAGCGGCAGTTCTGGACTCTTAGTCTGTAGAAACACCTGTCCGCGTCGTCCTTTTCTGCCAGCTCTCCCGCTCACCTGTGCCATCATCATAAAGGCATGTTCATAGGCACGGAAGTCGGGCTGGTTGAGCATACGGTCTGCATCCAAAATGCCAACAACACTAACCTTGTCAAAATCCAGTCCTTTGCTAATCATCTGTGTGCCGATGAGTAGATTGGTACGTCCTGCCGAGAAATCGGTGATAAGCCGTTCATAAGCATTTCGGGTGCGGGTGGTATCGAGGTCCATGCGTGCCACACGTCCCTCTGGGAATATCCCTCGAATCTGATCCTCTATTTTCTCTGTGCCATAACCTCGTCCCTGCAGTTCCTTACTGCCACAAGCCGGACACTGGGTAGGCATCTGATAGGTCATTCCGCAGTAATGGCAGGTCAGTTGGTTCATAGAACGGTGCATCGTCAGGCTGACATCGCAATGCTCGCATCGTGGCACCCAACCACACTGTTTACACTCAATCATTGGCGCCCAGCCACGTCTGTTTTGGAAAAGGATAGCCTGCTCGCCCCGATGCAAAGCTTCACGGACATGTCTCAGCAAGACAGGCGAGAAGGGGCCATTCATCATCTTCCTGCTTTGCAGCTCGCGAGTGTCCACCACCTGAATTTCTGGCAGTTCAATACCCTGATAACGCTCTTTCAGTTCTACAAAACCATACTTGCCTGTCTTGGCATTATAATAGGACTCCAACGCTGGCGTTGCTGTTCCAAGTAGGGTCTTTGCTCCCAGCATAATAGCAGCACTGCGTGCATGATAACGCGGCATCGGGTCCTGCTGCTTATAAGAAGTTTCGTGTTCCTCGTCCACGATAACAAGTCCCAGTCTCTGGAATGGCAGGAATACGGCAGAACGAGCTCCAAGAATTACATCATAAGGGTTCTTAGAAAGTTGTTTCTGCCATATCTCCACACGCTCTGCATCACTATATTTGGAGTGATAGATACCCAACCGCTTTCCGAACACCCGCTGTAAGCGCTGCATCATCTGTACTGTCAACGCTATCTCAGGCATCAGGAAAAGTACTTGTCTGTGTTCATCCAATTCCTTCTGAATCAAGTGGATATAAATCTCTGTCTTTCCGCTTGATGTCACGCCTTGCAACAATGTCACCTTCTTCTTCAGAAAAGAGAAGAGAATCTGGTTATAAGCTTCCTGCTGTGCCTTACTTAGCGGTTTTATCTTTTCCGGATGAGGCTCACCGCCCTGATTCAGACGTCCCACCTCCACCTCATAAGTCTCCAGGAAGCCTCGTTTTACAAGTTGATTTATAATAGTAAGACTACTCTCCGAGACATTCAACAATTCTTCGCGGGTAATCTCCAACACAGTTTCTCTACACGTATCACCATCAATGGTATCCCAGCGCGACAACGAGAGATAGGCAATAAAAGCTTCCTGCTGCTTAGGAGCACGGGCCAGCATATTCAGAGCCACGTGAAGCGTAGGTTCATTGCGATAGTTTGGCGTCAGTCTAATAAACGTCTCCGTACGGGGTTTATAGCCTTCCTCAGCTTTCAGGCCAGCAGGCAAGGCAGCTTTATATACCTCACCTATCGGAGACATATAATAATCCGCAATCCACTTCCATAGCTTCAACTGTTCTGGCAGCAACACAGGTTGCGTATCCATCACTTCCTCCAAAGGTTTTACCTGATAACCCTGCGGTTTTTCATCATGCAACCTTGCCACGATGCCAACATAATGCTTGTTACGTCCGAAAGGCACCAACACACGCATGCCCTCATCTACCCTTCCCTGCATATCATCAGGGATAGCATAGGTAAAATAGCCATGAAGGGGTACGGGTAAAATAATATCAGTGTAACTCATCATTCGGAATAATTAGAAGAGGAAGGCAGCTGACAGCATCCAAGTATTTGCTGTGGTCTTGGTAGTATTCATCACATACTCCCCCGTTTGGTAGTCATAAGTATTCCAAGTCATGTCAGCAGCTTTTCCGATAGGTACATTATAAATCATCATCACCTCCAAATGATGTCCTATAGAAATGCCTAACCCCACATTCACGCTGACCTTCGTGTCTTGTATCGAAAGGTGGTTATCATTTCCTGCAGCATCCTCCCAGCGAAAGGATGCTGCTCCAATATTGAAAGCCAACTGAGGACCAGCCAAGATAAACACACTGCCTAAGCCTGCGAAGCTGGGACCCATCCTTACATTAGCAGGAAAGGTGATGGACTCCTGTTTTAGCTTTTGGTCATCGACCTTTATATATCGTTGGTCATAGAGCCCTGACACATCAATGCTGAAGCCTGGTATAGGCAGTGAGAACACAAATGTAGGACCAGCGAAGAAACCCGCCCTGTTAGAGTTGTCGAACACGTCGTCACTAAACTCCATCTTCATGACATTAAGGCCTCCTCTTACACCAAAGTATATAATTCGTGACGATGATGGCACAGCCCAAAGCCACGCCATCATCACTAAGAGTCCAATATAAGTCCTCCTTCTAATCATTCTCACTTGCTTTTCTAATGCCGCTCACGGCGTACGGACACACGTGGTGCCGACGAGCCGCCACTTGACGAGGAGGCGCTGCTCTTTGCCGTCTTGGTACGACTCTGCCGCTTCTGCTGTTTAGCCTGTGCTTTCAACAGTTTCGGATCGGCGGCAGCAATGCTGTCCAACGAATCACGTTTAGCCTTGTCGCCAAAGATATTATTACGGAAGGCATCCAGTTCAGCCTCGATACGCTTCTGTTCTGCCGACAGCTTGGTAGAGTCATTACCTGCAATCTGTGCCAGCGTCTTTCCAAGCATATTGGTGGTCTTGTAAATCTTACCTTTATAGCGGTTCAATGTGAAGAAGTCATCCAGGTTCATCGTAGCTGCATTGTTACGGTCGCTGGTCATCACTGTCTGACGACTCAGGTAGGGCTCCACCTCTGAGTACTTCACCCAGAACAGTGGATACTTGGTAGCTTCACCGCCAAAGTCATCCTCACGCATCATCACCGGACAGATAGCCAATGGCTTAATATGGAACGACGAGTTAGCCTGGTCATAGTAAGCGCTCTCCTTTAGGAAGTAGCCCTTCACCTCAGCCGATGGGATATCACTATTATCCACCTGTACCTTTCCATTCTTTTCCTCATAGAAGATATGGAAGTTATCCAGAAGCGTCTTTATCTCCACTTTAGCCGAAGCCTCCAGCACCTCATTGCCATCAAGTCTGTACTCATAAACGGGAATATAGCCGTTCAGAGCCAGTTTAAAGATATATGTAAAGAGGTTCATCTGTTTCCCTACGGGTTCCACAGGGAAGTAGAGACCAGAGTTAGCCTCTTCATCAAGACTAATCTCTCGATAAATATCACGACGCCACACCACATTCTCGGGCATATCAACAGCCGTGGGATACTGAAGTCGCATACGCTGGGTCATACCCTGGTTGTTTGTATTCGACTGTTGTTGCTGTTGCTTCTGTGGCTGCAGAGTTTGTGTCTTCTGTTGTTGCTGGACACGCGATTTCTTAGGCTGGGCAGTCACAGTACCTGCTGCCAGCGTTATCATCATAAGGAACAATAGTCTCTTCATATCTTTTCTTCTTTAACTTCTTAACTTCTTTAACTCCTTAGATTATTTCACAATGATTTCCATCGAGGTGGGCAAGGTTCGCTCGATACCATCGGGACCGATAGCCTTGACACGTGAGATGTAGAAGCGGCGGTTACGAGCCAACTTACGGAAGGTTTCCTTCTGACGGGCCGAGAACTTATCAACCTCACCAGTCATTGGCACGGCATTACCCATATTATCATAGAACACCGTCTCGAATGATAACACTTTGAAACCAATATCGAGGATACCATCATCAATAGCAGCACCAATGCCGTCAATCTCCATCAGTCCGGACTTAGTGATGCCACCACCCTTGAAGCGGTTGGGATTACCACCTTCGTCCTTTACATTAATATAAGGTGTGGGGTCAGGCAAGCGACGCACACGGAATGAGAACTGTCCCATCTGCTGAGGACGCCCCGTATTGGTAGAGATAACCGTGATGGTAGCATCCTGACCAATCTTTGCCGGACGTGCGATATACTTACCCGCACCAGTAGGTGTCAAGGTTCCATTGGTCATCGTGGCGGAAATTTTATTCAGAGGCACACCAGGCACAGAAATACTGATAGGATTCGAATAGCCTGCATAGAGCATATTCATCAAGTCTGCACTCACCGTAGCACTGGGATCCACCACCGTATATTTCTGGGAGAAGTCACGACGGATAAGGTCGCCATTACCATTGATGGTCTGGATATAACCTGCCAGGGTAAAGTCGCCTGTTCGTCCGCATACCGTCTCATAGAGTCCGTCCTGCAAGTCTACCTTCTGGTTACCTATATAAATCTCTGGCACCTGAGTGGTATCCACGGCAGCCATTACAATATGGGCCGAGAACTTATCACCACGCACTATGGTCTGCGAGTTAGGTATCACAAAAGCATTTAGGGAGTTGACGCGGATATCCTTCACGTGCAGCACCTCTTTCTCTGCATTACGCACATCACTCTGCAGTTTCGACAATAGCGTGACGGCAGCAGCAGCCGGCATCGACTCAAACATATACTCCTGCCAGTTCTTACCCAGTCCTGTAGGAGGTACATCAGTAGTCAGGTCACTGGCGATACGACGTTGCTGAGCCGTATCAGTCACCATCTTCAGAATATTCTCACGATAGGTGTCGATGGCCTGTTTCAAGCTCTCGCCGCGACCACGTCCTGGAGCCAACATCACTTGATTGGCAGCCTCCAGATCTTCCTTGTTCATCAGGTTAGCGGGGTTACCATCTGCGCCATCAGCCTCCTGTGCGATAGCCAGTTTCAGTTCTGCCGCCAA
>Ga0310695_10007844_pt1 | contig 16812 bp, 16 predicted proteins | sample RumenRJG_04DNA_FD_203882 | JGI IMG/M metagenome (GOLD analysis project Ga0310695, IMG submission 203882) | Bovine rumen microbial communities from Lethbridge, Alberta, Canada - RJG_04 (v2) (version 2) | ecosystem: Host-associated > Mammals > Digestive system > Stomach > Rumen | place: Canada...
AGCAGATCTTGTAACCCTTGTCGATGAGGGCCTGTGCCATAGCGGCGGCGTTGGTGCGCACCTGGATGGCGTAGTCCTTGAAGGAGGGTTGGAGAATCTCGCCGAAGGCAACAGCCTTGGCAGCGATCACGTGCTCGAGGGGACCGCCCTGTACGCCGGGGAAGACGGCGCTGTCGAGCAGTGACGACATCTTGCGGATGACGCCCTTCTTGGTGGTCTTGCCCCAGGGGTTGTCAAAGTCCTTACCCAGCAGGATGATACCGCCACGGGGTCCGCGCAGGGTCTTGTGGGTGGTGCTGGTAACGATGTGGGCATACTTCAAGGGGTTCTTCAGCAGACCGGCGGCGATGAGGCCTGCGGGGTGTGCCATGTCGATCATGAGCAGTGCGCCCACGCTGTCGGCAATCTTGCGCATGCGCTCGTAGTCCCACTCGCGGCTGTAGGCGCTGGCGCCACCGACGATCAACTTGGGACGCTCACGCTGTGCCACCTCTTCCATCTGGTCATAGTCAACCAGGTTGGTGTCGGGGGTCACGTTATATTCACAAGCCTGGAACATCAGGCCCGAGAAGTTGACGGGGCTACCGTGTGACAGGTGACCACCATGAGCCAGGTTCAGACCCATGAACTTGTCACCGGGCTTGAGGCATGCCATGAAGACAGCCATGTTGGCCTGTGCACCCGAGTGGGGCTGCACGTTGACGTACTCAGCACCGAAGATCTGCTTGAGGCGCTCGATGGCGAGGTTCTCGCTCTCGTCAACGCACTGGCAGCCGCCATAGTAGCGGTGGCCAGGATAACCCTCGGCATACTTGTTGGTCAGGCAACTGCCCATGGCCTGCATGACCTGGTCGCTAACGAAGTTCTCACTGGCAATGAGTTCAATGCCGTGTTGCTGACGCAGATGTTCGCGCTCGATAATGTCAAAAATCGCTTTGTCTCGTTCCATTTGACTTTTTAGTTTTAAGTTGTAAGTTTTTAGTTTTAAGTTAATTATGTAAACTATTCCTTTGTTTTAGGTTTCTTGCGGACCGACCAGCCGAAGTGCCCCAGTTCCTCGCCCATGGTGTAATAGTGGCCATGGCAGTAGGTTATCAGGTCGGCGGCCTTGAGGTCAAGGGCTCCGGTCTGCGGGTCGATAAAGCGGTCATCGGCAATGACATTCATCACCTCACCGATAAACATGTCATGGGTGCCCAGGCGCATGATGTCGCGCACGCGGCACTCGATGCTGACAGGCGCCTCCTGGATATAGGGGGCTGCGACGGTCTCACCCTTGACAGGAGTCAGTCCCATCTGTTGCCACTTGTCATAGTCTCGCCCGGACCGCACGCCACACCAGTCGGTGGCACGTGCCAGTTCACGATTGGTGAGGTTGAGCGTGAATGCCATGTTGCGCTCCACGATGCTGTGACTGTGACGCTCGGGCCGGATGGACACATAGCACAGGGCCGGATCGCTGCAGATGGTTCCCGTCCACGCCGCCGTGAAGACGTTATACTCCTCGGGCGACGCCCCGCAACTGACCAGCAGCGCGGGCAACGGGTATATCATGGTGCCAGGTCTCCAGTTCTGCTTCATTCTCGGTGATGACATGAATAATAATGTTGCAAAAGTAGGCATTTTTTTCCTAACCAGCGGCCATTTAGTGTTTTTTTTCTTGATTATTATTGGGGGATGACGGTTGTTAATAACTTTCATGACCGGTGTGCTTGCCGTGAGGTGGAAAAAGATTATCTTTGTGGGTTGTAAAACAAACAAGCAAATCACTGAACCGTGCACATCGTTATAGCAGGAAATATCGGAAGCGGAAAATCGACATTGGCCGAGATGCTTGCCAAGCATTATGGGTGGGAACCCTTTATGGAACCAGTTGTCGACAACCCCTACCTGAGCGACTACTACAAGGACATCAAGCGGTGGTCGTTTGCCCTGGAGGTGTTCTTCCTGAAGCAGCGCTTCAAGGATATCCTGGGCATCAACGCCAGCGACAAGACCATCATCCAGGACCGCAGCATCTTTGAGGGCGTGTACATCTTCACGGCCAACAATCACGACATGGGCAACATGGACGACCGTGACTTTGAGACCTACATGGAACTGTTTGAGCAGATGATGAAAATCGTGCGCCTTCCCGACTTGATGATTTACTTGCGCTCCAGCGTGCCTCACCTGGTGGACAACATCCACAAGCGCGGGCGTGACTACGAGCAGACGATGCCGTTGAAGTACCTGTCTAACCTCAATGAGCGATATGAGGAATTTGTGATGAATACCTATCAAGGGCGCAAACTCGTCATCGACGTTGACGACATGGACTACAAGAACCGGCCAGAGGACTTCGCAGCGATTGTTGACCGCATCGACGCGACGATGTTTGGCATCTTCGGGCCGCTGGACTAGGTTGTCATTTGCCTCGGTCAAATGACAACAGTTAGGAGTTAGGAGTTTGCATCCGCCTCCTTCTAGGCGATACATTCCTTACTTAAAACTAAAAACTAAAAACTAAAAACTTAAAACTAAATATAATATGCATATAGCAGTAGCAGGCAACATCGGCAGTGGCAAGACGACCTTGACCAAACTGCTGGCCAAACACTACGGGTGGAGCCCGCGGTTTGAGCCCGTGGACAATAATCCCTATCTGGAGGATTTCTACGCCGACATGTCGCGCTGGTCATTCAACCTGCAGATTTACTTCCTGAACAAGCGATTCAAGGAAGTGGTCGAGATATCCAAGAGCGACATCGACATCATCCAGGACCGCACCATCTATGAGGACGCTTGCATCTTTGCGCCCAACCTTCACGGCCAGGGCCACATGAGCGACCGCGACTTCAACAACTACAAGGACCTGTTTGAGTTGATGATGTCGCTTGTCAAGATGCCCGACCTGATGATTTACATCCGCTCGACGATTCCCAACCTGGTCCAGCAGATCCAGAAGCGCGGCCGCGACTACGAGCAGTCCATGCGTCTTGACTACCTGGAAGGGTTGAACAAGCGCTATGAGGACTGGATTGCCGACTACAAGGGCAACCTGGTCATCATCAATGGCGACGAGGTTAAGTTCGGCGACAATCCCGAGGACTTCCAGCAGGTGTGCGACAAGATTGACGCCAACCTGTATGGCATCTTCTCGCCGTTCAACCAGCAACGCTGATATTCAACCCTATACAAGGCCAACAACGGCCAGTCGACCTGTCACGGAGACGGGCTGATTGGTCGTCATGATTCAACTGATAGGCTCTAAATTAACATTATTGGTAGATTATTATGATCAAATCACCTGATATTCCAGATGATTTGATTAAATTTGCAACCGCCTTTGGCCTTTTAACCCAAGATCACAAACGCCTAATAACAAATATTTTTATGAAGAAGATTCTGTTTCTTTTCTCCCTGCTGCTCGTAGCCATCCAGGCAACAGCAGCCAGTGTTGACCTGGCTACTGCCCAATCCACCGCATTGCGATACCTGCAAGGCACAGCCCGTAATGGGCGCCATGCCGCACCAGTCAACACCGACATCAGGCTGGTGCGCGCCGAGGCCAACCGCACCCATGCCGGCAAGAACGTCTATTACATCTTCAACACCCATGACAGTTATGTCATCGTTTCGGGAGACGACCGTGCCCGCCAAGTGCTGGCCCACGGCGACAGCCCTCTCGACATCAACAATATCCCCTGCAACATGCAACTGTGGCTCGAGGGCTACAGGCAGCAGATTGAGTACCTGCAGGCCCATCCCGGCCTCGTGGTTGATAATGGCATGCCCAGCCTCGCCTCAAGCATCGGCGTGGAGAGCGTGGAGCCGTTAATCACAGCCATGTGGGACCAGGGAGAGCCCTATAACCGCGAGTGCCCCTACAGCGGCAACAGCCTGTGCATCACGGGATGTGGCGCCACGTCGTTGTCGATGATTTTCCACTACTGGAGGTATCCCACCGAGCCCACACCCACGATTCCCTCCTACACGACCGAGACTCAGCACCTCACCCTCCAGGCATTGCCGCCAACGACCTTTGACTGGGACAACATGCTCGACCGCTACCATGGCGGTTACAGCAATGTTCAGGCAAGCGCCGTGGCCCACCTGATGCGCTACGTCGGCCAGTCCGAGCAGATGGATTACAATCCCGACGGCAGCGGTACCGGCAGTTACAATATTCTCCAGACCGTCAGGAGGTTTGGCTATGACCAGGATGCCCAACTTGTTTCCAAGGAGAACTGGTGGGGTAACCCGAACTATGATGACGAGCAGTGGGGCGCCATCATCCAAGACGAACTGATGAACCGCCGCCCCATCCTGATGTGCGCCTACACGCCCACCTGGTCGGGACACGCATTCATCATCGACGGATATGACGCTGGCGACGACACCTACCACATCAACTGGGGATGGAGCGGTACCGGTAATGCCAACTATGCCCTGAACGCGTTCAAGGGCGGCGGCGAACTCTTCAACGTGGGACAACAACTCATCATCGGCATTGAGCCTCCGGCAACCAGCCCCACCATCAAGGCCTGGTCGTCGAGAGTGAACACTACCGCCTATGTTGACAGCACAGCGACCGCATCGTTCACGGTCAAGGGTGCCTTGCTCACCGGTGGCGTGAAGTTGACGCTCAATGACGAGAGCGGCTTCTTCTCGATCAGTACCCAAGATATTTCATTGAACGAACTGCAACAGGGCCGACGCGTCAATGTCACCTACACACCGACTGAGGTGGGCACCCACATCGCCACCGTGGTTCTCACCAGTGATGGCGCCGAGGACAAGACCATCACCCTGACCGGCAAGTGCCTGCTGGAGACCTATGAGCCCCAGATGATGGAAGCCAGCGACGTGACCGCCAACTCGTTTGTCATCCAGTGGCAGGACGCGACGCCCAGCCACAACGTGGTGAGTTACAACCTCGAAGTCGCTCCCGTGCCCTTCCACGAGTTGCGCCTGCACGATGCGTTTGACAAGAGCGAGTTTACAGGCACCAGCAGCACCGACTGCTCCTCCAAACTCGATGACATCACCGACATTCCCGGCTGGACTGGCAGCAAGATATACCGCAACAACAACGACCTGATGCTGGGCACCTCCAAGTCCAAGGGCTGGATCCAGACTCCCGCCATGGACATGTATGGCAACAACCACAAGGTGACCGTCAAGGTCATCGCTAAGGCTTCGGGCAGCGACGGCACGGCGCCGTTGAAGATCTCATGCGGTGACAACGACACGACAATCACCGTCGAAGCCGAGGCGGCTGAATATTGCGTCTTGCTGCCCTGCCCCGCTATAGAAAACGCTACCGTTAAACTCAGCAGTGCTACCGGCAGGCGCGTGATCCTGTGCCAACTTGAGGTGTATGCCGGCGACGATTACACGCCGGTTGACCTGGAGCGTGCAAAGTATATGGAAGGCATCAGCGGCAATGCCTACACCATGAGCAACATGATGCCAGGCTACTACGGGCTGCGCGTCCAGGCGCTCTACACCGACGGTGAGTTGTCGCCCTGGAGCAACCGCACCCGCGTGTTCATCCAGTGGATGCAGGGTGACGTGAACCATGACGGCGAGGTCAACATCGCCGACGCCAATGAGGTGGCCAATGTCATCTTCAGCGGTATCACTTCGCCCAATGCCATTGCGATTACCGACGTCAACTATGACGGCGAGACCAACATCGGCGACATCAATATCATCATCAGCCACATCATGGGAGGCTTCTAATCCATCCATCATCCACAACAATGTCGGGCTCCCTGCGCAAACGGGAGTCCGGCGTTGTTTCTTCTATCAGTCCAGGGCGGTTTGCTCAATTCAAGGTTTTGTGGTACTTTTGCGGCATGAATAGCAACCGATGCATCGGGTTATGGCTGTTGCTGCTGTCGTGTGTAATCCCTGCCGGCGCTCAAGTGAGCGTGGATGAGCACAGGGATGACGGCACTCGATATGTGTGCTCACAGCAGGAGGTGTTGTATGACGATTATTTTCATGCAGCGCGCTTTGCCATATCGGCCACTACCGGCATTGGGGGGCTGGTGGCCTTCACCCTTGAGGTGACCTATGACGAGGGCATGCTGCATGTGTCCCAGGGCGACAGCCTCACGCTCGTGCTGCGCGGCGGCAATCGCGTGGTGCTGACCACCGACCGCGACGTCACCCGAGCCGACATCGTCAAGCGGCATTTCCTTGACCGCAATGAGTACTCGGTAACATGCTACTATCCCATGAACACCTATGACATTCAACGCATCACGCGCAACCGCGTGACTAAATTGTCGGCCCAGACCGATGATTTCACCTTTGACCGCAAACTGGATAAATTCCAGGAACGCTTCAGGCGCCAGTTCACGGCCGTTCACCGCTACCTGACCGGAAACTGAACGACAACAAGATAACAGGAAAACAATAAGTACAATAAATACAAAATCCTGTGTTCAAGGGATTGTATTTATTGTACTTATTGTTTTCCTTATTTCTCCTTACTGTGTTGTTGTGCTAGGGGATGGTGCGGTTATTTCACGCGCAGCACCTTGCCGGCCTCGACGTTGTTGCTGGTCAGGCCGTTGAGTTTCTTGAGTTGTGAAACGCTCATGTTGTTGGCAGCGGCAATCTTGCCCAGGTTGTCACCACGCTGCACCTTGTAGGTCGAGCGGCTGTTATCACGGCTCTCCTTGGTGGACTTGCGGGTGCTGGCCACAGGCTGATCATTCTTCTTGGATCTTGATCTGGAGGCCGTTTCCTTATCGTCGCTGGCCACGCTCTTCTTGGCCGAAGCATAGCGCTTGCTGGGCGCATAGTCGCGAGCCTTGGTATAGGTGCTCTTGGAGAAGGTGTAACTGTCGGTGTGGGTGCAACGGTTGCCAAAGTCGAAGATAGCCTCGGGATTGATGGCATAACCCATGAATCGGGTCTCGAAGTGCAAGTGGGGACCGGTGCTGCGGCCGGTGTTGCCACTCAGCGCGATGGGCTGGCCAGCCTTGACATACTGGTCGGGCTTGACGAGGAAGCGCGAGAGGTGACCATAGACGGTCTCCAAGCCGTTCTCGTGGCGCACAATCACATAGAAACCGTAGCCACCACGCTCAAAGCGGGTCAGGCGCACGCGACCCGAGAAGGCCGAATAGACGGTGTCACCGATGGCCGAACGCAGGTCAACGCCCTTGTGGGAGCGTCCGAACTGGGGACGGTAGCCATAGTGGCTGGTCACATAGTTGCCCTTGATGGGCATCACATAGTGGCGAACGTCGAGCACCTTGGTATTGGGAACGTTGGCATCCTTATAGCAATTGACGAGGTCGCTGTCCCAACCCTCGGTGTAGATGTCGGGCTCGGGCTCGCATTCCTCATAGAGGTCGGCAGCATACTTCTGTGCTTCCTGCACACGAATCTGATCCTTAACTCGGTTCTGCTTTGCCAGCAGGTTGCTGTGCATCCTGCTAAAATTAGATGGCGATTGCATATTCTGAGCCGATATGCTAAGCGCAAAAAGGGTCATCGCCGTCAAGGCGAAATATACACGTTTTATATTCATAGAGTGAATTTTCTAAGTCTATTTGTTTTTAAGAACGTCCAAAGGTAGGCATTTATTTTGGAAACAGGGCACTTCGGTCTGCTAAAAAGTGTAAAGTTTGGTTTCAAAGTCTAAACAAAGTTTTACAACTCACTAATTTACAGTGAAATAAAAAATTCACAAATGCAAACAGTTTTGAAACCGAAATTTCGATTTTACGCCCCGTTTCTGAGCATCCTCTTGACAATGAACAGGTGGATGGCAAACAGGCCAAGGGACAAGGCCATGAATGCCAGCGAGCGATAAGGCATACCGGGCATAACCGTCACCCAAAACCAGACGATAATACCGACAGGGAGGGCACTCAGCCAGAACGGACGCAGATATACCGCCATAATCATCGTTGCAAACAGGGAACCAAACAGGGCGGCGAGACCATAGTAGCAAGTCAAACCCGGCGCGTACCCGTGTTCCTGAAACGGGAAATACCGGTTTGTAAGGCTCATCACAACGAGGTAGATGGCACAAAGTGCCACCTGGGTGAGCAATATCTTGATTAAAGCCTTCATTTCTCTGTCACATCTTTCATATAGCCATCATAAACCTTGACGACGGGCAAAATGGTCCCATCGCGCAGTTCCAAGCCGTTAGGGACCTGCTCGATATTAAATCGACTGAGGCTGTCACATTCCACCTTCACGCTGCGAGCGGGCTTCCTGAAATCGGCATCCAGCGCAAGAATCATCACGTCATCGAACAGTTGATACCTGACAGTCGAGTCAGTATGCGATATTTCTTTCAGGTAATAGTAATCATCAGGACCTCCGATCCCTATCATTCCATCGGGGACAGATGTGGCCCACATGGATAACGTGACCAGTATATCAATCACAAAAACGGCAGACTCCAGCAAAAAAGTCTTGACACGAAGTCGCCTGGTGATCGTGCGGTGACGTATCAACAGAGAAATCACCGTCATCACAATCAAGAAAGCCGCGGCAAACGCGACATCCAGCAACGCTCTTCCCTGAAGGAATTCCGAACGGCCTCCCGCATCAGCGAAAATATTGTAATTGGAACCTAAATAGAAGATCCCTACGATGAACAAGAGGAAGCAGCCCAACAGGGTGAACACGATGTGGTATATGTAATAAAACGCCTTCATTTCTCTATCCAGTGAACAGCACGCAGAAAAGCAGGAACAGCACTATCATCACTACGGTGAGCATTACCAGCAGCAAGCGATTCCTCCTGGTCTTGCAGGCGATGACAAGGGTCGTCAACAGGACGATAATGTGCACAGTATAGGCCATGAGCAGGTAGAAAAGCCACACGAGGCTTGCGCCGTATTGTCCCCTGAAGAACAGTGCATACCACAACGGGGCTGAATAGCACATAAACACTACCGCATGAATAGCAGCAGAACGCCATCCACGCACCTTGCCCACCACGCCAATCAGCACCATGGTAGCAAGAGCGAGAATGAGCAGAATGCCAGTGTCGGTTGTGAGGAACGATAACATTTCTTTCCCTATAGTTGCATTACACCACTATTATAACGGACTGATAACTTGTTTAGTATCTGCCGCCGGTCAGGAGATTAAGCCCCAATTGGTCTGCTTGTCAAAGATTTCCTGGATGTGGGCGGCCATCTTGCGGCCCCAGGCCGACTCCATCTGGGGGTCGTCACGCAGGTAGTCCTCGGCAGCGTTGCGCGCCATCTGGATGATCTGCCCGTCCTGGGCAAGGTTGGCGATGTGCAGGTTGAAGGCGATGCCGCTCTGCTGGGTGCCCTCCATGTCGCCCGGACCACGCAGTTTCATGTCCTCCTCGGCCACGACAAATCCGTCGTTGGTCTGGGTCATCACCTGCAGGCGGTGGCGGGTGTCACGACTCAAGTCGCTGCGGGCCATGAGGATGCAGTAACTCTGGTCGGCGCCTCGCCCCACCCTGCCCCTCAACTGGTGCAACTGCGAGAGGCCGAAGCGCTCGGCATCCTCGATAACCATGACCGACGCGTTGGGCACGTTCACACCCACCTCGATAACCGTGGTGGCGACCAGGACATGGGCCCGTCCCGTGGCAAAAAGCATCATCTGGTGGTCCTTCTCGGCGGGTTTCATGCGGCCATGCACCATCGCAACATTGTAGTGAGGGAAGACATCTTTGACCTGCTCATAGCCTTGCTCGAGTGCATGCAGGTCCAGTTTCTCGTTCTCCTCGATGAGGGGATAGACGATATAGGCCTGTCGGCCTTGCTTGAGTTGCGAGCCCACAAACTGGTACATCTTGAAGCGGTCGGGCTCGTGACGCAGGATTGTGGTAACGGGTTTGCGTCCCGGGGGCAACTCGTCGATGACAGAGACGTCGAGGTCGCCATAGACGGTCATCGCCAGCGTCCTGGGGATGGGCGTTGCGGTCATGACCAGCACGTGTGGCGGCGCCACGCGGTTCTTACTCCACAAGCGGGCGCGCTGGGCCACGCCGAAGCGGTGCTGCTCGTCGATGACAGCAAGACCCAGGTTGCGGAACTGTACCGTGTCCTCGATGAGCGCATGAGTGCCGATGAGAATCTGCAATTCTCCATTCATCAGCGCCTCGTGAATCACGTCACGCTCGCGCTTGCGCGTCGAACCGGTGAGCAGGGCTACCTTGACGCCGATGGCGTCGGCCAGGGGTTTGATGGTTTCCAGGTGCTGCCCCGCCAGGATTTCGGTCGGGGCCATGATGCAGGCCTGATAGCCGTTGTCGAGCGCGATGAGGGCGGTCATGAACGCCACGATGGTCTTGCCGCTGCCCACGTCGCCCTGCAGCAGTCGGTTCATCTGCTTGCCGCTGCCCATGTCGTGACGCATCTCGCGGATAACCCGTTTCTGGGCTCCCGTCAACGGGAATTGCAGGATGTTGTTATAGAAATCGTGAAAGTAGGCGCCCACACGGCTAAAGACGTGCCCCACCAGGCGGCGGGTGCTGCCTTTTATATAATGAAGTATATTGAGTTCCAGGAAAAACAGTTCCTCAAACTTGAGGCGGAACTGCGCGCGCTGCAGGGCCTGCTGATCGGCCGGCAGATGAATGTTGCGCAGGGCGTCGGCCAGCGGCATGAGATGATAGCGCTGCATCAACTCGGGCGGTAGGGTCTCCTCTACCCGCTGCACAGCCGGTGTAGCCAGCAGGTTGACAATGAGTTTGTGAATCGCACGCGAGGTAAACTGGCGGTTGCGCAGCACCTCGGTCAGGTTATACACGCCCGTGAGACCTTGAGCCACGTTGTCGGTCGTGAGGACATCCACCTCGGGGTGCACAATGTTCATGTGGTTATTGAACATCGATGGTTTGCCGAAGAGGAGATACTGCGTGCTGGTGTTATAGGTCTTCTGGATCGAAGCCACACGGTTGAACCAGACGACCTCGATGGTGCCGGTACCGTCGGTAAAGAGGGCCTGTAAGCGGCGCTTGCGTCCCTCACCGGCGGTGTTGAATGTCAAGAAACGGCCCTTGAGTTGAATCGCCGCCTCGTCACCACTCAACTCATTGACATGGTTGATGACGCTGCGGTCAATGTAACGGAAGGGGAAATAATACAACAGGTCATAGTAGGTGGCGATGCCCAGTTCCTTGCGGAGCAACTCGGCACGCTTGGGTCCCACGCCGTGCAGGTACTGTATGTCGGTGTGACGCAGGTCAGGCATTGTCTTGTGCTAGGAGATACTCGGCAAGTGCCAGGTCCATGGGACGGGTGATCTTGAGATTCTGCGGGTCGCCCTCGACAAGGGTGACATTGCAACCCTGCCGCTCAACGACCGAAGCGTCGTCGGTAAACGTCGGGTCAAACGGCTGCCTGTAGGCCGCCACGAGCAAGCGTGCATCAAACGCCTGCGGGGTCTGCACAGCCCTGAGCGACGAGCGGTCGAGGGCATGGCTCATGGCGCCAACGACCTGCCGCACCGAGTCGTTGAGCATCACCACAGGGATGGCGCTACCCGATTGACGAGCCGCCGTGAGGCAACGATTGATGAGCGATGACGTCGCCAGCGGGCGCACACCGTCGTGAACAGCAATGACATCGACATCATCCAGGTTGCCGATACTGTCGAGGGCATTCTTGACACTGTGCCAGCGAGTCTCGCCACCAGGAACCACACGATGGGGCACAGTGAAGCCATACTGGCCACACAAGGCTTGCCACAGGTCCATCTGCCCGGCGGGCAGGGTCACAATGACATCAAAGGGCACACCCCCGTTTTCGGCGAATGCACGGATGGTGCGCATCAGGATGGGGATGCCGCCAAGTTCCAGAAACTGCTTGGGCACCTGAGCGCCAAAGCGCGTGCCACTCCCCCCAGCCACTATAATCGCAATCGTTCTCATAACAACTCGGATTTATCGACTACAAAATTACTCAAAAAGTTTTACCGCTACAAATTTTAAAAAGGAACCTTAAGCCTCGGCTTAAAATTCCTTTTTAGGTTTCAAATAGGTAAAATTTCTAAGGTAAAAAAGATTGTTTCAGGTTTATGGTGCAAAATTATAGCCTTTTTTAAAACTATGAGCAATCAAACCATATGTTATAAAACATATTTTTTGAATTTTACCTCTGGGTTTTTATTTATCCTATTGAAAATCAATAATGTAAACGATTACAAAAAAATTATTATTCTTCATAATACCGCAGATGGAAATTACCTGAAGCATCCAGCACGACATAACTGCACAGGCTGATCCACTCGCCAAGGAAGACCACTGGCGGCAGCGGGCCTTCATCGAGGATGCGGGCCAGATGGATGTGACCATAGATAAAGGCCTCGACATCGGGGTGAGTGCCATGGTACTCCCGCGAGAAATCGACGAGGCGCGAGAGGGCGCGCTCTGAGATGACGCGCTGCTGCTCGGGGTCGCGGCGGGTGCGGTTATCGCTTGACCACCCAGTGGCTATGGGATAGGTCCAGCGGGGATGGATGGCGGCATAGAGCCACTGGCACACCTTATTATAGAAGCACCAGCGGGTGAAACGGTACATCGCGGGCTGGACGCCCACGTCATCGCCATGAGAAATGAGGATGCGCTTCCCCTGACTCTCGATGACGGTGTGGCCGTTGAGCACCCTCAGGTGCAACTGGTCACGCAGGTAGTCGAACAGCCACACGTCGTGATTGCCCGTCACCCAAGTGAGCCTAACGCCAGCATCCGAGAGTTCGGCCAGTTTGCCCAGGAAGCGTATGTAGCCACGCGGCACCACATACTTGTATTCATACCAGTAGTCAAGTATGTCCCCCAGCAAGTAGAGTTCGGCGGCATCGTCCTTGATGCTGTCGAGGAAACGGCACACTCGCCGCTCCCGCTCCAGGTGGTCGGCCATGTACTTAGCCCCAAGATGCAGGTCAGAAATGAAGTATGAGTTCTTGCCAGCCATGTTACCGCATCACGTCAATCACATCATGCCGAGTTCTAGTTTGGCCTCGTCGGTCATCATGCGGGGATCCCACTCGGGCTCAAACACGAGGTTGACCGTGGCGCTGGTGACACCCTCGACGCTCTCGACCTTCTGCCTGACGTCCTCAAAGATGAAGTCGGCAATGGGGCAGTTGGGGGCAGTGAGCGTCATGTCGATATCAACATGTCCCTCGTCATTGAGTTCAATCTTATAGATGAGTCCCAGACTATAAACGTCGACAGGCAACTCGGGGTCATAGACCGTCTTGAGCATCTTGACGATGCCTTCCTCGATTTGTAATTTCTTTTCTTGTTCCATAATGTGGCGGCAAAATTACTCAAAAAGTCTCAAACAAGCGACAATAAGTTGATGCAAATTACCACCTTGGGACGAAAAGGTCATCAGCAGTACCGCAATCGGGAGAAAATCAAAAAATTTTATAAAAAATGCTGAATATTAGCGCTTAATTAGAAAAAAAGTGCGATATTTGCAGTCGCAAAATCGACAGGGGCTCATTTTTGAGCGCTTTTGATTTGTTGTCTTTACAGCAACCAATCGCCACAACATCCTGTTGACCAAGCGATTAGTAATGTGTAAATTTTATAATGTTTAACTAAATATCATAATTAAAGAAATACAATGACTAAAGCAGAAATCGTTAGAGAGATTGCTAGTACCACCGGCATTGACAAGGCATCGGTTTTGGTAACTGTTGAGAAGTTCATGGACACAGTTAAGGATTCGCTGGCCAATGGTGAGAACGTTTACCTGCGCGGCTTTGGCAGTTTCATCGTGAAGACCCGTTCCCAGAAGACCGCCCGCAACATCAGCAAGAACACCGTCATCATCATCCCCGAGCACAAGATTCCGGCTTTCAAGCCCGCCAAGGTGTTCATGGATCAGGTGAAGTAATCTCGCTTCGACAGAATATTTCTATTCATTAATCAATATATATTATAATAAAACATTTTACGACTATGCCAAACGGAAAGAAACGTAAAGGCCACAAGATGGCAACGCACAAGCGTAAAAAAAGACTGCGCAAGAATCGTCATAAAAACAAGAAATAACATTGCGGGTAGTCTAACAACCCTATGACGACTGTGAAATAGCGGGAACAAACGAATTGGCAAGCATGATGAGCAAGTTGGCAGAATTCCTAGAGGTCTTTTCTCAGCACTCATCACGTCAATTGGTTTGTTCCTGACTTGATTAGCAGGGGATCCCAGATCAGGCCAAGCGACCTGTGACTCTCGCACTACCCTGATGAATTGCCACGCGTCCAGCGGGACGCCCCACCCGGCCAGGGCAGTGCCATTTATATATGTGAGTGTGACCAAACATCATCATTATTGATATATAAATCGATTCTCATTTTATTGTAACACATCCACCTTCTGCGATGAGAAGTGAACTAGTAGTTGACGTCACGCCCAGGGACATGACAACAGCGCTGCTCGAAGACGGGCGCCTGGTGTCATTGCAACGGGAGACCCGAGATGCCTCCTATGCCGTGGGCAACCTCTACCTTGCCAAGGTGAAGAAGTTGATGCCTGGATTGAACGCCGCGTTTGTCAACGTGGGGCATTCCAAGGATGCATTCCTTCATTACCTTGATTTGGGTTCACAATTCAACACTTTCTCTGAATACGTCCAGACGGTACGAGCCAATCCCAACAAGCGGCCAACAAGTATCAGCAAATTCAAGAACCAGCCAGACACCAACAAGCACGGCACAATCAACGACGTGCTCACCCAGGGTCAAGAGTTGCTGGTGCAGATTGCCAAAGAGCCCATTTCCACCAAGGGGCCACGCCTGACCACCGAAATCACGTTTACCGGGCGTTTTCTGGTACTGACCCCCTTCAATGACCGCATCTCGGTTTCCCAGAAGATCAAGGATCACGCCGAGAAAACACGATTGCGCCGGCTCATCGAGAGCATGAAGCCCAAGAACTTTGGCATCATCGTGCGCACATCGGCAGAAAACAAGCGCGCCGCCGAACTCAATACCGAGTTGCGGACGTTGCTCAAAGCATGGGATGACGCCATTGCCAAGGTACAAACGGCAACCCCTCCCACCCTCGTCTATGAGGAAGAAAGCCGTGCCGTAGGAGAAATCCGGGACATCTTCAGCCCCGAGTTTGAGAGCATTCAGGTTAACAATGCCGAAGTGTTTGAACAAATCCACAATTATGTGAACCTGATCGCCCCCGATCGCAGTGATATCGTCAAGTTATATAGCGACGACATGCCCATCTTTGACAAGTTCGGCATCACCAAGCAGATCAAGTCGTCGTTTGGCAAGACTGTATCCTTCAGATCGGGCGCATACATAATCGTAGAAAGTACCGAAGCCCTTCACGTGATAGACGTGAACTCAGGCAACCGCTCGCGCACGAGCACCGACCAGGAGAGTAATGCGCTGAACGTGAACCTGCTTGCCGCCGACGAGATAGCCAGGCAACTGCGACTGCGAGACATGGGCGGCATCATCGTGATCGACTTCATCGACATGGCCAAGGCCGAACACCGCCAGGAACTGTACCAGCACATGCGCGAAGTGATGCAAAAGGACCGCGCACGTCACAACATCCTGCCGCTGAGCAAGTTCGGACTGATGCAAATCACCCGCCAGCGCGTGAGACCCGCGCTTGACATAGCGACCGCCGAGACATGCCCGTCGTGTGGCGGCAAGGGTGAAGTGCAGCCATCGCTACTTTTTACCGACAAGTTGAAAGACAAGATTGATTATCTAGTCAACACGTTGAACACGAGCAACTTCATTATGTATGTCCATCCATTTGTCGATGCTTATCTCAAGAAAGGCCTGATGAGCGAATACTGGAAGTGGAGACGGGAATTCAAGCGTAAATTCCGCATCCTTCCCGACCAGTCACTCAATTACCTGGAGTATAAAGTCCTCGACAAAGAACGTAACGAGATTGACCTTAAGGAAGAGAAAGACACCAGCAGCAGCGAGACGAGCAAGAAAGAACGACGCTCTAAGCATCATGCCGCTGCCGAAGAAGACCAGCACCAAGCCTGAAACACGGCGATTGCTAAATAAGACAGACATCAAGGCCGCCTTGCCCGATACCAGCAAGGCGGTCTTATTTTTCTGTCGCGCATGGCGGGCCATCACTACCCGGCATTCATGTCCAACAGAAAAATCCACATCAAGCCGATAAGGTTTTTAAGGCAACAGTTCTGCGAATCATATCAGACTCAACCTCACGACAAGTCGCTAAGAGTTTGTTTTTAAGACATTTATAAAACACACTACACTCATCATAACTGCATGAATTCTTGCTCGTAATTGTTATAGTAATCATTGGAATGTTTAGTTAAGTAATTTAATATTAAATACTTAGCGGCTTCTCGGCTTAGGGCGCGAGTTCAAGTCGCCGGATTGATACTTTGGAACTTGTGTGCGTTAAATTATGTAAAACCGTTATGAGGTTTCATATTTATAAATTATATTTGCAACCAGAAATAATCTTTATCATTAACTTTATTACTAAACAACTGAATCAATGAAAAAACCATCAGTTAAAGCCACTAAGAAGGATCTTAGCAAGCCCAATGCTCTGGGCGCCAAAACCAAGAGTTACATCGCAATGGAAGAGCGCTATGGTGCTCACAACTACCATCCCCTGCCCGTAGTCCTGAAGAAGGGTAAAGGCATCTATGTGTGGGATGTCGAGGGCAAGAAATACTTTGACTTCCTGTCGGCCTACTCGGCTGTCAACCAGGGTCACTGCCATCCGCGCATTGTGAAGGCTCTGAAGGACCAGACCAACAAATTGTGCTTGACCTCACGCGCATTCTACAACGAGGCTTTCTGTGAATATGAGAAATTCAT
>Ga0310695_10007845_pt1 | contig 16812 bp, 11 predicted proteins | sample RumenRJG_04DNA_FD_203882 | JGI IMG/M metagenome (GOLD analysis project Ga0310695, IMG submission 203882) | Bovine rumen microbial communities from Lethbridge, Alberta, Canada - RJG_04 (v2) (version 2) | ecosystem: Host-associated > Mammals > Digestive system > Stomach > Rumen | place: Canada...
AAGGCCGGACTCGGAAAAACCCTCATGGAGCGGATCGTGGAGAACAAGCCCGAAGTGGTGACCCTGTTGAAGACGCAGTACCGTATGAATGAAGAGATCATGCGTTTCTCCTCCGACTGGTTCTATGACAATCAGATGGAGAGTGCACCAGAGGTGAAGTTCCGAAGTATCCTCGACCTCGACATCCCTATGACGTGGATCGACACTTCTCAGTTTGAACTTCCCGAAGACAGTGACATTAGCTTTAAAGAAACTTTTGTCGGCGAGAGCTTTGGTCGTATCAACAAGGCGGAGGCAGAGCTAACCCTATTGGTCTTGGAACAATATTTCGAAAAGATCGGCAAGACACGCATCTTGGAAGAACGGTTGGATGTTGGCGTTATTTCTCCTTATCGTGCTCAGGTGCAATATATGCGTCGGTTGATGAAGAATAAGAAGTTCTTCAAACCTTTCCGCCACCTGATCAGCGTGAACACCGTAGACGGCTTCCAAGGGCAGGAACGCGATATCATCCTCATCTCTCTGGTTAGAGCCAACAACGAAGGACAAATCGGCTTCCTGCGCGACCTTCGACGTATGAACGTCGCTATCACCCGTGCCCGTATGAAACTCATCATCTTAGGAGACGCCTCAACAATGACTCGTCATCCTTTCTACAAAAAGCTCTTCGAATACATTGAAGCTTTAAGTTAACATTATTTAGGGGATGATTATTTCGTTAAAACAGATTTATTTGTATCTTTGCAGCAAATTGGAACAGGATCGTTTACGATTAACTTCTAATAGTCATGATTGAGATACGTTCAGTAAAGAACAATAAACAGCTTCGGCAATTCGTACAGTTCTACTACGACCTGTACCGTGGGAATGAATATGCAGTGCCTTATCTCTATTCTGAAGAGATGGCTACATTGCGTTCCGACAAGAACCCGTCGTTCGAATGTTGTGAGTCGGCTTATTTCCTGGCTTACCGTGAAGGAAAGGTCGTGGGACGTGTTGCTGCTATCATCAACTATCGTGCCAACAAGCGCTGGGATTGCAATCAAGTGCGCTTCGGTTGGTTCGACTTTATCGACGACATCGAGGTCTCTACAGCTTTGTTGAAGGCTGTAGAAAATTGGGGGCGCGAGCGGGGCATGACAGAGATCGCAGGCCCATTGGGCTTCATTGATACCGACCGTGAGGGTATGCTCATTGAGGGTTTCGACCAGCTCTCTACGATGTATATCAACTATAATTATCCGTATTATCAGCAGCACATGGAGCGCATGAGCGGCTTCAATAAAGATAATGACTATGTGGAATTAAAAGTTAAGGTACCCGAAAAGGTGCCTGATAAGTTTGCGAAGATTACCGAACTGGTTAGGAGCCGTTATGGTCTGCGCGTACATAAGTTCACCCGGCATGAGCTGATTAAGGAGGGTTATGGTAAGCAGGTGTTCGATTTATTGAACGCCACATATAAGGATTTGTACGGCTTCAGTCAGTTGTCAGAGCGACAAATCGACAAGCTTGTCAATGACTATATCAAGATTGCCGATCTGAATTTGGTAACAGCTATTATGGACGGCGATAGGATGGTTGGCTTCGGTATTACGTTTCCCTCCTTCTCTCGAGCTTTGCAGAAGACGCGCGACGGACGTGTCTTCCCTTTTGGCTGGTGGCATCTGTTGAAGATTCTAAAGTGGCATAAGACGCCGATTGTCGATCTATTGCTGATTGGTGTACTACCAGAATATCGCAACAAGGGTGCCAATGCTCTGATCTTTGACGATTTGATCCGTTGGTTCCAACGTTATGGCTTCGAATGGGCAGAGACGGGTCCTCAGATGGAGACCAATGAAGGGGTGCTCTCACAGTGGCAGTATCTCGATGCCATTCAGCACCGTCGCCATCGTTGTTATAGAAAGATCTTATAATTTATGGATATGACTTGGGAATTTGTGCTACGCATTTTCGTAGCGGCATTGTTGGGTGGTGTGATAGGTTTGGAACGCGAATACCGTGCCAAGGAAGCAGGATTCCGTACGCATTTTCTAGTAGCATTGGGATCAGCTTTATTTATGATTGTATCAGCCTATGGTTTTGAGGAGGTTGTCAGTCTGCCAGGCCATCGCCTTGACGTGTCACGCATAGCAGCCCAAGTAGTGTCTGGCATCGGTTTTATCGGTGCTGGTACGATTATCTTCCAAAAGAGTGAAAATGTTGTACGTGGTCTAACCACTGCTGCCGGTGTCTGGGTAGTAGCAGCCATTGGTCTGGCTTGTGGCGGCGGCATGTATATGCTAGCCACTGCTGCTACGATACTTGTGCTGGCAGGGCTGGAGGCCTTTAACTTCTTCCTCCATAAGTTCGACAGACACAGGAACAATTAATTCCTGACATTGTTCTGGATGCGATCACCCTCCTCTATGACTATCTTGGTTGGACTACTTCTCTTATCTACAGGTTTCTCGGTGAAGTCTGGTGTATTATACGAATACATCAGCCGGCGATAGTATTCCTTAGGATTGCGTTGGGGCAACATAAAGGGCTTGGTAGCACGGCCTGCGGCATCAATGCCTGCAAAATAAAGACGTGTATAAAGTCCGTCGTCACGGCGACTCGTGAAGAGGAACCAACGGCTGTTTTTGGCCCAGGCATGCAGACTCTCAGAACGCTGGCTGTTCACCTCATCCATCCGTCGCGTGGTGCCATTGGTCAAGTCGAACAACCACAATTCAGCTTCGGGATGCCATACTGTGAAGTAACCGTAATCCGCCTCCGCATACATCAGAAAACGACCGTCATAGGAAACACGAGGCCACGATACACTTTTATCCGTCTGAGCTGTATTCACCAATGTATCCACTTTAGTGCCGATACGGCCTGTCTTCTCATCGAAACTTACACGACATAGACTGTATTTCTCCTTGTCGTAATCGGTGGGATAAATCTGGCGACGGGCCGTTGTGAAAAAGAGCCACTTGCCGTCGGGCGAGAAGGTGGGACAGTTCTCTGCCCAATATTTCTTCATAATCAATGTATCCTGCATGATTGTGTGGGTCTGTGTATCATAGACAAACACGTCTGATGATGCATCATACACATCAATACGCTGCATACTGGCTGAATGAAACATCTGTGAAGTCTTGTTAGTAGAGAAGGCGCAATAGCGGCCTCCTGGATGCCAGCCAGGATACACCATTGCACCACCTAATTGTTCGTTCTTAGCCTGTACGAGCTCCGTCTTTCCTTCACGGTGGATCGCCGTAGCACCATGCTCGCCACGGATATGGAACACATACTGGTCGGGATTGGTCTGGTTGGCGGTATGACAGTTCACACACATACCGTGTATCTGAGTATTGTCGATAAGCACCTGTTCATCAAAGTTGCTCAGGTCGCGCTGATAGAGTCCCATCTTACTATAGAGCTCGAAGCTGGGTGCGATACGTCGATAGGTGACACCCCATTCCCCGAGCGGCTGATCACTTACAGAGACCGTGAAGTCACGATACTGCGTCCACTGCCCATTTTTTTCTGCACACACCGTAAAGGTAAGCTTTGTTCCACGGTTCTGTTTCAGCAACGTGTGCCAAGTATCCACGTCGAAATCAGCATAGTCACCATTCACATGCAACGAACCGCCATGCACACCTGTGACAAGCACATCCACCGTTGTCACTGAGTCATCAGCCATTGAGAAATTCAGGGGAGCGATACCGTCAGGAATCGTCACGCCTATATAGTCAGGATAGATCATGGGCAACTGATTCACCTGTTGCACACGCTCTGGCTGTCGGCTACAAGCTGTCAGTAGCAGACTGCTCATGAGGGCAATGATTATGCTATGATAGTATTTTCTCATCGTTCGATACATTAATAGAAGATTAGATTCTCAGACTTCTCATACGACTGCTTCATCTGTTCATAGACAGTACCCCTCAGTAGTTCCGGGCGTTCCACCAAAGGGCGCATTTTCTTAGCCCAGCTGCGATAGAAAAGTGTACATTCCAATAAACTGATATATTTCAACGCTACTTCCGGACGACCAGTAATCAGACTAGTCTCCGTCAGTCGCATGAGGGAGCGTGCGCTCTTGTCATAGTCATTGATCGACTCCATGGCTTCAAAGGCTGCACGCTGCGCCATACCCACCTGCCCGATCATCATATAGATATCACTCATCATATAGGCTGAGACACGACTTGTCAACGACTCCTTGTGATTCATCAGACAGGCCTGCAGATATTGGGGAGCCAAACGCCCAGTTTTCCATAAGGCAATGCGCACCGCATTCTGGCAGGAAAGTATCATCGTCTCATTCTGCTGGTTCTTTTCTACAATTTCCTCCCATTTGCCTTGACGCAACAGGAAGTCATATTCCAGCTCCTCCATCGAGCCACCGGCAGGTTTGTAGGCCATCACACACAACAATACGGGTAGTATTAACGACAACAGGGCTGACACCACGCGCCATCTCTTCTTCAAAAGCCGATGAAACAGCCACATTGACAAGAGTTGCAATACAACGCAGAGCAATGCCATCGTAAAAGCGCCCTGCATCGGTGTGCAGAAGAACTGTACCACACCACTCCAAAGATAGTCACCCAAACCTCCTGGCATCTCAAGTCTGTCGTGCAGATAGACAGCATCCCACACAAACAACTGTGACTGTTCTTGGCTCATGAGTACTTCGGGGTGTCCCAAGTACCAGAAAGCATATACAGCCACGCCTACCACAACAGGTACCGCAGCCGTCCAACTGATTGAATTTACACGTTCTGATTTCATAATTTTTGCAAAAATACGAAATTTCATCGAATCCACACTATTTTTAATCACTTTTTTTATCTATATTTGCATGCGGAAACCAAAACCGCTAAGCTTCATGTCAAAAAAACAACTATTTGTATCTTTTCTGGCTGTGCCATTGCTAACACAGGCTCAGAATCCTGTGATCCGCGACCAGTTCGCTGCTGATCCAACCGCACGTGTATTTAATAATAAGGTGTATGTCTATCCATCGCACGACATCTTCCCACCCGAAGGACAGCGACAGGACTGGTTCTGCATGGCCGACTATCACGTGTTCTCATCTGAGAATCTAACAGACTGGACTGACCACGGTATGATCATCTCTCAGGAGAACGTACCCTGGGGGAATCCTGAGGGATATTCGATGTGGGCACCCGACTGTGTCTATAAAAACGGCAAGTACTATTTCTACTTCCCCAACGGTCCGAAGGACAGTCGAGGCTTCGGCATCGGTGTGGCCACTGCCGACAAGCCTGAAGGTCCGTTTACCTTACAGCCCGAACCCATCAAAGGCGTCTCAGGTATCGACCCCTGTGTACTTATCGACGATGATGGTCAGGCTTATATCTATTGGAGTGGTATGGGAATCCGTGGTGGCAAGCTGAAGGCCAACATGCTGGAGCTTGACGGCGAACTGCAGGAAGTAAAGTTCCCTGCCCGTGATGGACAGCCTGAGATGCCTCCGATGAAGGTTGGTGGTCAGGTAATGGAAGGTCTGCCCGATGGCTTCAAGGAGGGGCCCTTCGCCTTCAAACGTGGAGACTGGTATTATCTCACCTTCCCGTGGGTCCGTGGCGATACTAGCGGTGGCAAGAACCCAACGGAAACACTCGCCTATGCCATGTCTAAGTCACCCCTCGGCCCCTGGGACTTCAAGGGTATCATCATGGCAGAACATGAGAACGGTTGCTGGACCAACCACCACAGCATTCTGGAATATAAGGGACAGTGGTATATTTTCTATCACTGGAACGATTTCTCTCCCCGTGATGACAAACGCCGCTCTGCCCGCATCGAGAAGATTACCTTCAATGCCGATGGTACTATTCAGGAGGTGTTCAAGACCATGCGTGGCGTAGGTATCAACCAGGCTACGGAGAAGATCGAAATCGACCGTTACAGTAGTGCCAGTGATGATGTGACCACAGAGCTCATCGATACCGTCAACACCTTCCGCAGCTTCTCGGCTTTGCTTCCAAAGAAAGGCAGTTGGATTTGCTACAAAGATATTGATTTCGACTGTCTGACCGACGGCTATCTTGTGATTTCCGCTAAAGCAGCAGAGAACACCGTCTTCTACATCCGTGAGAAGAGCGCAGACGGTAAGATCATGGCGAAGATTGACATGACCGTGAAACCCGAAACACCTGCAGGCATGCCCGCTATGTTCCGTCGCGACTTCAGTAACCAGTGGCTCACAATGACTGCACCGTTGGCATATCCCCTGAAGGGCGTCAGCGACCTGGTAATCACTTGTGAGGGCGATGCTGGTGTCAGTGTTGATTGGATCCAGTTCAAGAACCGTCCCAAGTACTTCACACCGGCTACTGCTGGCACTGCCAAACCTGATGAAAACGGATTCATTCGTCGTTGGATGATCTTAGAACCTATCGACAAGCCCAATCCTGGCAACACCGTTTTCACCGATACATATCTGCGTGAGCACTTCAACAGGGAGTACTTCAAAGGTCAGCAGACCATCCTCCCGAAGGACGGTCAGAAAGTGAAGGCCACTTTCAAGCAGGAGCAGGCTCCCGCAGGTTTCGGCCGTGGCGAGGAGGCACCGGCCCAACCCGAAGTGAAGATGGTCACTCAGACGCTGACCTGGCATGCCCTCGACAGTGAGAACTTCAACGTGAAGCTCTTCCGCTTTGCAGAGAAATGGGGCCAGCAGGTATATGGCGTCCTCTTCTGGACAGTCACCATCATCGACTGCGATGAGGATATCGAGAACGTCCGTTTGGCCGTCGGTTCTAACTCTGCCTCCATGTGGTGGCTGAACGGTAAGGAAGCGTTGTTACTCTCTGGTGACCGCCGTATGGTGGAAGATGATGCAATGTCGGTGCGTCTCACCCTCAAAAAAGGCCGCAACATCCTGCGTGGTGCCATTATCAACGGCCCGGGCATGAGCGACTTCTGCGTCCGCTTCCTCGATGAGAAAGGTAACCCTGTCACTAACTATACAATCAAAGTACAATAAAATGAAAAGACTACATACAATTTTGGCGGCTCTCAGTCTTGCTATTGCCGCACAAGCGCAAATAGGAGAACCTTATATCCACGATCCATCGACTCTTGCCGAGTGCGATGGCAAGTATTACACTTTCGGCACAGGTGGTGGCGGTCTGATTTCCGACGACGGTTGGAGCTGGCATAGTGGTGCAGACCGTCCTGGTGGCGGTGCAGCCCCCGATGTACTGAAGATTGGTGATCGTTACCTCTGTATCTATGGTGCCACAGGTGGTGGCCTTGGCGGTGGTCATGCTGGCCGCATCCTCACCATGTGGAACAAGACCCTCGATCCGAAGTCACCCGATTTCAAGTGGAGTGAGGCTGTAGAGGTGTGTTACTCCGACGGAATGGAGGATCAGGATGCCATCGACCCAGGTCTGTTGCTCGATCCCACCACAGGTCGTCTGTGGGTTTCCTACGGTACCTATTTCGGAACCATCCGCCTTATTGAGCTTGATCCCAAGACGGGCTTCCGAGTAAAGGGTAATCAGGAAAAGGATATCGCCATCGACTGTGAGGCCTCCGACCTGATGTATCGCGATGGGTGGTATTATCTGCTCGGTACCCATGGTACCTGCTGCGACGGTGTTAACTCCACCTATAATATTGTGGTGGGCCGTTCCAAGAGTGTTGAAGGCCCCTATCTCGATAACGTAGGCCGTGACATGTTCCATGGCGGTGGTAAGATGGTGATTGCTGCTGAAAAGCGTGCCTGTGGTGCAGGTCACTTTGGACGCTATATCATCGACGAGGGTGTCGAAGTGATGTCGTTTCACTGGGAGGCTGATTTCGAACTGAGCGGTCGCTCTACGCTCGCCGTCCGTCCACTGGTCTGGAAAAACGGCTGGCCTGTGGCTGGTGAGAACTTCAAAGGCGGCTCGTTCGAGATCGAGTCAGAGCGTCGTGGTTATGCTTTGGAGCTCGCTGTTGATTTTATCCGTATGAAGCAGGAGCGTCAGGGTTGGTTCAACCGTGAGCAGATGCAACAGCCTGCCAAGCCCATCGCCAACCAGACGTTAGCAGATGTTATCGGCACATGGCCTGAGGGCGCTATCCCTGCCCGCATCGGGGACTATATGCACCGTCCCCATCAGCGTTGGACTATCACCCCAGTTAACGAGGCTGGCGGATATCTCAGCAATCCTTATTTCAAGATCACCATCGAAGGTACTGACCGCGCCCTCGCTGCTACTGCCGATTGTGAGGTCACGACTGTTCCTGCCTATACTGGCACTGACGAACAACTCTGGCGTATCGAACAGCTCACTGATGGCACTTATCGCATCATGCCGAAAGCCATCCCTGGCATTGAGGGAACCAATACGAAATATTGTCTCTACAGCGCAGGTGACTCCACGCCCACCCTCGCCAAATACGACTTCTGCAGTGACAATTCCAAGTGGAACTTCCACAATTACTGATCCAGGCAGAAGGCACGAATCTTTGAGATGTATTCGGCCTTATGCTCATGATATGACAAAGCATGCTCGGCACCATCGGCTACCCAAAGCCCCTTGGTGCCGGGTTTTGCTTCGTAAAGGGGATATACCATCTCAGGAGAAACAAACGTATCGGCACTGCCATGAATAAAGAGCATCGGATAAGAGCATTTCTTAACCTGTTCTAAGGCCGACGCCTCGCCAAAGCTCCAACCATAGCGCAATTGACAAAGCAGACTTGCGGAATACATCAACGGGAAGGGAGGCAAACCGAACTGCTCATTCAGCTGGTTGGCAAACTCATCCCACACGCAGGTATAACCACAATCCTCCACAAAGCGCAGATCCTTGATGCCTTCTGGCATCTTCTCGCCAGACATCATCATGGTGGTGGCAGCACCCATTGATACACCATGCACCACCATCGTATCGGCCTGGAAGGTCTTCATCCAATGCAGTACATCGAGCCGGTCCTTCCATCCCATCTGAATGGCGTCGCCCTCGCTTTCGCCACATGCATGCAACTCTGGCATCACCACGTTATAGCCTAACTCATGCTCATAGATACGGGCCAGCCAAAAGAACTTGATGGCACAATCGCGCCAACCGTGAACTACGAGGGCTGTACGAGTGCTACCTCTATCCACAAAGAAAGCATGATGACGTTCCCCTGTCGGCATCGTCATAAACGTGTCACGCAAAGCACCGATGCTTCGCAGACTGTCAACCCACTCTTTACTCTCAGGATAGGTTTCAAACTGCTGTCGATAACACGAGTCAGTGTCCATCCGGTTCGGATCGGGAGCCAGTGAGAAGTCAAGCATATAAAAGCTGCCGCCAATCAGTGCGATCACAAAAACCGTCACAATGACAACCAATGTCCACAGTATTTTCTTCATTTTCCTTATAAATTTACGATTCGGGTGCAAATATACAACTTTCTTTTTGAATTTCACTCATTAATTCGTATCTTTGCAACCATGCTAACGGAAAAGACGATGGAAAAGCTGCGCATTCTGGCAGAGTCGGCGAAGTATGATGTGTCATGCTCGTCGAGTGGCACTGTGCGCAAAGGCAAGCAGGGTATGGTAGGCTCTACCGTCGGTGGCGTGGGCATCTGCCACTCGTTTGCCGATGACGGGCGCTGCATCTCACTGCTGAAGGTGATGCTGACCAACTACTGCATGTACGACTGTGCCTACTGCATCAATCGTCGTTCAAACGACATCAAACGCGCCACGCTCTCTGTCAGCGAACTCGAGGAGATCACGATGGAATTTTATCGGCGCAACTATATCGAGGGACTGTTTCTCAGCAGTGGAGTGGTGCGCAATCCTGACTATACGATGGAGCGCCTCACAGCCATTGCTCGCGATTTAAGAACCATTCATCGTTTCAATGGCTATATCCATCTGAAAAGCATTCCTGGTTGTTCGCAGGAACTGCTCAACGAGGCTGGGCGTTATGCCGACCGCATGAGTGTGAACATCGAGATACCCAAGGAAGAGTCGCTGAAGCTGTTGGCACCAGAGAAGAACCACAAGAGCGTGTTCACGCCGATGAAGCTGATCCAGCAAGGGGTGTTGGAGAATAAGGAAGACAGGAAGAAATATCGTCACGCTCCCCGTTTCGTACCAGCAGGACAATCCACGCAGATGATCGTAGGCGCTACAAAAGAGACCGACAAGGACATCCTCACGATGTCATCCATACTCTACGGACAGCCCACCATGCGGCGTGTCTATTATTCAGGCTATGTCAGCGTGAACACCTACGACCCGCGATTGCCGATTCTCAAACAACCGCCCTTAGTACGTGAGAACCGACTCTATCAGGCTGACTGGCTATTACGCTTCTACCACTTCAAGGTAGAAGAGATTGTCGATGACCTGCATGCCAACCTCGACTTGGAGGTTGATCCCAAGCTCGCCTGGGCACTCCGTCATCCAGAAGCCTTCCCTGTGGATATCAACACAGCTGACTACGAACAGCTGCTACGAGTGCCAGGACTCGGCACGAAGTCGGCTTGGCTCATTGTCAATTCCCGTCGCTTCAGCCGCCTGACCAGCTACGACCTGAAGAAGATGGGTGTGGTGATGAAAAAAGCAAAATATTTTATCACCTGCAACGAACTCACCTCGCAGTTCTCCCAACCCATCGTCGGCATCAACGAACTCCCCCCAGAGCGCCTCCGCCCCCTTCTCATCAGCAAGGCCCAACAAAAACGTGCCGCCGCAGAACAACAACTCACCCTCGATTTCAAAGAAGAATAATAGGTAATACTGGTCGAAGCCATAAGACTTCCCATAGTTTGCGAAGTGTAATCACTTTTCTCCATCAAACACTGCAAATATGCTGCTTGTTTAGATTTTTCATCTTTCTTAAAACTTCTTACTTAGTACGTGATTTTACGGTTATACTATGAAAATTGTTATTGTACGCTTAGAAAAATTTGCTGCATAGTTATGCCGTAAATTCTGTTGCCTGAGGTGGTTTTCCAAGCAAAGATGCAAATGTACAGATTTTTAACAAAATAGTATGTTTGATAACATTTGGTGTGTGCATTTTACTCTCCCTTACTCCCTTTTTTGCTTGAAGTCCCTTTAAACACTAGGGATACTGCACGGGAGGGACTTTTTCGAAATCATCAAATATTCGCGCTTCACCAAGAACTCGCATTTGCCTCATCGACAACTTGCACCTAGTACGATTAATGAGAACTATCAGTCCGACGGCTTCGGACTGGCAGTCCGAAGTGAGCGGACTCGCAGTCCGTCTCGACGGACTAAACACTAAATCTGCTAATAATTTGCAGAATCAGTCTAAAATAAGTATCTTTGCAAACTGAAAGAGAAATAAAAGATGACGATCTATCTATTTGACGGCACGATGGACGGGCTGCTGACGGCTGTGTTCGACGCCTTCAGCCTGAAAGAGCAACCAGAGGAGTTGCTGACAGAGGGCGACGCCCTACCCCTTTTCTGCGAACGTACCTATCAGGTGACGACAGACGAGGAGAAGGCGCGACGGGTGTGGACAGGACTGGAGAAGAAACTGACACGTGAGGCGATGAAACTGATATCCGTGAGTTGGTTGTCAGAGCAGAAAGAGCTGAACACGCCGTTGTTCCGATATGTCTGCAAGGTTTTCAGACAGGGAGATATCTCCAGGAACTATGCCGATCCTGACGTGCTGACAGTGACGAACATCGCCCGAAAGGTGCTTCACGAACAACTGCGCATGAAGCAGTTCATCCGCTTTCAGAAGGCGAAAGACGGCACTTACCTCGCTGTGGTATCGCCCGATCACAATGTGCTACCCATCATCATCGATCATTTTCAGGACAGGTTCAACGACCAGCCTTGGCTTATCTACGATGCCAAGCGGCACTATGGCTTCAACTACGACGGCAAGACCGTGATCCGCATCACCTTCGAAGACGAGGCAGCTGTACCCTTCAGTCTGGAGAACGGCAAACTGAATGAAGAGGTGCTCAGCAGCGACGACCAGTTGTTGCAGAGCCTCTGGCGTACCTATTTCAAGGCCATCTGCATCAAAGAGCGCATGAATCCCCGTAAGCAGCTCAACGACATGCCCCGCCGCTACTGGAAATACATGACTGAAAAACAATAAGTCAATAAAGCCCAAATTTATTTGGTTTTTCGCTCAAATTGCACTACCTTTGCACGCAAATTTAGAAATTTAATAATAAAATAGGTATGATACGCTTCTTTCAGACCCCACAAAAGACAGTGATTGCAACTGAGGTCAATCACGCACTTAATGAACAGGAAATCAAGGAATTAAACTGGCTTTACGGCGAGGCAGAGTTGCTCGACGCCGAAGAGCTGAAGGGCTACTTTGTTGGTCCGCGCCGTGAGATGGTGACCCCTTGGTCAACCAACGCCGTAGAGATCACCCAGAACATGGGCCTTCAGGGCATCAGCCGCATCGAGGAATATTTCCCCGCCAGTAGCAAGGATGCCGAGCACGACGAGATGCTGCAGCGCATGTACAACGGCTTGAACCAGGACATCTTTACGATTAATATCAAGCCAGAGCCCATCAAGTATGTGGATAATCTGGAAGAGTATAACGAGCAGGAAGGTCTCGCCCTCAGTCCTGAGGAAATCGAGTATCTGCACGGACTGGAGAAACAGAACGGTCGTCCGTTGACTGACTCTGAGATCTTCGGTTTCGCCCAGATCAACTCTGAGCATTGTCGTCATAAGATCTTCGGTGGTACATTCATCATCGACGGCAAGGAGATGGAGAGTTCACTCTTTGCGATGATCAAGAAGACCACCCAGGAGAACCCCAACAAGATTCTCTCTGCCTATAAGGATAACGTAGCCTTTGCTCAGGGTCCGATTGTGGAGCAGTTTGCCCCGAAGGATCAGAGCACCTCTGACTATTTCCAAGTGAAGGATATCGAGAGTGTGATCTCGCTGAAGGCTGAGACACATAACTTCCCCACAACGGTGGAGCCTTTCAACGGTGCCGCTACTGGTACAGGTGGTGAGATCCGCGACCGTATGGGTGGTGGTGTCGGTTCTTGGCCAATTGCTGGTACTGCTGTTTATATGACTGCTTATCCCCGTCTGCACGACGATGAGGGTGCAGCCCGTGACTGGGAGGATATCCTGCCCGTTCGTCAGTGGCTCTATCAGACGCCACAGCAGATTCTGACCAAGGCCTCCAACGGTGCTTCAGACTTCGGTAATAAGTTCGGTCAGCCGCTGATCTGCGGCTCTGTACTGACCTTCGAGCATCAGGAGGGCAAGGAGAAATATGCTTACGACAAGGTGATTATGCTGGCAGGTGGTGTGGGTTACGGCACCAAGCGCGACTGTCTGAAGAAGGAGCCCCAGAAGGGTAACAAGGTCGTTGTTGTCGGTGGTGATAACTACCGTATCGGCTTGGGTGGTGGTTCTGTATCATCAGTAGATACAGGTCGCTATAGCAACGGCATCGAGTTGAACGCCGTTCAGCGTGCTAACCCTGAGATGCAGAAGCGTGCCTACAACCTGGTGCGTGCCCTCTGCGAAGAGGATGTGAACCCCGTTGTCTCTATTCACGACCACGGTTCTGCAGGACACCTGAACTGTCTCTCTGAACTCGTTGAGGAGTGCGGCGGTGAGATCGATATGACCAAGCTGCCGATTGGCGACAAGACTCTGAGTTCTAAGGAAATCATTGCCAACGAGAGTCAGGAGCGTATGGGCTTGCTCATCGACGAGAAGCATATCGAACATGTACGTAAGATTGCCGAGCGTGAGCGTGCTCCGCTGTATGTGGTTGGTGAGACCACTGGCGATGCCCACTTCTCGTTTAAGCAGGGCGACGGCGTGAAGCCTTTCGACCTCGATGTGGCTCAGATGTTCGGCCACTCGCCGAAGACTATCATGAGAGATAATACTGTAGAGCGTCATTATGAAGACGTAACCTACAGCCAGGATAAGATTAATGAATACCTCGACCGTGTACTGCAGTTAGAGGCTGTGGCTTGTAAGGACTGGCTCACTAATAAGGTGGACCGTTCGGTGACAGGTAAGATTGCCCGTCAGCAGTGTCAGGGTGAGATTCAGTTGCCTCTGAGCGACTGTGGTGTTGTAGCCCTCGACTATCGTGGTGTGAAGGGTATCGCCACTGCCTTAGGTCATGCGCCTCAGGCTGGTCTGGCTAATCCTGCTGCCGGCAGTGTACTCTCTGTAGCTGAGGCTCTGACCAATATCGTTTGGGCACCTCTGGCTGAGGGTATGGATTCGCTGAGTCTCTCAGCTAACTGGATGTGGCCTTGTCGCTCTCAGGAGGGTGAGGATGCCCGTCTGTATGAGGGTGTGAAGGCGCTGAGTGATTTCTGCTGCGACCTGCATATCAACGTGCCTACTGGTAAGGACTCGCTGTCTTTGAGTCAGCAGTATCCTAACGGCGAGAAGATTATCTCTCCAGGAACGGTGATCGTATCAGCAGGTGGTGAGGTTTCTGATATTAAGAAGGTGGTATCACCTGTATTGGTTAACGATAAGAACGCTTCTCTCTATCATATCGACTTCTCGTTTGACGAGCAGCGTCTGGGTGGTTCTGCCTTCGCCCAGAGCTTAGGTAAGGTGGGCGATGATGTACCTACTGTGAAGAACGCTGAGTACTTCGCCGATGCCTTTATGGCTGTTCAGCAGATGATTGAGAAGGGCTGGATTATGGCTGGTCACGATATCTCTGCCGGTGGTCTGATTACTACCCTGCTCGAGATGTGTTTCGCCAACACCAAAGGTGGTATGCACATCAACCTGCACGACATCTGCAAGGATGGTGACATCGTGAAGACGCTCTTCGCAGAGAACCCAGGTGTGGTGATCGAGGTAAGCGATGAGCACAAGCAGGAGTTCAAGGACTTCATGGAGGAGCAGGGAATTGGCTTTGCTAAGATCGGCTATCCTGTAGAAGACAGCCGCAGCATCGTGGTAAAGGCTGGCGATAAAGACCTGACCTTCGATATCGACGCTCTGCGTGACGTATGGTATAAGACCTCTTACCTGCTCGATCGCAAGCAGAGCTTCAACGGCAAGGCTAAGGAGCGTTTCGAGAACTACAAGAAGCAGCCTATCGAGATGAAGTTTAATAAAGACTTCACTGGTAAGTTGGCTCAGTATGGCATCTCTGCCGATCGCCGTCAGCGCTCTGGCATCAAGGCAGCAATTATCCGTGAGAAGGGTACTAATGGTGAACGTGAGATGGCTTACTGCCTGTATCTGGCAGGCTTCGATGTGAAGGATGTGATGATGACCGACCTGATCAGTGGTCGCGAGACACTGGAGGATATCAACATGATTGTGTTCTGCGGTGGTTTCTCCAACTCCGACGTGCTGGGTTCTGCTAAGGGTTGGGCTGGTGCCTTCCTCTTCAACCCCAAGGCCAAGGAGGCACTCGATAAGTTCTATGCCCGTAAGGACACCTTGTCACTGGGTATCTGTAATGGTTGCCAGCTGATGGTGGAGCTCGGTCTCACTGGTGCCAAGGGCGCTAAGATGCTGCACAACGACTCGCATAAGTTCGAGAGTGAGTTTATCAGCCTGAGCATTCCACAGAACAACAGTGTGATGTTCGGTTCACTGAGTGGTAACAAACTCGGTCTGTGGGTAGCCCACGGAGAGGGTAAGTTCCATCTGCCTGAGGCAGAGAGCACTTACAACGTGATTGCCAAGTACAACTACGCTGGCTATCCTGCTAATCCTAATGGTTCTGACTACAACGTGGCAGGTATCTGCTCTGAGGATGGACGTCATCTCTGTATGATGCCACACTTGGAGCGTGCCGTATTCCCCTGGCAGAACGCCTGGTATCCTGCTGACCGCCGCAACGATGAGGTGACACCATGGATTGAGGCATTTGTGAACGCACGTAAGTGGATCGAGCAGCGATGAACATCTACTGGGAATCATTTAAGACGTTCTTTAAGATTGGCATATTCACCCTTGGGGGTGGGTATGCCATGATTCCATTGATTGAGGAAGAGGTGGTAAACAAGCACCGTTGGGTGGAGAAGGAAGAGATGCTCGACCTGATCGCCATCGCCCAAAGCTGTCCGGGGGTGTTTGCCATCAACATTGCCATCTTCATTGGGTATAAGTTGAAGAAAGAGCGTGGTGCCATTGCTACGGCTTTGGGCACTGCCCTACCCTCGTTCCTGATCATCCTCGCCATTGCTATCTTCTTCAAGCAGTTTGAGGACAACCGGATCGTAGCTGCCATCTTCCGTGGCATCCGTCCGGCAGTGGTGGCGCTGATAGCCGTACCGACCTTCCGTCTGGGACAAAGAGCGAAGCTGAATAAGTTCACGATCTGGATCCCCGTCGTCAGTGCCCTTCTCATCTGGGCTCTCGGTTTTTCACCTATTTATATTATCATCATCGCCGCCATCGGTGGCTATATCTATGGGAGGGTAAGCAAATGATATTTCTCAGTCTGTTCATCACGTTCTTTAAGATCGGACTCTTCGGATTCGGTGGCGGCTATGGTATGCTGTCGCTGATCCAGCACGAGACGGTGGAGAGTCATCACTGGCTCTCAACGGCTGAGTTTACGGATATCGTCGCCATCTCACAGATGACCCCTGGACCGATCGGCATCAACTCCGCTACCTATTGCGGTTATACAGCCATTGAGAATGCAGGCTATAGCAGTTGGATGGCTGTGTTAGGCTCTGCCACAGCGACCTTCGCCTTGGTGCTCCCTTCGCTCATCCTGATGATTCTAATCAGCAAGATGTTCATGAAGTACATGAAGACTCATCTGATACAGTCGATATTTGTGGGTCTGCGCCCTGCCGTCGTCGGTCTGT
>Ga0310695_10007846_pt1 | contig 16809 bp, 14 predicted proteins | sample RumenRJG_04DNA_FD_203882 | JGI IMG/M metagenome (GOLD analysis project Ga0310695, IMG submission 203882) | Bovine rumen microbial communities from Lethbridge, Alberta, Canada - RJG_04 (v2) (version 2) | ecosystem: Host-associated > Mammals > Digestive system > Stomach > Rumen | place: Canada...
TTTTACAAAAGGGTATATTTTCTTTTGTTTGGTGATGTCCAGATGCCATTGCACATAAAGTTTCGACTTTTTGGGAATAATCGGCAGCAGTAATGCTGTAACAAAAGGGTTGGGATAATGAAAATGGATAATATCAGGCTTCCATCCTTTGATGAGACTCCTTAATAATCCGAAATACGAAAATGACAAACTTTGCCGTGCTACATCAAGAAAAACTCCTGGTTTTATAATTTCGACACCATTTGTCGTTTGAAATTTTGTCTCTTTGCTTTCACTAAAACATATGACCTTAACATCATACTCATCCTTTATACCCTCAGTCAAGTATTGACATGTTTTTTCTATACCACCAATATGTGGGGTATAATAGTTTGCTATTTGAAGAACTTTCTTCTTTTCCATAGGCTTCTATTATAAGATTATTTTTTCAACTGCCAGTTTCAAACAGTTCCCTTTATTCGTCTCTATTATCAATGATTCTTTACAACCTGCATTCCTACCTGCTTCTAAATCCCGTTCGCTGTCGCCTATCATCACCGATTGCGACAGATCTACATTGAAATCTCTTGCCGCTTGCAACAAAAGTCCAGGTTTAGGTTTCCTGCAGTTACAGTCAAACTTATATTCTGGTCTTTCTCCCTCGAACCCTTTGTCTGGATGATGAGGACATATATACAGGCCATCAATATAAGCCCCGTCCTTACCAAGAAGGGCTTCCATTTTTTTGTGTATCTTATGGAGTTCATCCCATGTTACTTCTCCACGAGCTATAACAGGCTGATTGGTTACTACAATAGCCAGATAGCCACTTTGATTTATCATCTTGATGGCATCAGATACGCCTTCAATCAGTTCAAAATCGTCAATATTACGGAGGAAGCCAACATATTTATTGATAGTGCCATCACGATCAAGGAAAATGGCCTTCTGTTTGTTATGGAGATTCTTTGCCTGAACAACACCATTCTTATAATCCGCTTCAACCTGATGGAAACGCTCAGGTGTTCCCATGTCCTTCACATATTCCGGACTGTCATAGCAAAACATATTTCCTGTTCCACATAATGGTTTGAGGATCTGGCGATCCAAATCTACCTTACTCTTGGGAAATCCAGTCGTTGAATCTATCTCTAGATTCTTTTCACTTAGTTCAAGAACCTTCGGGTCAATCACATGAAGTCCGGCATTTACCCTATTGCTGTACCATTGAGGACGTTCATCTTCCTTACTGAGCCACTTCTCAACATTCCCATCTTTATCAGCAATAATCAGTCCGCTATCGTAAGGATGAGAATTAGGATGCGTAAAAAGAGTGACAAGCCCGTTATGCTGCTGATGGAATGCAAGCATTCGGTTAAAATCCACGTCAAAGGCAGCATCAGCGTTAAGGAGGAAGAATGGCTCATTACCAATCTTATCTTTTAACTGAAATAAAGCACCTGCATTGCCGAGAGGTGTTTCCTCTACAAAGTAATCAATCTTCACGCCTAACTTGCTACCATCTCCGAAATATGCTATAATCTTATCTGCGAGATAACCAACTGTTAGAATCAGATCATCAAAACCTTGTGAAGCTAGCGACCTAATCTCTCTTTCGAGAATTGGCATACCATCCACAGGAATCAATGGTTTAGGTATATCTGGAAAAAGTTCGGCGATACGGGTACCTCGTCCGCCTGCCATAATTACAACTTTCATCTGCTAAACAATAATTATTTACCGAAAAACCTATCTTCTAACATCAAGCACAAGCAATGATACACAGGGAGGTGCAACTCCTGTATCTTGTATGTTTCAGTTTCTGGTACACGGATGCAAACATCTGCGTACTTCATCAGCTTGTTCTCCTTAACACCTGTTAGTCCTATCACTTTAAGTCCCTTAGCCTTGGCATTCACAGCAGCATACAACACATTCTTGCTGTTACCAGAAGTTGATATACCAAGATACACATCACCAGGCTTACCATAACCATTTATCTGTTGTGCAAAGACCAACTCGGGCATGGCATCATTCATAAATGCTGTAGTAAGTGATGAATGACCTGTTAGAGAAATAGCAGGCAGTGCTCCTTGCAACCCCTCTGCCAAAGTCTGTCCTAACTCTGGATCTATCTTCTTCAGTGCTGCAGCCTGTTCACCATACACACGGCGTTTCAACTTAAATTCCTTCATCAGCTCTCCCACAATATGTTCTGAGTCAGAAGCAGAGCCACCATTACCAGACACCAATAATTTACGACCACTGCTATATGCAGTCTCCAATAACTCATAAGCCTTTACGATATCCTCCCTGCATACAATTAGTTTAGGATACCTATCAATAAGATGGTCTATATGTTTCTCTAATCTTGCGTCCATAGTCATTTTAATTAAAATTCTTTTCTTGGCGAATAACTCTGTGGGGCATAGTAAAGCACCTGAGCACCATCGCTCTCAAAGTTAAATGGAACTATCATCAAATGTTCTAAAGTTTTTTTAAGGTAATCTTGCTTCTCTTTTTCGCAATAGAACAAAAGGAAACCACCGCCGCCAGCACCAAGTAGTTTACCTCCTAAAGCACCAGCTTTAATAGCAGTATCATACAGTTCATCAATACTACCATTACTTACCTTCGAACCCGTTCCCCGCTTCAATTTCCATGTTTTGTCAAGAAGCTTTCCAAATTCATTCAGACTGACATTTTTATTCGTTAGCACGCTCTCTGCCTCATCTACTAAGGCTAACATATCTTTCAACTGCTGTATCTTGTCAACAGGCTTGCCGAATGTGTCTGCTTGAATCTCTGAAGAAAAACGTTGCACACCAGTATAGAATAGTAATAAGTTATCGTCAAGTTCTTTTTTCCTTTCAGGGCTTATAATTATAGGATGTACAGAAAAGCCATTGTCTTTGAAATCAATACGATTTAATCCTCCGTATGCAGCAGCAATCTGATCCTGCCATCCTCCATGCTCTTGTAGTATATCACGTTCCACATGGATAGCCTCCTCGGCTAACTGACGATGACTCATCATCTTTCCTTTCAAGGCGCAGAATGCATTTAACATACCAACTGCGAATGTACTGCTTGTACCTAAACCTGTCCGCGCAGGAAGATCACCTTCGTATGTCAAACGAATCTCATGGATATCATGTAAGCGCATGCATTCCCTAATAAGCGGATGCTCTATTTCCTCTATATCATTCACACGTTCAAAGCGGTTATGTACCAACTCTGAAATATAAGGATGGAATGGAGGCATGTGTCTCACATTCACATAACAGTATTTATCAAATGTCGTGGAGATAACCGCTCCACCATGTTCATTGAAGAAGGATGGCATATCTGTCCCTCCTCCAAAGAACGACATTCTAAATGGCGTCTTAGTTATAATCATAATGTCCTTATAATTATGTTTTACACTTTACTTGCTATAAACTCTTATTAAAAAATTTCCTAAATTTAAATCTAAAATCCTCACCTCCTATGGACATAACCAAATGTTTAACAAACAATCTGAATTTATATATGCACCAAAATATTGCATTTTGAACGCTGTTGTTACCATTTTTCTTTAATATATATAACAATTCTTTCAAACGTTTCTTCTCATCGCTTTGTGACACCCCACCCAAACGAAAGTATGCTAAAGGCTTATCAACATACTTCACCTTTGCTTTGGCTTTGGAAAATCGTCTAAACAAATCAGTATCCATTGCATATCGCAAATCTATGTCAAAAACTCCCAAACGCTCATATGCCTTTTTTGAAACAAACGTTGCAGGGTGAGCAGCTCCTATACAGATAGGGATAGCAGGCCAATAAAGCGTTGGAATTTCTTCAAACATAAACCCCGTTTGGTCATTCCATGTATAACAGATACCTCTATACATGTCAACATCATTCTCATAAGCATTGGCTATTTCTTGCAAAGCCCCTTTCTCAAGTTTGTCATCAGAATTGATGATGCCTATGACATCACCCGTTGCAGCCCTTATACCTTTATTAAAGGCATCGCTGATTCCCTTGTCCGGTTCCGAGACATAATAATCAATCTTATCTCGATACTTTTCAATTATTGACAAAGTCCCATCTTTTGAGCCACCATCAATGACAATATATTCCTTGTTTTCATAAGTTTGTTCTATCACGCTCTTAATTGCTTCTTCTACATGTGTCTCAGAATTATAGCAAACTGTAATAATAGAAATTTTGGGATTCATATTAATAATCAGATTAAATCATTATACACTATCATTTTATTACTTTCACTTTGAGATTCTTTTCTCCCATTATATATGTGACACCTTTGCTAATCTTGAATTCTCCAGAAATGGGTTGTTTAACATGCTCGCCCAAGTAATCATATATATCCGCTTTCCCTTTAATATTAAGATGCATGGTTGAGGTTCCTTTGGAATTCCATAAAGCCCACACTTTTTTCCCATCATTTCGTGTCCACGAACTTATATAGTTGTTACCATCTTGTTCCAAAGTTGGGCGAGAAGAACCGGATGGAAGCATTTTTGTCATTGCCTTATATGCAAGATATGCAGGTTTTGGAGTAAGGTCAGCGTGAATAATACCATAATAGTCTTCTGGATCTTTATTGTCTTTTTCCTTGGCTCTAAACTTATAGGTATAAACTTTATCAACACCATAAGAAAAAGCAATTATATGCATCCTTGCAATCCTGTAAGCCTGCTCGGTTTCTCTTAGCGCCATAGAACTAGTATATGACTGCGATTCCGAATTCACATATGTTGTTAGTCCACATTCTGATATCCATACAGGCTTATTCCAATGATATTTATTCATTATTCTTTTTATCTTCTTAAACTTATTAGGGAAGCCTTCTGGAGATTCATACGAATGAAAACTTAGTACATCAAAATATTTATAAGCCTTATGCCTACACAGTAGTTCCAAAAATTCATCATCTACATCCCCAAGGCCAGATGTTGTAACTACAATATTAGGATTCGCCTTTTTCAATTTTTTATATGACTTGGGCAGTAATGACATATAGCGAACTGCTGTAGAATCTAAAGGTATAGCATCATGTTTAGCTGTTAGGTTCACCTCATTAAGAATCTCCCAGTATTTCAAATTTTTTGCATATTTACTGATAAAGTAATCTATCTCCTTCCAATATTCATCCGGCATCTCCCATGAACGCTGCCCTCTATATCCAACAAAAAGTACCGCAAGGATATTCAGTTCTGCATCAAATGATTTTGCTGTCGCATTTTCTATCACTGGTAATAGCTTGTTACCATACAATGGCTCCGAATAAGGTACCCAAAAATCATATCTCACATTATCTATATCGGCATCTTTAATGAGTCTGATCTGCTCTTCTTGAGATGGGCTATCCCAGGGAATCGTAAATTGAGCTGTAACTCCATAAGGCGAATTTAGTTTTTTAGAGCATTTAAAGAGTGGCGTCACACTTTCTTGCCCACAACTAATCAAACTCGCAAATACGGATAGGAAGAGGAATGATAATTTATACATAGAACTTTATTAGCTATCTCAATATCTCTTTATACAAGTCAATATACTTTGCATATTGCTTCTCTTTGTTGTATTTGTCAAGTGCTTTTTTGCGACATGCAATTGAATAGCCATTCTTGCCATCATCAATGATTTTCCTTGATGCTTTCAGCATTAATTCCAAGTTTCCTTTAGGAACTACTGCCCCAACAGATGTGTACTTAATTTCATCTTTTTCCACTAATGATTCACCATCCAAAACAGACTCAATAGACCCACCGGTATTGAATGTAACAACAGGTGTTCCACAAGCCATTGCTTCTATATTTGTGGTAGGGAAATTATCTTCCATCGTTGGATTTATAAACACATCAGCCATAGAATAATAATCCACAAGTTCACCAACATTGTTTGTGTATTCTATACCAATACAATTGTTGGGGTAACGCTTAGCCTGTTTAGACGCACCAGAGCCGACTAAAATCAGTATCTCATCAACCTTTAATAATTCAGGAAGAATTTTCAAGAATCTCCCTCCCTTCCTTTCACCAAAGTCAGAGGCCATAGCCAAAAGGACCTTCTTACCAGTTATTCCGATTTTGTCTTTCAAGTTATTTTTTGCATCACATCTAAATGTATTAATATCCACACCATTATTAATAACAATGACAGGATACTCCTTTATAAATGAATGTCTTGTCAAATCTGCCAACCACTTTGAAGGCGTTACTAATGTCAAGTTCTCTACGCCACAAAACGACCGCCTCTTCCTATTATAGTTGTCTGTACTTCTATCAAAAAACCATGTTGGAGGATAGTCTTTTAATGATGGACAATTATGGCATTCTGATTTCCACTTCTCACACCCAGAAAAGTCGAAATAGGCGCAGTGTCCCGTGAAAGGCCAACAATCATGTAATGTCCAAACAACAGGGATATGATGCTTCTTGATGTAGTCAAATAGTTTTCCCACATGGACATAATGATTATGAATATTATGTAAATGAATAATATCTGGTTTAAAACTACTTATCCAAGATATTAGTTTTATAGTTTCTAACTCATTGTAAAAACCATGCCTATCATATAATCGTGTTCTCAAGATATTAACTTTTCTTTGCAGAAACCCCTGCAAACACATAGTATTATCAACTTTTCTGTTATGAGTATTATAGCCATATGCCACATATGCATCAACACCCATAAGTTGCTGATATTGCATCAAATCATATACTATCCTACCTGTACTTCCTCCATTTATGAAGACAGTATTCACCTGTAGTACTTTCATCTATAATCTTTTTGTTTATTTTTCCTGTAATATTTAAATGCACCGTCTTTGACCATAGATAGGTTTTCTATTGAGGAGTCTGCATCGTAATCTATAAATCTCAATGGTTGATTTACATACAATCCCTTATTGAGAATATCTTTTGCTACTGTTACTCCTGCACCCAAAGCTACATCATCGCAGATATGAACTCCTGAGCAAATAACGACCCTAGATCCCACATAGCATCGTTTCCCTATTACAACATCATCTATAACACATGGTCTTTTTTTCTCTCCTAGATAAAATGCATGCGTCCAAATCTGGCTCCCAGAACCAGCAATCAAACTCCCTTCTCCAATGGTAATACTATCCGTAACATCAAATGAATTTTTCACCATAACTGCAGCTCCTTGCTTCAAATAAAATCTCCTTGGTCTATCTATTTCATTCCAATCTGAAGCAATTTTATTTAGGCTATGCATCCATGATTCCTTGTCAAATTGTAAAGAGAAGTTTCCTTTTACAAAATTAAAATGTTTAATTTTGGCTCCCCTAAGCTCCAAGGATTTTATTTTTATAATATTAAAGTGTCCTATTGATGAGTTGTCTAAAATAACAAGACTCTCGCAATTAATATAAGAAAAACCAATACGACAATTATCACCTATTGTTATTCCTCTTATACGAAAAATACGAATGAAACAGCGTGAAATGCATACTGGGAAAAAAAACAATATAAAAGAATTTATAAATCTGGATATTCTCATAATTAGTGTTCACTGATTAATTCAAACAATACCTATTATTTTGGAAGTATAATCCAATGCGCCATTGAGGCCATGTGTACATGAAAGGTAAAAATGTAAAAGGAATAGACACCAACATGTAGGTGTAATAAAAACTCTTAGTTGTTTCTTCTTTGTTATGAAAACATAGGTTAGAACCATTCCCATCATAAACATATAGTAAGACATTCTAAATGCTACCTCAATATATGATGCAAGAGCTAAGAATGTAAGTGATATTAATGATGTTGATATCATATACCAAATATCAACAGCCATCTTTTTCCCCATTCGAATATACAACAACACGCCATAGAAAAGAGTAAACAATGATAATAATATGTTAGATTTCGCAGATGTAACCCCACTATCTATGTATAAATCGGCCATAGAGCTTTTAAACAAAGGAGATGCAATCAATAGAGGGAATAATGTTTCGATTAAAATGTATGAAGATGCCAAACAAAATACCAATAATACATATTTGTATTTGTAATCCTTTAAGAAATAAAGAGGAATGTAAATAACCATCAATATCGCAGAACTATGGAACAAGTATGCTATTATTACAAGTGCTATAAACTTCCACAATTTGCGCTCCATGAAAAACGTAAGTGCATAAAAACTTATAGCGACAGCTATACTTTGTCTCATCAAGGAAAAGCCCAAAACATAAAAGAAACAGAAATAGCCAAATAAAAAAGATATAGAATCCATCTTTTTCCGCAATGCAAATGCTGCAAGATATACCATAATTATCTTTATAGCCGCACAAACTGTCATATAGAGATGAATATCAGTTGATATCATCTTACAAAAATAAATCATTAGATGGTATCCATATTCAGGTGTAATAGCGTCATCAATAATCTGACCTACCGAGTCTTTGGTACTCATATCATAAAACCAAAGAGTTCCATAACCAGCCATATCATCACCTAACAATTCATCTCTCAAGCCTTCCAATAATATGGGAGGTATTGCTGCTATAAATAAGGCCCACTTTTTATTTGACCTTTCCGCAAAAAAGTATAGTATCAGAAATACGACAAACCAGATAAGATAGAAGAACATGATGAATTATTTGATTAATACAACTTTGCAATCTCAGCTTCAACTCTTCTTGCAATTACCTGCCATGAATAATGCTCATTAATATATTCAGAAAGTCGATTGTCTGTATTTGATGCCATGCATTCCACTATTTTCTTGGTAGCGGCATCTACATCCATCAGACATGTACAGATGAATTTCTGTGGAATATATGCGTTATCATTGAAATTAGATGATATAAGTATCTTACATCCACATGCTGATGCTTCCAATAAAGCATTGTTTGCAGTGTACCTTATAAGAGGTAAGAAAAGAACAGCACATTTTTGGTATAGATTACGTAACTGTTCATCTGAAATACCAGACAAACATGTAATTCTATCGTTTCTATCAATTAAACCAGCTAATTCTGACGAACAGACTGCCACGACCTGTATCTCGCTATCTATTTCTATCAATTTTTTATAAACACTGTTCGCAAATGAGTAATCTCGGAGCCAATTGCCAACAGTTAATACCATTTTTTCTTTTTTTATCGATAAGTCCTGATGATAGAAATCCGTGTTAATCCCATGTGGAATAAAAATGACTTTTTCACGTCCGTATTTTTTTACGAACAAATCTTCTTCACTTGAGGAAAGAATGATTAATTTATCAGCACGCTTTAATCGGTTCTCCCACTTTCTATTTTCGTACCACTCAAAAGGCTGATGTAACGTAAGAACTATCTTATTCCCCTTCCTTATATACAAGCGGAAATTAACAAAAGAATTCTCAGGATGGATGAAGTGATACACTAAGTTGTTATGAAAAGCTCCCAGTAATATACATTTCAAAATATGAATAGGGAATATTGGAAATCCCCAAATACTTTTACTGATAAAATGATATGCTCTTCTCCATAATACAGCCTTACGATTAAGCTTCATTATCATTTTATCGCAATTTATCATATAGTCATACGATAAATAGTTTTTTATATGCTGATAACCAGCATTCGTTCCAACGTGATGCGGGAACGTAAAACCGACATATACTTTTTTATACATATATATCATTTTAGGTTCAACAACGCCTTCTCCTTAACTGTGCTTATTTTCAGATTAATTGACGTTCTGTAAATAGGTATCATATTCAAGAAGTCTTTAATTTGGTGTTTATCGACTTTATTTGATTTATAATCTACAAGTGATAATTTTGGATCAATTCCAAACAGAGACTGTAATCCTTCAAACTTACCATAATAACTTATTCCAAACATAGGCAAACCTAAAGTATAGCCAGAGATACCAAAATGCATGCGCCCTGTTATTGTAAAATCTGCTAAACCAATAAAAGGTTTAAGAGTATAGCCGTCTGGTATATTATCAACAAACAATTTATGCCCGTTAAATTCCTGAGACAGCATGTTTGACAAATCTTTATCATTTAATTCACCACACTGCTTCCTTAAGTCGTGATACAAAAATAGAACAGATATGTTATTACTCATAAACTCATCAATAAGCTCTTTAACAAAATTCAAGTAGGTAGACAGACCGATGCTTGCCGCCTGAATAGTATTTGGACAGAAGGCTGATATGGTTCTACCCTGTTTTCTCTCATTGAAAATCCATTCTTTTATCTGTGTGTCATCATCAACTAACGAAGGCGTATCACACAAAAAAGCGATATCAGTTGTTTCAACAACAGATTTGTTTAAAATTAGGCTCATTCGTTTACAAGATTCGACATCTCGACCCATAATTGTTACAGTTGGTGCAATTTTTTTTAGAGCCTTCTTAAAGGTATCTGGTGTTTGCTCTCTCACGCTAAAACCTGTAATATGCGGCCTTACTCTCATTTTCTTGGCTATAGTCAACGTTTTAAACCTCAAATTGTTATCATCGTAAAGACCGTCCATAATGTCGGCTCCGATAACATAGTAGTCTGTGAAATGTCGGAATATCTTCGCAATTTTCAGACAAAGAAACTTGCTTTTACCATACTCCACAAAAAGAGTTTCTCGGTTGTAATATCTTCTTCCTTCAATTACTGGTGCAATTATTGTAACCGGACATTCAATCGTTTGCAACAAAGCCGCTACCATAATATCTTCACCAAAACCACCATTTATGCTTCCGGCTGGCATTACTAAGGCGCAGCGTTGTTTTGATTTGCTTTTGTTAAATGAAGAGAATAACAAAGCTATATTAAAATCAATTTCAGAGATAATTGAAATAAGCAATTTTTTTACTCTCCTTATATATAATTTAATCATATTCTCTTATCTCTATAGTATTACCTGCCAAATATTTTTTTTATTTTATTAACACCTTCTTGGCCTACGACATTCTTTACCATTCCAGATACCCTACTCTTAAGAATTATCTTAGAATCACTTAATGCTGTATTTGTAGCAAACAACATTTCACTTTCATCCACAGAATTTGTAAACACCTCTAATAACATTGGTTTATCTGTAATCTCCGGATATAGGAACCTCTCTCTAACATGTAGATATTCTTCCTTGGAAGAGGCACAAAGATATTCATAGCCCAAATCTTCAGCATAATGCCTTATAAGATAATGAGATTTATTACCAAAATGGCCTGCTGCTGCCATGTACGGTTCTGCATCTTCTCCAAAGGCATTACAAGGATGACTGTACATTCTAAACTCTGCCCCCTTTCCGTTGTTCACCAACAAAATACGTACATTATTGCCAACATGCCTATTACCAACAACGTTCATGTCATAGAAGAATGCCAAGTCGCCATATATTCCAAAATATAGGCGGTTGTGATTGACCAACGATGCTCCAATTAAGGCACTGACAGTGCCATCTATTCCAAACCCACCAACATTACAAAAACTTTCCACCGATTCAGGGAAATCAAAAAAATTCCATGTTCGTAAAGTGTTGAGTATTCCCAAATGAACCTTACTGCCTTTAGGAAAATATGGTGCAGTCTGTTGAGCAATCCAAACATTGCTAAAAACTAATTCAGGAATTGATTCCCTAACTTTTTCGATTTCGGCTTTGAATGCGTCCACAAGATGTTCATCTCCTGACGAGTGCTTATTTTTCGAATATGCAGCAAAAAAATAAGACTCTTCCATCTCGAAAACTCGACTAAGGCGATTGAAGGTATCTCTTATTTCCCCGTCGGGATTTACTCGCCACACCTCTTTTGATATAATGGAATAAGCCGTATAATCCCCAGACACTTCACCGATGTGAATAAGCAAAGAAAAGTCATTAAGCCTTGTTTGATAATTTTTTTGTGATAATAGTAATGAAGCTTGCACCCGATAATTTCCATAATACCCACTCGTGTGATCACAGAACACAACGGCTCCAGTTGCAGCACAAAAGGCATCAATTGCTTTGGTTTGTTCTGAAGAGAATGTCCTATGGGAACCAACGAAGATTGCGATATTTCCTTGCGGCAGCGATGGTAATTCATCTAAAATATCATGGTGATATATGACTTGACACTGCGGTAGTTCTTTTATTGAGAAGTCCTTACTATAGCGAGTGTGCAAATTAATGTGAGCAGGTCCTCCGCCTCTTCTGAATAGTTCTATTATCGCCTTATTTGTTTCCATAGCTGCAAAATGTTCATCACGAGCATCATGGACAAATGGAATATCAACACTCAGTTTTACTATATCTTTTGGTAACTGGCGGCGGTCTATATTCTGCGCTATCAAATGGCCTATGCGATCTGTACCCTGATGCGAAGTAATAGCTAGAACAGGTAACTTTCGATAATATGCTTCCGTCAAACCTGAATAATAGTTACGAGACGCAGTGGCCCCAGTACAGCTAAGTACTACTGGTTCACCGCTCTCAGCTGCGAGACCGCAAGCTATATAGGCAGCACTACGTTCATCTACACATGAATATATTTCAAAGAAAGGATCCTGTTGTATACTACCAACAAAACAAATATTGGTTGTTCCTGGTGATGCAACAACTTTACGAATTCCATGAGCCTTCATTATAGCAATCACAATCTGGACTGCTCGCTCATCAGTATAGTATTTAGCTTCCATTGTAGCAATTATTATTTGAATGTGTAATCTATATCATCGTTAGTTATCAAGCCAGCACCCCCTGTCATATATACAATATCTCCTATAACCAATCTGGACATATTGCTTACTAGAACAACAGCCATACTTGCAATTTCTTCAGGGAGAGCATAACGTCCAGCCAAATTATTATTCATAACAATATCATCTTTTATGCCATCTGGCATCAACATAGGAGTCGCAGTGGGTCCAGGTGCAATACCATTAACAACAATTCCATATGGAGCCAGCATTCTAGCCATACCCAAGGTTAGACCTCTAATTCCCCATTTTGAAAGAGTGTAAACAGAAGCCGCGGGACGCAAGCTAGATGAGGAAGCAACATTTAATATATTTCCCATTATGTGATTATCTTTCATATAATGAGCAAAAACCTGTGACAAGAAGAAAACACCTCTTAGATTTGTATTCATAATAAGATCGTAATCTTCTTCTTTAGCATCTCCAAACCAACAACCATTAACACCGGCATTATTTACAAGAATATCTATTGGTTTATTAACTAATTGTATTGCTTCATTCAACTTAGATTGGAATTCCTTTGTATTCAAGTTGTCCATTTGCATACCAAAAATCACGCAATCAGGCAAACTTTCCCTAAGTTGCATAACCTTCTTATCGAGTTTTGCATTATCACGTCCTGTAATTATAACGGAAGCACCCGCTTCCAAAAATGATTTTGCTATTGCAAAACCTATACCACTCGACCCGCCTGTCACTAATGCGACCCGTCCTTTTAAAAGTTCGTTTGGTGCAAGTGTGGTCACATTTGCATATACACTCTTTTTAGTTGCTAGACTCGAAAGAGCTAATTCTAATCCGCTTCTTAATAACTTTTTTATTGACATAATGAGAATTATTATAATACTTCAGAAGAATAAGAAATGTCCTCAATTACAAAAGTCGAATCTTAAGTGTAAACACTTAAACTTCTTCTTACTCTATTAATTCGAAAACACTCCTACTAAATAGCCTCTTATCCTTTTCACTAACATACATACTTTTTCACTAAAGCAATAGCTTTAGATTTAATAGTTACCCTCTCACTTTGGTTTAAACCTATCGTGTAGGAGAACAAAGCAACAGAAATAACTGACAAAAACACAGAAAAGACAAATCTCAAGAATGATGGCTTAACTATGTAAATGAATACTATTGGAACAACAATTGCCATAATAGTAACAATTATAATCTTAGAAATGGTCTCTTGTATAAACTCCCCTACCGGGAAATTCAGTAACCCCTTCATTATCCACAAACGAACTGCATCAACACCAATATAAACAATTGCATATACAATATATGTAGTTTCTACAGGCGCACCCAAATAATAAACCAAAACTGTCACAGGGAAAACCAGGAAACCTATACTTGTTATCCAAATAACATATTTTTTTATGTTACCCGTTGCCATACATGCAGTATATCCCGTATTACCAAATCTATCTATGAGCGTTCCAACTACTGCAAGTCGAATAAAAGCGACTGTATGCGCGGGCACTTCCGTTAACCACAATTCAAGTATATACTCTGTTTCAATAAGAACAGGCAAACAAATCATTAAAGCTAACAAATAAGAAAATTTTGCCCCTCTAATTACCAATCGTTCCATTTCACGTTTTTCACCTGCCGCATACAATTTAGTAATTTGAGGATTCATTGCCATTGTAAAATTATCAACAAACTGCATTAAAGCTCCTTGTACTTGAGTTGCGATTCCCCGTGCTGCATTTACCCCTACATTGAAGAACATATTTATTGCTATGTTGATACCTTGCGTATTAAACAAGTATGCCGTATTAGGGAAAAAACTCCAACCCGCAAAACTAAACATTTCCCTAACTAAACTATTATCATGAACTCTATGATATCTCGCTTCTTGAAAATTTCTTGTACAATAAACTCCATATATTATTCTAATAATAATGGCAACGATTGTTTGTAGGATTGCATAGATTATTAATTTATCCCATTGGGATATATAAAGTAAATAAACGATCAACAATCTTAAAACAACCTCAAGAATGCTTATATAAGCATAAGCGCTCATCCTCTCATGAGCTACCAAAATGGCGTGGAATGGAATATTTAATAGATTTACTGCAAAGACTATCGCAGAACAATGTAGGACCCAATTTGCAGCGTATAATCTTTCAGGTGGAATGTTCATTTTTGAATTTAGGAACCATAGGCCAAAGGATTCAATAAGTAAAATGGAAATAATTGCTAAAACTATTTGAATATTAATACCTGTTGAAAATATCCTATTTAGTCTTTCTTTATCACCATGTCCTAATTCAAATGTAATAAAACGCATTATTGTGTTTGTTAGAGCGCTCGAAATAAGGCTGAACATCGAAACGAACCCACCAACAACACTGTATATTCCATAATCGTCAACACCCAATGTTTGTAAAACAACTCTACTAGTATACAATGTGATTAGCATCACAAAAATAGTTCTGAGATACAGCAGTAGGGTGTTTCTTGCAATTCTGCGATTATTTGATATTTCAGATGTCATGTTATAATACGTTTTCTTAAATAATGAGAACCTCCTAACCAGAATTTCTAAAACTAAAAACAAATTACGTTATTAAGACAAGTGTTTAAAGAAGAAGTCCAGTATGGTATTCTAATTCTAAATAAATTCTTTATCTTCGTTTTATCCAACACACTAAATGCAGGCCGTTTCACTTTGCTCTGGAATTCGTTACTATGGCAAGGTAATACGTCGCAAACTCTGTGAGTTCCAAAGGTTTCAGCTGTTTCAGGAGTTTCAAGTTCAACTGCTATCTGCTGTATCATTTTTGTAAAATCAAACCAACTACATACGCCCTCATTGCTATAGTGATAGACGCCAGTATTACCCTCGTACTTGCGATTCTCAATAATATCAAAAATGGCTGCAGCCAAATCGTAGGCATAAGTTGGTGTGCCAACCTGATCAAAGACCACTTTGAGTTGTGGCTTGATGGAAGTAAGATTCATCATGGTTTTAACGAAGTTCTTACCAATCTCAGAATATAGCCATGCAGTACGGAATATCAGGTAATTAACGCCTGTATTCTGAATATTGTGCTCGCCATGAAGTTTTGTAAGACCATACACGCCTGTGGGAGTGCCTTTCTGATCTTCCTTGCAAGGAGTATTATAAGGATCGCCACCGAAAACATAATCCGTACTGATGTGAACCAGCAGGCCATTAACTTCTTTCATAGCAATAGCTAAGTTCTCCGGTGCTGTGGCATTCAGTTTCTCAACTAATGCGTATTTCTCTGAATCTTCAGCTCCATCCACATTCGTCCATGCAGCACAATTAACTATCACCTTGATATCATTATCGGCAACCATCTTTCGGATAGCTTCAAGGTTTGTAATGTCGAGAATTGAAGTTTCCTGTCCTTCAATTTCTACAACATCAGTAAAGATATACTTATCCTTTGAACCCTTGGTAACAATGCGCATCTCATTGCCCAACTGCCCATTGGCTCCTGTAACTAAAATATTCATCTGTTTGATATTTATTTTATTCTCACCTGCCATAGGGACAGGATAATGACATCATTGTGATTAAAATGTCTTTGGGATTAAAATATCTCATCTAATAATCTCCAAAGGATTAACCGAAAGGGTGGAGCGCGCGTATATATACAAGCTTGTGGGGAGGTTGTATATCTTTAGATCATTATGAGTGGCGTATTTTGAATTACTATTTGGGGCGTTTTAGATGAAAATGTGATGATTGGCGTAAGAATTCTTAAAAAAGTGGATATAAGATACTTATTTTGAATATAATTGTGTAACTTTGGCGTTTGAAAAAGGTAAGGTAGTGGACACTTCTTGTGAATCAGTAGAGCAAATAAATATGTCAAAATTATGCACATCTGTTATATACACATATTTTCATTTGGAGTCCTTAACAATATAGGACTCTCATTTGACCATCGTTATAGGTTTAAGATGGAGAAAAGAGAGTTAAAGATCTCAAGCAATCAAAGTGGTATACCCAATACTTTTTGGGGGGCTGGTATCTATTCGCTTACCGCTATCGTGGGTAACAATGGGTGTGGAAAAACTACAGCCCTGCGGCTGATGAAGAAACTTTTTGTGGAAGGCGCACCAAGGAAAGAAGAAGCT
>Ga0310695_10007847_pt1 | contig 16809 bp, 14 predicted proteins | sample RumenRJG_04DNA_FD_203882 | JGI IMG/M metagenome (GOLD analysis project Ga0310695, IMG submission 203882) | Bovine rumen microbial communities from Lethbridge, Alberta, Canada - RJG_04 (v2) (version 2) | ecosystem: Host-associated > Mammals > Digestive system > Stomach > Rumen | place: Canada...
ATCTGAATCACGTCCGTCGGGATCTTAGTGGACCGGTAGCCGACGATCCCGGTGCCCAGCACCAGAAACAGTACTGCGGCCCAGGCCAGTTTCATCATATTGGAAACCGCATGCTTACGCTTGCTGGGCTCCCGTTCTTTCTGTTCCCGTGCACTTTGTATTCTTTCAAGTATGATATCAAAATTGTCCGGAGTAGCGGCACTGAACTCCTCGCGGATCAATGCCTCTAATTCTTTGTCATTCAATATCATCACCACCTATTACTCTTCTCATTTTTTCGAGAGAACGCTTGTATTTCGTCAAGACAGTGGGCAGGGGGATCTTCATGATCTCCGCAATCTCGCGGTGTTTCATCCCGGTCATCGCATGCAGAATAACGATCTGCCGATCTTCGTCCTTCAACTCATTCAGTGCCTTTTGAAGCATGATCCTTCGATCACTCTGGGCAAATTCGTCCGTCTTTGCCACGTCCATATAATCCTCCAGGGAGGAATTGCGGTTATCCATCCGCTTCAGCTTCATAAGGGCGATATTCTTCGTGATGGTCATGATCCAGGCCATGGGCTTGCCCTGTGACACATACTTTTCCGCATTCTGCGCAATGTTCACAAATGCATCCTGCATGACATCCTCTGCAGTCGTCGGATTCTGAACGATGGACAAGGCATAGGTGTAAACCGCCGCGGAGACCTGTTCATAAAGATCTCGCAATGCATCCATATCGTTATCCGCGATCTTCTGCAGCAGAAGATCCTGGATCTCGGCATCAGTCAGGCCGCTGATGTTCTCTTTTTCGGAAATCGAGTGGTTCATTAAAACCATCTCCCCTCCCTATTAATAATAAATCGTTAGGTGGTCGTTTTATTGCAGGGTTCTAAAGAAATCTTAATTATTTTTTCTTATGCGACGAAAGCCAGTCCTCAGGACTGGCTTTCTGGTGCCGGTAGCCGGGGTCGAACCGGCACGATGTTTTATCATCGAGGGATTTTAAGTCCCTTGCGTCTGCCAATTCCGCCATACCGGCGTTGGAACAGTGTTAATTTACCATTTCGCCGAGGGCGATGTCAAGAGTCCCTCTTTTCCTTGCGATTTGTTTGACTGGATGATATTATTAACTTGCTTATTACTATATTATAAAAGAAAGAACTTTTTTCAGGTTCTTTTTTCCGTTTTATGACGTTATGAACTATCAGAACTGGACAATTCCATATCGTCAGCCTGCCCTTTCCCCCCAATGTGCTGAGGCAGGCTATCCTCCTTTATTGGCCCTTTTGCTTTCACAGAAAGAGTTGTCAGAAGGAATGGATGCGGATACGTATCTTCGCTGTGATATCTCCCAGCTTCAGGATCCCTACCTTCTTCGTGGGATGGAATCGGCTGTGGAGCGCATCAAAGAAGCGATTTCCTCACAGGAAACAGTCGCAGTTTTCGGAGACTACGACGTCGACGGCATCACCTCGACCTGTCTGATGACGGACTTTCTTACTCAGTGCGGCCTTACCGTATATCCGTACATTCCCGACCGTCTGGATGAAGGCTATGGTCTGAACAATGATGCCATCTCCAATTTCTACGACCACGGAGTCTCTCTGATCGTTACTGTGGATTGCGGGATCACTGCCGCAGAGGAAGTATCCTTTGCGTCCGAACTTGGAATCGATGTTATCATCACCGACCATCATGAGTGTCAGGAAGGAATTCCGCAAGATGCTGTCGCAGTGGTGAATCCGCGGCAGGAGAATTGCCACTATCCCAACAAGGAACTTGCCGGTGTCGGTGTCGCACTGAAGGTCGCCTGTGCTGTCTCCGGTCAGGATGAGGAAATGCTTTCCCGCTACGGAGAATGGGTTGCCATCGGAACCATCGCTGATGTAATGTCACTGACAGAGGAAAATCGTTTTCTGGTCCGACTTGGTCTGAACAAGATTGCTCATGATCCGTCTCCCGGGGTGGACGCGCTTCTCATTCAGTCCGGAACGAAAGGGAAAAAGATTACCTCAACTTCTGTGGGATACACTCTGGCGCCACGACTGAATGCTTCCGGACGTCTGGGGAAGGCCATGGTGGCGTACCGGCTCCTTACGGAAACCGACCCTCGCGAGGCGCAGCTTCTTGCCGACGAACTGTGCGACCTGAACCGGCAGCGTCAGGAAATCGAGACGGAGATCTGGAATGAAGCTCGCCACATGATACAGGATTCCGATCCGATGGGGCCCATCGTCCTGTCCAGTGATCATTGGCATCCCGGAGTCATCGGGATCGCGGCTTCCCGGCTGGCCGACCAGTACTCTTTCCCGGCAGTCATGATCTATCTGAACGGTGATCTTGGGAAAGGTTCCTGCCGCAGTTACGGCTCCTTCAATATCTTCGATGCCCTTTCCGCATGCTCCTCTTATCTTGAGGGCTTCGGCGGGCATGCGCAGGCTGCAGGCCTTACCATTCGGAAGGAAAACATTCCTTCTTTCTGTGCCGCGCTCCGGGATTATTACCAGGAAAACGCCACGAAAGAAAGTTCCGTGCTGACCTGTAATCTTCTTGTACAGGATCCGCAGCTCCTTTCCCGCACGAACGTTCAGGCGCTGGATCTGCTGGAGCCATTCGGCAACGGGAACCCTTCTCCTGTCCTTTGTCTGCTGGGAGCAACGATATACGACTGTCGTTCCATCGGAAACGGAAAACACGTCCGGTTCCGGCTGTCATATCAGAACACATGGTTCGACTGCGTCTACTTCTCTCATGCCATTACACAAATGCCCGTCCATGACGGAGACGTCGTTGATATGGCATTTCATGCGCAGATCAATGACTATAACGGAGTTCAGTCCGTACAGCTTCTGGTCGTGGATATCCGACCACATCAGCCCGAAGCGCTCTGCCGACAGCTGATCGCTGCTCCGGAAGAGGTTCTTTGGTGTTGTCATCAGCACTGTCCTACCCGCAATGATTTTGTTTCCGTATGGAAATCCTTGACAGCTCAGGGCACCGAACTGCCCTCCTCGTTTAATCTGCTGTTGTCCCGGTGTCCCGAAAACGTTGCACCGGAGAATTATCTTCTCTGCCTTCAGGTCTGGATGGAGCTGGGCCTGCTGATTCCCGGCCCCGATGGTTCCATTCTCGGAGCCAAGGTAGATCCGGAGCAAAGAAAAATCAATCTGCAGGATTCAAAAATCCTTCAGGCCATTCAATGATTAGGAAAGGAGGTTTTCAAAATGACGGACGAACGCAAAGGAACCAGCAATCTGCTGAATCCCGACACCATGTTTCTTTCTCTGAAAGAGGCGGTGGAAAACGGAAATATCACAATGGACATCGACCGCATCACCGCCGCATATGAATATGCACGGGCTGCTCACGAAGGCCAGCTGCGGAAAGACGGCTCCCCTTACGTGACGCATTGTGTTGCTGCCGCGCAGATTGCTCTTGAAATGGGCCTGGACGAGGACTCCATCGTCGCATCGCTGCTTCACGATGTCATTGAAGATACCTCCTCCGGATATGATGAGCTCTCCCACCAGTTTGGCTCTACCGTTGCTGACCTTGTGGAAGGGGTCACTAAACTGACCCGCGTCCAGTACACCAGCAAAGAAGACGAGCAGATGGAGAACATGCGCAAGATGCTCATGGCCATGACAAAAGATATCCGCGTAATCCTAATCAAGATCGCGGATCGTCTCCACAACATGCGCACAATGGAGTATCAGACCGAGGAGAAACAGAGATCGAAATCTCTGGAGACCATGGAGATCTATGCTCCGCTGGCTCACCGCCTCGGCATGCAGCGGGCAAAGTGGGAGCTGGAAGATCTTTCCCTGAAATACCTGGATCCGGATGGCTATAAGGAAATCACGGATGTCCTGGATGCAAAAATGCCGGTTCTGGAAGAGTTCATGCGTTCCGTAGACTCTCAAATCGAAGCTCGGCTGTCTTCCGATCACATCAACTCCACGGTATACAGCCGCATCAAGCATATCTACAGTATTTACCGTAAAATGTATGCCCAGAAACTGGACATCAATGGTATTTTCGATCTCTGTGCATTCCGTGTCATCGTAGATACGATCCCCGACTGTTACAATGTTCTGGGTATTATCCATGATATGTTCAAGCCGGTGCCGGGACGTTTTAAAGACTATATCTCCACGCCGAAACCCAATATGTATCAGTCGGTGCATACGACCGTCATCGGCTCCGAAGGCATTCCTTTTGAAGTGCAGATCCGCACCTGGGAAATGCACCGCATGGCGGAGTACGGCATTGCCGCCCACTGGAAATACAAGATGGGTAACGTACCGGTCAAGTCCGGGGACGAGGAAAACTACGCGTGGATCCGACGTCTTCTGGAAAGCCAGCAGGAATCTGATGCAACGGACTTTTTCCACAACATGAAGATCGACATGTTTGCCGATGAAGTCTTCGTGTTCTCTCCCAAGGGCGATGTGATCAATCTCCCTGCAGGCGCCACCCCCATCGATTTCGCATACAGCATTCACTCCGGGGTCGGCAATACCATGGTTGGGGCTTCCGTAAACGGACGCATCGTCACCTTTGATCACGTCCTGCAAAACGGCGATATCGTAGAGATCCGGACCTCCAAAAGCGCACCCGGCCCCAGCCGCGACTGGCTGACGCTTGCCAAGAGCGGTTCCGCCCGGACTAAGATCAAACAGTGGTTCAAAAAAGAGCGCCGGGAGGAAAACATCGAGACCGGACGGGCAATGTTCGAGTCGGAAGCACATTCCCGCAATCTCTCCGTAACAGCTCTTACCAATGAGGAAATGCTCCCTCTTCTTCTGAAGAGAGTCTCCTTCCCCACACTGGACGATCTGTATGCTGCCATCGGGTACGGTGGAATGACCGCCACCCGTGCAGTAAACAGAATGAACGACGAACTGCAGCGACATCAGAAGTCCGCCGAAAAGAAAACGGTGGTGGACAAGGTCAACGAAGCGGCGGAGCGGCGCAATCAGCAGGAAGCTCACCGGCGGGAAAAACCGGTACACGGCGTTCTGGTAGAGGGGCTGGACAATTGTCTGATCAAGTTCTCCCGCTGCTGCACACCGGTTCCGGGTGATGATATCATTGGCTATATCACCAGAGGTCAGGGCGTCTCCATTCATCGGAAAGACTGCGAAAACTACCTGCGCCATCCACACTCAAAAGAGGAAGACGGTCGATGGATTCCGGTCAGCTGGGCAGATGAGATCGATGATACCTACAACACTAACATCACGGTTGTATCCACAGAACGGCAAGGCCTTGTTCTGGATGTTGCAACTATCCTCAATGCACTCAATTCCAAAGTTCGGTCATTGAACGCCCGGGACACCGGAGACGGGCTCAGTCTGGTAGCCGTATCCCTGGAGGTCCATTCGCTGACGGAATTGCAATCCATCATCAACCGACTGAGCGGAATCCGCGGGGTTTCGCAAGTCGTACGAAACGGATCGAAACAAAAAGAACTATAATAATCAAGGAAGGATTTTTCCGATATGCTGATTAAAACAATTCCGGTAGGACAACTGGAAACCAACTGTTATATCGTTACCGATGAAAACTCGATGGATTGTGCCGTCATCGATCCCGGTGATGAGTCTAACTCCATTCTGAACTATCTCGAGGAGCACCACATGAAATGCCGCGCTGTCCTGATCACCCACGGACATTGGGATCATACCGGTGCAGCAAATACGATCGTCGAAGAAACGGGCGCCGATCTTTATATCCATCAGCTGGATACGACATCCGATCCCATGGAAGCAAGATATAAATTCCTGCTTCCGGAAGGAGCACGTTTCTATGACGAAGGGGATGAGATTCACATCGGGCAGTTGGTCTTTCGAGTCATGTTTACTCCCGGTCATTCCCCCGGAGGGGTCACACTGGTCTGTGAAGATGCCGTTTTCTGCGGAGATACTCTCTTCCGCGGCAGCTGCGGCCGAACCGATCTTCCCGGCGGCGACATCAATGAGGAACTTCGTTCCATTTTGCGGATATGCAAACTTCCCGGAGAATATGATGTTTATCCCGGACATATGGATTCCACAACACTGGAACGAGAAAGAAATTTCAACTATTACTGCCGACAGGCGCTCGGCCTTTAACCCTGAAGACAACAAAAAGGATCTCTGCAACCGTACTCGGATTGCAGAGATCCTTTTTTGTTTGTTTTAATCAGGCTTCGCCGCGCTCTTTCAGAGCGTCTTTGCGGCTCAGGTCGATACGACCGCGATCATCCACGTTCATGACCTTAACCCAGGTCATGTCGCCAAGATTCAGAACGTCTTCGACTTTCTCGGTGCGCTTGAACTCAAGATCCTTGATCTTGATCAGGCCGTCTTTGCCCGGAGCAAGCTCAACCCATGCGCCGAAGTCAGAGCGGATATTGGTAACTTTTCCATAGTACAGAGCTCCGATTTCCGGCTCAAATACGATATCCTCAATGCTCTTTCTTGCAGCACGGCAGGCTTCGATATCCTTCGATGCGATATAGATCGTACCATCGTCTTCGATATCGATCTTGCATCCGGTTTCTGCAGTAAGTTTCTGAATGACTTTTCCGCCGGTTCCAATGACTTCGCGGATCTTATCCGGATTGATGCTCATCTTGATCATCTTCGGTGCAGATGCTGCCAGCGGTCTCGGTTCACTGATGGCCGGAAGCATGATGTTGTCAAGGATCTGATAACGAGCCTCTCTGGTCATCTCAAATGCGCTCTTTACGATCTCGTGTTTCAGGCCGTCGTTCTTAAGATCCATCTGAATGGCAGTGATTCCGTCTTTGGTGCCTGCCACTTTGAAGTCCATCTCGCCGTGGAAATCTTCCACGCCCTGAATGTCGATGAAAGTAGTGAAGTCATCGCCATCCTGGATCAGGCCGCAGCTGATGCCAGCTACCGGTGCCTTCAGAGGAACACCTGCATCAAGCAGAGCCATGGTGGTTCCGCAGATGGAGCCCTGAGAAGTGGAGCCGTTGGAGGAAAGGATCTCGGATACGACACGGATGGCGTACGGGAAATCTTCCACCTCGGGGATTACGCTGTCAAGAGCCTTCTCGACCAGTGCGCCGTGACCATACTCACGACGGCCGGTGGAGCGGGCTGCTCTGGCTTCGCCGCAGGAGTACGGCGGCATGTTGTAATGATGCATGAACCGCTTCTCTTCTTCCGGCCAGATGGTATCGAGCTTCTGGCTGTCGGAAAGGGTGGACAGGGTTGCGATGGACAGAACCTGTGTCTGGCCGCGGGTAAACATTGCGGAGCCATGGACCAGAGGAATCACATCCACTTCTGCATCCAGCGGACGGATCTCGTTCATCTTTCTTCCGTCAACACGGTGGCCTGCCAGCAGCCATCTCTTGACGATCTGCTTCTGCATCTTGTAAAGAATCTCATCCATGTAGTCCATCATGTCCGGATGCTCTTCTTCGTATTTCTCTTCCACTTTAGTGATCCACTCGTTGACACGGGACTCACGGACATTCTTGTCATCGGTATCCATGCAGTATTCCATGCCTTCCATCTCGTTAGCGCAGAGAAGATCAAACAGTTCCTGATCAAAGGAAGCATGCTCATACTCGAACTTGGGCTTTCCGACCTCTTCCACCATCTTGTCGATGAGATCCAGAACCGGCTGTACTCGCTCGTGAGCCTGAACAATACCTTCATACATCACATCATCCGGAACCTGATCGGCTTCGGACTCGATCATTACGATCTTCTTATGGGTTGCCGCGATGGTTGTGATCATGCGGTTGTTTTCTTTTTCTGCTGCCGTGGGGTTAAACAGGTATTTCTCTCCATCCCAGCCCAGAACGATGCCTGCAATAGGTCCGTTAAAGGGAACATCGGAAATGGAGACTGCAGCGGAAGCGCCGATCATTGCAGTGATCTCCGGGGAACAATCCGGATCCACGCTGAGCACTTCGCATGCCAGAACCACGTCGTTTCTCAGATCATAGGGAAACAGAGGGCGCATGGGACGGTCGATCAGACGGCTTGCCAGAACAGCGTTCAGGCTGGGTTTTCCCTCACGGCGCATAAAGGAGCCGGGGATGCGGCCGACTGCATACAGCTTCTCGTTGAAATCCACGGAAAGCGGGAAATAGTCGATTCCGTCTTTGGGGCGTGCGGATGCCGTGCAGGTTACGAGGATCGTCGTGTTGCCGTATTTGGTCAGAACAGCAGCGTTGCACAGTTCACCCATCTTGCCGACTTCCATGGAAAGAGGACGGCCTTCGTACTCGATTTCGAATTTTTTGTACTTGGGAAATTCTTTTCTGGTTGTGATGATTTCCATTGAAACTCCTTTCTTAATGAGCTTCCTCCACTTAAGTACTTGAAAAAAGATCCATCCCCATGGGTCCTTTTTCAAATACCAAAGTGTCAGTCAGCTCAAAAAAATAGGAGGACAGTATTCACTTGTCCTCCTACAAAACGTTCATACCCTTCAAATCAGCGTTCCGCTGAAATCTCCTGGACCAGATTACTTTCTGATGCCAAGCTTTGCAATAATTGCACGATAGCGCTCAATGTCTTTCTTCGCCAGATAGTCGAGCAGTCTGCGGCGTTTACCAACCATCTTGTACATGCCCAGACGGCTGTGGTCGTCGTTGGGGTGCTGTTTCAGATGCTCGGTGAGCTGCTTGATGCGCTCGGAGAGGATGGCAATCTGGACTTCCGGAGAACCGGTGTCGCCTTCATGAGTCTTGTTTGCTTCAATGACTTCGTTCTTCTGTTCTTTTGTAATCATGATATTTTTCCTTTCTGTTCTATCTACCCTACTTCTAAGCAAGAGGCGGAAAGGATTCCCGATACGATCGGCTTTACCCTCAAGCTGAGAATGTGGGCGCGTGCTGTTGTATGTTATCACTCTTCCCTGGTTTTGTAAAGAAAATCTTTGGTTTTTCCCTTGTTTTTCGGCACTGTTTTTAAAACTGCGAGTTGTTTATCTCTATTGAGTTTGCCTTCATGTTTCTTTGGTTCTTCTAATTTGTTCGTTTCCTTGTACAGGCTGCGGCTCCCCCGTTGAGGTTCCTCGGGCGGAATGTTATAATGAGCCTGCTGAAACGCCGAAAACATCACTATGGAGGATAGTTATGGATAATAACTTTTTCGCCCTGATTTCCAGGATGCGTTATATTTCCAGATGGGGTCTGATGCGGAACTCTCTTCCGGAAAACATTCAGGAACACAGTCATATGGTCGCAGTCATTGCACATGCCCTGGGAGTCATCCGTCGTGATGTATACGGCATCCCTTGTAATCCCGATCAATGTGCATCTGTTGCGCTGTATCACGATGCATCCGAGATCCTTACCGGAGATCTCCCCACCCCTATTAAATACAACAATCAGGAGATTATGGCCGCTTATCACGAGATTGAGGATCTTGCCTCGGAAAAACTTCTCCGCATGCTTCCTCCGGAACTGCAGGCCTCCTTTGAACCCATCATGATCGGGGAGGCCGCCAGAGAACTGCATCCCATCGTCAAAGCAGCGGATAAGCTGTCTGCATACATAAAATGTATTGAAGAGCGCAAAGCCGGAAACAACGAATTTCTTTCGGCGGAAAAACAGACCCGGGAGTCGCTTCTTCAGTCGGATCTTCCGGAAGTACAATACTTTATGGAAAACTTTATCCCTGCATTTGAAAAGACCCTGGATGAACTGGGAACCATGAAGCAGGGCGTTTAACCACGAGCATGCTCCTGTTGGTTCAGCCGCCGTTTCCGACAAAACTTAAAAAGAGATGTTCCTCCAAGCTGGAACATCTCTTTTTTTGAATTTCTGTTATTGCTGCGCGTTTACTCAAAAATTATTTTGCGACTTTCTCGCAGTAGTTTTTGAGGATCTGTGCAACTTCTGCGCGGGTTGCATTGGCCTTCGGTGCAAGTCTGTTGCCATCGCGTCCTGCGATAAGCCCAGTTCCGACTGCCCATTCAACGCCTTCTTTTGCCCATCCGGACACATCGCCGGCATCAGCAAACTTGCTGATGTCTGCGCCCTTGCTGTTGTCGCCGGAATATGCTTTCAGCATGACAGCCAGCTGCTCGCGGGTGATGTTATCGTTGGGACGGAAGGTGCCGTCGGGATAACCGCCGACAACGTTGTTGGCTTTTGCCCAGTTCACAGCATCAGCATACCAGGCACTTCCGGAAACATCCTTGAAACCAGCGTTTGGTGAGCCAGCGGGTTTGCCCTGCATTGCGTACAGAGTCTGAACCAGCATTGCACGGGTCATGTTGCTCTGCGGAGCGAAGGTATCGGCAGCAGTACCGTTCATGATGCCCTTGTCAGAAACGAACTTCACGGCATCGGCATACCAAGCAGTAGAGAGAACGTCTTTAAAGCCGTTGACGGTATTTCCTGCAGGTGCTGCAGAGGAATCCATCGGGCAGTTGTCGATGTTCTTCATCAGATTAAGATAGAAGTCTTTGATCTGGGAAGGATCCTCGTTGAGAATGCCGCCCATGATTCCGATGTGGTCGAAATCCTGTTCCGGTGCGATATACCACTGTCCGGGTTTTACTGCATCACCGGTCTGGTAGTTATCAACATGTGCATCATATACACGGTTTCCGTTGGCATCCAGATGGTACGGGCAATAGCCGGAAGCGACGTTGACCATACCATCGGAAGCATGCCATTCATATCCGGTCAGAGTCTGTACCGGAGTAGAGATGGTCTTCTCATACTCTCCGTATCCGGTGGTAAAGTAGCCTCTGCTCTCGCCGCTCCAAGCGCCCAGGATTGCGGAAGTGATGGCCAGAGGAATGAAGCAGCGCGGAGTGGGAACGTTGATTCCCATCGGCGTCTCTACCGTGCGGGTTCCGTAGTAATCGAAATAATAGACATTTTTCTGCATCTCAAGGCTGGCATTGTCATAGACCTGTTTGTCAATAGTCATATCATTCAGGATATGGTCATTATGAGACAGGAAGTCCTCATCCGTCAGGACACGCTGAATGTTCTCAACGATGGTCTCATTGGGGTCGGCTTCGATGTTGAACTGTTCCAGATCCGGGTTGTAAATGCCCTTCAGATCAGAGACCTGCAGTGCACCGAATACTTTAACCAGGACATCGGTTACCAACGTTGCCAGAGATTCCACCAGTCCGGCTTCACAGAAGGTGGTGCCGTTGTTGACACCGGCAATGGACGTCAAGGAGAATACCCAGTCCTTTTTGCCGCCGGTGAACAGTTCGGAGGGCTTTTCACCTGCTGCTTTGGCTGCTGCCACTTCTTCCGGACGGCCGTCTGCCAGCATGTCAAGAAGCGTACGGATGGTCGGTCCGCCGAAGCTGTGTCCGATAAGATTGATCTTGTTGGTGGCATTCCACTCAAAATTCGGAATCAGCGGATTATTGGAATAATCCACTCCGAAGCGGGCATGGCCATGTTCTTTGGAGTGTGCGATACCGTAATCCACCCGAGTTCCCGTGAGCTGTGCATAAATCTCGCAGGCGCGGTCCCAGTTGCTGGAGTATGGGCCGCAGGATGCCGTGTAGGTATCATATCCCAAATCATTCAGATAATCATTGATACGGCCGGACATCAGTCCGAAGTATGTGAGAATCTTGCTGAGGCTGTCATAGTTGCCCCATCCGAAGTAGCCGTGCACAAAAACGGTTTTGTAATCGCCGCCCTTGGTGTACTGCTGATCGTTGTTTGCTGCGGAGACCGGTACGGCAACCAGCATGACTGCCAGAGCCAGTGTCAGCACCAAACTAATGAGTTTGCGACTTTTTGTCATGGTTTTACTATCCCTTTCATTGTATTTCCCGGTCTTTTCCCCTTGTTTAACCGGGTTTCAACTTAAAAACAATTAGGGATTATCCAGCAATTCTTCTCTCTCCCCATATTGTTTTAACAGCATATTTTTAGTTTAATAAATATTGATTCATTTTTCAATTTATTTATTATTTGACATTATTCATTTTTTCCGTTTCCTTGCCTTCTTTTCCTTTACTTTTTTCTGAAAATAGCATCCATTTTTCTGCATTTTTATTCATTTTTTCAATAAAAAACCGGCGAACACAACCTGTGTCCGCCGGTCAGCTCCTTTTTTCTTAAGAATATTTTTTTCCTAATTATGCCTTCCAGAGACCGTGGAGATTGCAGTATGCATACACTGCCTCTACCGTATCACCTTCCGTGATAGCAAAAACGGCTTTGGGTGCATCGCCGGGGTTCAGAGCTTTTCTCTGATTTCCCTGAGCGGTCTGGAGTCCAATCCACTCAATGTAATGCTCTTCCAGCATGGGGTGTGCAACGCTTCCGACTTCGACTGTCACAAGATTACCTTCCTGGGAGCACACGGGAACGTGCTTCTCCTGTGCAGCATCCGTGGTGTTGGCTACGAGTTCCTGCATTCTTTCTCCACAGCATACAACGGGGACTCCGCTGTTCTTTGCGTAGGCGATGATATTGCCACAATGGCTGCAAACGTAAAACTTCATTTCCATGGTAATATTCTCTCCTTTTCCAGGCCGGCAATATGCCGACACGTCTTTCTTCTATTGCTGAATAATATTTTACAAGAAGTTTTGTTAAGATTCAAGCATTCCGGGGTTGCGCATTGCGGCGCCCTATCGGAAAATGTTATTATAAACAAAGCACTTCGAACGTTTCTGTCAATATCGCAGAACGTTCGGCGGAACGATGCTCTAAGGAGGTATCACCTGTGACCTTTCCTTATCCGGAAAAGACTCAGTTGGAGTTAAAAAGCCTTATCCGCGCAGTCACCGAGCGGGGAGCTTCCATCCCCGGCTTCATTTCCTTTGCTCTGGGAAGTCCTGCCTCGGAATGTATTCCCGTGGATCTGATGCGCCAGGCGTATCTGGATGTATTTGACCAGGATCCCCTGTCGGTCCTGGCATATGGTCCTCAGATCGGAGACGTTCGCTTGCGGAACTGGATCATGGAATATATGTCCTCCCGGCAGAACTGTCCTCCCGATGGTCAGGATGTCGTGATGCTGACCGGCTCTGGGCAGGGCCTGCGTCTGGCGCCTCACACGCTGTGTGACGACGGAGATGAAGTTTATCTGGATCTGTTCACTTATCCCAACGCCACATATGCCGCGCACTATCTCGGTGCAAAACCGGTTGCCATAGAGGGCGATGATGACGGCATGCTTCCGGAAAAACTGGAAGAGGCTGCCCGCTCGAAAAAAGGAAAGCTGATCTATCTCATTCCGAATTTTCAGAATCCTACCGGCCGCACCATGCCGCTGGAGCGACGGAAAGAGATCTATGAGGTCGCGAAAAAATATCATCTGGCGATCTATGAAGATGATCCTTACGGAGAGATCCGCTTCTCTGGATCGCCCATTCCCTCATTCAAGAGTTTTGATACCGAAGATCTGGTAATCTATTCTGGATCGTTCTCCAAGATTCTGTCTGCGGGTCTGCGTGTAGGCTATCTGTTCGGTCCGGCGGAAATGATGAAAAAAATCACTGCCGTCAAAAATACCGACGGACAGGCTCCGCTCTATAACCAGAAGATCATCTACCGAGCACTGGAGCTGATCGATCTGGATGCGCATATTCATCAGCTGCGGGAGACGTATGGCCGCAAGTGCCGCCTGATGGAACAGGCTCTGAAGGAAAGTTGCTCTTCCCGATGCCGGATCCTCGTCCCCGACGGAGGAATGTTTATGTGGGTAGAAGTCCCGGAGACCGTGGATATCGATGCCATGAGCGATGCAATGATTGAGGCCGGGGTCGGCCCTGTGAAAAGCGCCGCGTTCACTTCGGATCTGTCCAGGCCTGGACATGCGTTTCGGCTTAATTATTCCGCTCCCTCGGAAAAGGATATCGAAAAGGGTGCCGCGATCTTCGGTCAGGTAACCCGGCAGTTCTGTGGGGATTAACGTGAAGTGACGCATCCGCAACAACTATCTGTTCGAATCTCATATATAATTAAACAATAATAGAAATTGATTATTAGGAGGCGTTCTTATGCCAGTAGAAAAATTTGCAGATAAAACATGTAAAGAGTTTTGCCGTGAGGTCTCTGCGAAGGACGGCAAGCCCGGCGGCGGCAGCGTTGCCGCGCTCACCGGTGCCTGCGCCGCTTCCCTGGGCGTCATGGTCGCCAATCTCACCGAAGGAAAAAAGCGTTATCAGGAGCATGAAGCAGAGGTTATGGATGCCCGCGATAAGCTGGAAAAGCTTCGTACATACCTGCTCTATCTTGTGGATGAGGACATCAAAGGATTTGCACCTCTTCAGAAGTATTCCGCCATGGATAAATCCGATCCTATGATCGCTTCCAAATATCAGGGCGCTCTTCGCACTGCATGCTTTATCCCAAATGAGATCCACTACAAAATGGTGGAAGCAGCCGAGCTTCTGGCCACCATTGCCGAATTCGGCTGTGTGGGTGCCATCAGCGATGTCGGTGCCGCGCTGGTTCTTTGCCGCGCTGTCATGGAGACCTGCCGCTTCACTACTCTTTCCAATGCAAAATATATGAAAGATGAAGTCTATGCTGCGACTCTTGCCCGGGAGTTTGAGATCTCCTTCAGCGAGATCATGCCGAAGATCGACGCCGCTTTGTCTGTTGTTGAGGAAAAGCTGTCCCGATGAGTGCTATGGAGTCTATCCTTTCCGTCGCATCACTGAGGGACGAGATCAAACAGCAGACTATCGCGGAGATCGAAAAGCTTGGGCGCGCTCCACGTCTGGCACTTTTGCGCAGCGTCTCAGATCCCGGTTCTTTGTTTATGGAGAAACAGATCCGCGCCGCATGCCGTGATACCGGTGTGGAATGCTGGTTTATGGAACTTCCCTCCTATCTTGCGGAAGACGTTCTTGTTAAAGCAGTCCATCAGATCGGTCAGGACGTTTCGGTCGATGCCGTCGGACTTCTCTGTCCGCCGCAATACGATAAAAGTCTTCTGGGTTCTGCCATCGGTGAACAAAAAGACATTAACGGATACTGCCGCACCTCCTCATCCCGTTTTCTTCCCACTTTCGACAGTGCCGTCTCCCGGATCCTGGATCATTTCCAGATCGAATGCAGCGGGAAGAAGATCCTTTTCCTTCATTACACCAAGTCCGAGCACTATATTCTGAGGAGGATTCTCGGGATCCGCGGTGGAGAGATTGCCGTTCGGGAAGATTCTTCTCCTGAACCGGGTTTTGAACCGGAACTTCTGTTTACAGCGGGTCCGCTGGAAGAGATTCCTTCCTCTTTGCTGGCCTCTGTGACACATGTCGTGTCGGTAGCAGTTGGTTCGTATGGCGAGCCTTTATTTAATGATGACGCCGGTATCCGGGACCCGGGTTCTGTCAGGATTTTGCCGGTTCCCGGCGGTGTGGACGATGTGATTCCTTATATTTACACATTTAATACCGCAATCGCTGCAAAATAAGGCTTTTTTCCCCGGAAATCATTGACATGTTTGCAAATATTTGTTACTATGTCGGAGCGCTCCAAAGACAGCAGGTGGTTTTACCGTAAATCCTGCCGAGGAAAGCATCGATTAGATTGCTATGCCTTTATGTTCTTTTGAGCATAAAGGCTTTTCTTTTATGAGCGTAGAAACTTTATGGAGGTGAAAACACACACATGGCCAACGAAAAAGTTCTCAATGAGAAAAAGGCAGTTGTTGACGCTCTTACACAGCGTTTGCAGAATGCAGTGGCTGGCGTTTTTGTTGACTACAAAGGTATCAACGTTCTGGAAGACACCGCTCTTCGTGCAGAAATGCGTGAGAACAATGTTAACTACACCGTTATCAAAAACACTCTGGCTCGTTTTGCAATCAACAACGTCGGTTTCAGTGAGCTCGACTCTATACTGAACGGAACAACTTCTCTGGCAACATCCGATGAAGATCCTATTGCTCCCTTCCGTATTCTCAGCAACGCTTCCAAGAAGATGAACGACAAGTTCAACGTCAAGGCAGCTTTCATGGATGGAAAGATCCTCTCTGAGTCTGAGATCGAAGAACTGTCTAAGCTGACTTCCAAAAACGATCTTATTTCTATCGTTCTTGGTACCATGCAGGCTCCGATCGCAGGTCTTGCTTGCGTTCTGGATCAGATCGCAGAAAAAGGTGGCGCTGCCGCTGCCGCACCTGCTGAGGAAGCAGCTGAAGCTCCCGCTGAGGCTCCTGCTGAAGAGGCAGCCGAAGCACCTGCTGAGGCTCCCGCTGAAGAAGCCGCTGAGGCTCCCGCAGCAGAATAATATACTACTATTGATTACAAACTACTAATTTAGGAGGAAATACAAATGGCAAGCGAAAAAATCGAAGCCATGATCGAAGAGATCAAAGGCCTTACCGTTCTTGAACTGAGCGAACTCGTACACGCACTGGAAGATACTTTCGGCGTTTCTGCTGCAGCTGCAGCAGCACCCGCAGCAGCTGGCGCAGCAGCTCCGGCAGCTGAGGAGAAGACTGAATTTGATGTTGTTCTCACCAGCTTTGGTGCAAACAAGATCGCTGTTATCAAAGAAGTCCGCGGCATCACCGGTCTGGGCCTGGCAGAGGCAAAAGGCCTTGTCGAGAGCGCTCCGGATGCAAAGATCAAAGAAGCAGCTTCCAAGGAAGATGCAGAAGAGATCAAGGCAAAGCTCGAAGCAGCTGGCGCAACTGTCGAACTCAAGTAATTTATTTACAACAATCGATTATGCCGTATTACCCGTTGGTAATACGGCATTTTTTAGAGGTGATTTCTCGTCAACTACCCACCCGCCAAGGCGAATGGGCTTGTAACTCCCCAGTAGTGCAAATGTCTGACGACTCCTACCTTTCGCTTACCTGATTGCTCAAGCAGTGGGGTTACATCACAGGGTGGTTG
>Ga0310695_10007848_pt1 | contig 16807 bp, 14 predicted proteins | sample RumenRJG_04DNA_FD_203882 | JGI IMG/M metagenome (GOLD analysis project Ga0310695, IMG submission 203882) | Bovine rumen microbial communities from Lethbridge, Alberta, Canada - RJG_04 (v2) (version 2) | ecosystem: Host-associated > Mammals > Digestive system > Stomach > Rumen | place: Canada...
CAAGGTTGATTTTCAGTGTCATCTTCATGGTGTGTTTTGAGTTGATAATCAGAGGTTAGGCGGTGTGCACTCTTGCCAGTTTGCGCTGGCGGTACTGCCGGCGGGCGCGGTCCAGGATGGAGTCGGCATGTCGCTCGCTGATGTAGAAGCGTGTGGCGCGGCAATGCTCCAGCACAAACTCCAGTGCGCCGGCAATCGACATGCCCGTGTCGTTGCACAGTGTGTCCACGCGACCGGCCAACTCCTGCCACATCTGCACCTGGAGCGACTTTCCTGTTGGCATTTTACCGCTGCGCAATAGCTGGCGCACCACCTCATAGGCGCGTTTGTAGCTCACATGATAGCGAGGACTGCCATTGTGGATGACAAACTGGATGGCCTGGCGGCGAGGCGCTTCGACCTTGCGGTCGACCATCAGTCGCAACGTCTCGTTGTAGAGGGCGACAAACTCCATGTCGCGGGCTTGACAGTTGGCGCTGCATGCGCCGCGCGATGTCTCTTGAGTGTTGTTCATTGCTGTTTAGATTTAATCGGTGAATATAAGAATGGTTGCATCGTCAACCCGGCCTTCCGCTCGCGGTTGACGATGCAAAGATACTGCCACAAAAGTGTAAAATGCAAACTCTAGAGGTATTTTAACAATACTTTAACTCACTGCAGCCACAGGGCGGCGACCTTGCGGCGGATGGGGGTGTCTCTGTGTGGAGCTAGGCCACTCTTTGTTTCCGCTTTTATGCATATTGTTGAGCAAGTGAAACTAGAAATATAATTTTTTGTGATGCACATTGTTTGATTCCAGAAAAATTCTTATCTTTGCCCCGTCATTATTCTATAATATATGACGAAATACATATTAAAAGCGCATTTCGCTTTTTCCTGACCGTGTGAACTTGGACAATTCGCATTTTGTCAATCAGGAGAGTGAGGAGATGCTCTTGAGGTGTGTGTAATCGTTTGGCAACGACTATAGAGCCTGCGGAGTATAGTTACCTTATCTGTTGACAAAGGGAGGTCCAAGCCCTGCACGGAGGATGAGGCTAATGGAGACTCCGCTTTGTTTTTCACTTCTGCATTATCAGACTAGACAGTCCTCATCGGGTCTCGGAGAACACACTTAAAGCTAAATACGTTTGACCTGATGGCAACTGAGACTGAAAAACCAAAGAAAATATTGATTAACAGTCGAGACGAGCTGATCTCGATTGATGTTGGGCTAGTTGCCGTTGTTAAAGCCAATGGCAATTATTGCTCGGTCTACTATATCAACAAGCGTGAGACTCTTGTGGCCTTGCCCATCGGGCAGCTTGACACACTGCTCAAGGCCCGAAACGACTCGGTCAACCGATTTGTCAAGGTGGGCCGCAGTTTCATTATCAACCAGCGATATCTGCATCGAGTCGACCTGCCGCGGCAGTTGCTCTATTTGAGCGACGGCTCGCCCAGTGTCAACGACCTGATTGTCAAGATGAGCAAGAATCTGCTCAGGACCTACAAGAATGCCATTGTTGAGAGCATAAAACTGACAAATAACACGAACAAATAACAGTAAAACATGAAGAAGATTATTCTTGGCACCATGGGAAATCAGCCATTCAAAATCAGTGGCGGCGGAGTGAGTGGTGAGCATGCCACTGTCACCATTGATGACCATGGCAACTGGTCGATTGCCGATATGGGATCGACCAATGGAACCTTTCTGCGCGACGATGCCACCGGCGAACTGTCGCCCGTGGGCACTACGCCCATCCACATCCATCCCATGACATTCATCGTGCTGGGCAGTGACGACTCGATGGGCTGTTGCTTCTACGCTCGGCAAGTGCTCAAGCCGGGCGACTTCAATGACGAGCATCTGTATATCTGCGACAAACATCAGCAGTTGAATGCCCAGGAGCAGAAGTCGTCCAGCATCACCAAGCGCATCAAGCAATTTACCTTTATTGCCATGTTGGGTATAACCATCTTGTCATTTGAGCCTCATGTCATCGAATGGCTGGGTGGCAACCCCAAGATGTTTAACTTCTACCGCATCTTCTCGCTGGCCTCGTCGGGAGTGGGAGCATTCTATGACGGCAAGTCCTTGAAAGACAAGGTCAAGCGAAAACGCAAGCTGTTCAACCAGTGTCCCAATCCGCAATGTAGCCATCACATGTCGGCCAGCGAGATTGAAGACAAGCGTTGCGCCAAATGTGGAAAATAACACGAGTTCAATCATCCTAAGATTATGAATTATAAATTATAAAAATTCCTTAATACACACCAATATGAAGAAGTTTTCATTATTCCTGTTTCTGGCACTTGGCCTGCTGGCCATGAGTGCCCATCTATCGGCTCAGACCTCCTATGCCCTGTGCGTGGGCTTGTCCAAGTGTGGCACTCCGGGGGCCGAGGACATCAGTCATCCGCAGCATGATGCGGCCGACCTCAAGAAGGTGCTTGCCAAGCAAGGCTACAAGGTGGGTGCCGTCACCAACAAGCATGCCACACGCAGCAACATCCTGGACCGCGTCAGTCGCATCGTCAAGGCGGCAAAGTCGCCCGACGACAAGATTCTCTTGTACATCGCCACCCATGGCGATGACGGCGTACTCTTGACCTACGGCGGTGAAGTCATTAAGTACAGCGAGTTGATTGACATCCTGTCGCAGAGCAAGACTCGCCACATCTACTGCTTTGTCATGGCATGTCACTCGGGCTCGGCGCTCTCCAGCATGTCGACCGATGCCGACTGGGCAACCAATGCCAACAAGTGGGGCATTACCTTTGTGGTCTCTTGCCGTCCCAACGAGTATTCGTTCTCCAGTGGCGTTCCTCACTGGCGGCACTCCTACTTCGGACAGGCAATCATCAAGGGGCTGCGCGGGCAGGCCGACCGGAACGATGACCGACAGGTCACGTTGATGGAATTGTTCAGATACACCTATAACGAGGTGACTGGACGTTCGGGCCAGGGTGAGGATGCGCAACATCCCCAGCTCATCGGCCCCAAGGGCGAGCATGACACGGTGTTGGCCCGATGGTGACACTTTCGTCAAGCAAAACGAGGTGTTTCGACATCGAACCCCGCGAGTTCAACACAAGTCGACCTCAAAACCTTGACAAAACCCAAAGCGCGATGCTATCTTTGCATTGTGATTATTAACCCGTCACCAACGTGTGGCACAAAACATCAATGACAAATGGAAACAAAAAAGAACAAAGCAAATTCTCAGGACAATGAGAAGCGCAGAGGGTCGGCAGGAGCAGCGATGGCCGGATCGGCCTTGGCCGGGGCAACTGTAGCAGGAGCCACGTTCGTTGCATTCGACAACGATGACAATGACCCTGTCGACGAGGAGCAGATTGTCGCTCCCGAACAGACCGAGGCAGCCACAACTGAGGAACAGACCGAGGCAGCCACAACCGAGCAACAGATCGAAGCGGTCCAGCCTGAGCAACCCCAACAGCCCGAGCAGCCTGAGCAGCCCGAGCAACCCCAACAGCCCACGGTTGATGATGTCGATCCGGGCGAGGTGGCCGACCGTGTCATTGAGCAGGACCAAATCGACACACCCGATGACAGTGGCGAATGGACTGCCGTAGGCTGGCGCGAGGTGGTCGACGAGAATGGCGAGGAGCTCTCCGTGATGGTATTTAACGACGCGAATGGGCAGACGATTGCCCTGCGTGAGTCAGAACCGGGGTCCGGACTGTGGGACTTGGCGGTGAATCCCGACACCGGCGACGGCTTGTGGCTGTCGTCCAGCAGCTTCACGCGTGCCGACTTCGAAGACCTGCTCAACGACGATGGCGGCTACATGCCTCACGACCCCAATGACCCCATCTTTGCCGACAACGACGACATCACCGGCGACATCATTGTGACCGACGGCGGCAACATGGTGGCACAGAACCAGCAGCCCGCCAGTGATGACGAACCCGTGGCCGACATCTACGATGACGAGCTGAGCCGAGACCAGCTGGATGGCTTAAGCCCTGAGTCAATCAATCAACAGCCCGAAGACCTCATCGACTTGGATGAGCTGGAAGACATGTTGTCGCAACTGCTCGAGGACAACGGTGGACAGGTCAACGAAGAAACCGTGACCTTGGTTGACGACGAGACGCTTGCCGAGAATGTGGATGAAGATGAGGACGAGGGCGACGAAGACGAAGATGAAGACGAAGATGAAGACGAAGACCTCGATGATGACATGAATACGATATTAAACGGCTAACACTATGGATACGATAAAGAACAACACCGGTCAGCAACTGCGTTTGCAGTGCGGCACCTGCCACAAGACCTTCAAGATAAACAAACCCCAGAAACCCGGACAATTCACCTACAAGTGTCCCCATTGCGCCAACCCCATCACACTCGACATCAAGCCGAAGAACGTGCAGATGCCCAAACCCGAACAGCGCAAGGCTGATGACGCACCGCAGCGCATGCCGCGCATCGAGGCCCCGGTGCTGGGCGAGCTCAAGCCCCTCAAACCCGGTGTCTACGGCATCGCTACACTGGCGCGAGTCAACCGCCCCTACAAGGTGGTGTGCCCCAAGTGCGGCAACGATGTGGCATTGTTGCCCACAGTGAGCGGCGAACTCATTGTCGAGCACTGCAAATGCTGCGGGACAGCCTTTGCCTACAAGGCCACCGGCACTGTGATGCTCAAGATGCCCGAGGGCGCGCTGCGCTGGGGAGGCGGACTGCTGCGTCGAGCCAAGACTGTGCGCCTGAACAAGGGTGCCAACACCATCGGACGCAAGGACGCGACCGAACCTGCCAACATCATGATTGAGGGTGACAATGAGATGAGTCGGCGTTCGGTCGAAATCATGGTCAAGCCGCAAGGAGCGCAGGGATTCAGCTACACGCTCAAGGTGTTGCGGACAACCAATCCCGTCTTTGTCAATGGCCGGCCCATCGGCAGTGATGAGAGTGTGCTACTCAACTACGGCGACACCATCTGCCTGGGCAAGACCAATATCTCATTCATCAAAATCGACTGATCATGGACATCATCACAGCCAACGCTTACTCGTTCAGCCAGCTGGGACAGCGCGACAACCAGGAGGATGCGCGATTTCCCGACACCGACACTGCTGCCGCCGGACAACGCTACTTTGTCGTGTGCGATGGAGTGGGCGGTAGCGACAAGGGCGAGGACGCGAGCCGACTGGTGGCAACGACCATCGGCCGGCAGATGCAAAAGCTCGACCTCACACAGGAGTTCACCGACGACCGGCTGATTGACGTGCTGGACCACGCGTTCATTGCCCTGGACGAGGCCGCCGACAAACGGCATGCCGACATGGGCACGACACTGACAATGGTCGTTTTCCATGCCGCGGGATGCACCATGGCGCACATCGGCGACAGTCGCATCTATCACATCCGACCGGGCGAGGGCATCGTCTATCGCAGCGATGACCATTCGCTGGTCAACCAGATGGTGCATTCGGGCATGTTGACACCCGACGAGGCGGTCAATCATCCGCAGAGCAATGTCATCACACGGTGCATGGAACCCACGCGCAGTGACCAGCGTCGCAGCATGGCCACTGTGTTCCGCACACGCGACATCCGCCAGGGCGACTATGTGCTGCTGTGCACCGATGGTGTGCTGCACTGCATCAGCGACGAGGAGCTGGTGGCACTGACCGAGGACGACAGCAGCTGTCAGGAGAAGGTGCGAGCATTGGCCGACCGGTGCAAGGACAGCACCGACAACAACACGGCATGGATGGTACGTGTCGACCAGGTTCGGCTCACCGAGGCCGAGCAGTCGGCCGCACAACAAGCCCGCACGGTGAACAATAACGACACTTTGCCCACCGGCACCGGCATGATGTCGATGACCGAGATTGAGTCGGTCAGGCGCGGCAAGAAGTCTTTGCTGGCCCGCATCAAGAATGTTTTCAACTAACTAGACACAAACCTCAACTACAACCCAATGAAAAGACAATATATCGTATTATGCCTTCTGGCTCTGACGCTCGGCATGGCCTGGACGACAGTCCAAGCGCAGAAGAAGGCAAAGCGTACTGCCAAGGCGGCGACCGAAGTCGCGGCCCCCGACACCACCGCCACGCAACCGGTCGACACCATCGCCCTGCTGGAGCAACGGGCCGGACAGGCCGACACCGAGGCTTGCTATGCCCTGGGCATGGCCTATTACGAGGGAACTCGTGGAGCCTCACAGGACCTGGACAAGGCCGCGCGGTGGTTTGCCGTCGCCGCCGACAAGGGGCATGCCCGGGCCACGACGATGCTGGCCGTCTGCTATCAGCAAGGCAAGGGGGTGGCGCAGGACCTGGAGCGTGCCGCGGGGCTCTATGTGGCGGCATCGCGGCGCGGCGACTCGACGGTGGTCGGGCGCTTCATCCCACTGGCCGACCAACAGTCAGATGTGTTGGCTTGTCGGGTGCTGGCCGAGTGCTACAGCAGCGGAGCCGGTGTGGCCATCGACAGGACCAAAGCACAGGCTTACGCCGAAAAGGCGGCGCGGGCCGGCGACCAGAAGAGCCGGATGACCGTGGCCTTGACACATTACAACAATGGCCGCCGCAGCGAGGCGTTCCCCTACTTTGAGCAGGCCGCCCTGGCCGGCAATGTGCAGGCCGCCTATTTCTATGGCTTGATGCTCTATGACGGCGACGGCACTGGACAAGACCGCCCCAAAGGACTCAATTATCTGCAGCGGGCGGCCGATGCTGGACATGCGGCAGCCTGTGCCAAGCTGGGTGAGATCTACCTCAACGGCGACGGCATGACTCAAGACCCGGGCAAGGGATTCGACATGACGCGACGGGCGGCCGAGAAGGGCAACGGACGCGCGCAGTGGACACTGGCCAATTGCTATCGTCAGGGCACCGGCGTGAAGCAGGACTACTACTTGGCTGCACAGTGGATGTCGCAGGTCGCCATCACCCGGCACAACGATTACAAGGCGCTCATCGAGCAGCTCAAGGCCAAGAACGACCCCTTTTACAACTACCTGAAAGGACTGAACTGCTATTACCTGCAGCGTGACTTTGAGGCAGCCGAAAAACTCTTCAAAGCCGTCGACAAGGCCCGTGTGGCCGAGGGAAAGACCATGCTAGGCGTGTGCCTGGCCAGCAAGCAGAATCCCAAGTCGGAGCCGGCCAAGGGAGCAAAACTGCTGGAAAAAGCGAGCAAGGACAGCCCGGCGGCATGCTATTATCTGTCGCTCATGCTCGAAACGGGCACAGGGGTCAAGCAAGACGCACAGCGCGCCCTGCAGCTGCTCACTCAGGCTGCCGATGGCGGCAACGAGTATGCGCAATGCCGGTTGGCCGACAAGTACATCATGGGCGACGGCATAGGCATGGACATGGCCCGGGCGGCACACTACTATCTGCTGGCCGAGGCACAACATGGGCTCACCCCCGAGGCCGCGCGCCATCTGGCCGACCTCTATGAGAATGCTTTTCCAGGTCTGCCCGCAGTCGATGACCTCAAGGCCCACATCCTGAAGCTCCGCAACACCAAGGAGAACAAGACCCTGCTCAACATGCTCACCAACACCAAGTTCTAATCCACACTCACCCAACAACCAAATCAGCCGATATGAAGAAATTGCTGTCCTTTCTTGTTTTTGTCTTAGCCATGGCATTCACTGCCATGGGACAAATCATTGATGACCCGACCTACGATCCGCTGACAGATGACCCGACGGATTTGACGGAAGACCCATTGATAAATGCCTTTCCCACACAAGAGGCTTACGGTGATTCAGGCTACCTTGATTATCTGCAAGATGCCGCCGAGGCCGGTGATGCCGATGCCATGATGGAGCTGGGCATGATATATTTTAATGGTGATAGCTATGATGTGAAGCAAAACATTTATGAGGGGTTGAACTGGTTTTTCAAAGCAGCTCAAAAAGGCAAAAGCGATGCTGCAGCCATCATCATTTCGCTCGCCGATGAAATGGAGTTAGCAGCTTTTTTGGCAGGCGCCCTTTATGAGTATGGCGAAGAGCAAGACTTTGCCGAGGCGATGCGATGGTATCAGAAAAGCGGAGACATTGCCGACGTGTCGAAACTGCGGTTGCAGGGCAAGATGTACTATCTGGGGCAGGGCACAGCCCGCAACTACAACAAAGCATTCAGCCTGTTTCAAAAGGCATCATCAGGGAGCAACGCCAGTGGCGACGCCATGCACTACCTGTCACATTGCTACCGCTTCGGCCACGGCACGGCCCAAGACTTGCGGCAAGCCGACTACTGGGAGAAGAAAGCACAAGAGACCGGCAGCGACGAGGCTGTACAATATCTGGAAGAATTTAAACGGTCAGGCAAAATACGATAACTGAAATATGAAGAGATTTTTATTGATTTCCTTAGCACTGATTCTGGCACTTGTCGCGCAGGTGCAGGCCGAGGTCACTTACAGCAAAGAGCTGGAGAAGAAAGCCATGAATGGCGATGCGAACGCAATGAACGACCTGGCCATCTGCTATGCCGAAGGAAAAGGTATCGCGAAAGATGCATCTAAAGCGATCGACTTGTGGCAACAGGCGGCCAGCAAGGGCGACCAAAAGGCGATGCTGAATCTGGGTAATGCCTACTATTATGGCTATCATGGCATGACCAAGAGCTACGAAAAAGCCATGGAATACTGGCTCAAAGCCACAGGTGAAAGCTACGCATGGGAGAAACTTGCCACGCACTATTGTTTTGGATATGGTGTCACACAAGACTATGCCGAGGTTGTAAAATGGGCTGCCAAGGCAGCCAATGCAGGTAAGCATTATTCGCAGTATCTTCTGGGATTTTGCTACTACTATGGCAAGGGAATTGACAAGGACACAGAAGAAGGAGCCGACTGGATACTCAAGGCCGCTAAGCAGAAGGACAAACAGGCTTGGGACTGGCTCAACAAGCATGCGGAAGAAGATAATTACATCTTGGTCAACCTCGGGCTGATGTATGCCACGGGTGACGGTGTGGACCTAGATTATGCTAAAGCAAAAGACTACTGGGAGAAAGCTGCTGCAAAGGGCAGCAATACGGCTATGCTTAATGTAGGCATTATGTACCGCGATGGCGAGGGCGTGAACAAAGATCGGTCGAAAGCGATGGAGTGGTTTGAGAAAGCGGCACAGAAGGGCCACATCGGTTCGATGAATGCGCTGGCCGGTATGTATTATGATAATAAAGATTACAACAAGGCCCGCGAATGGTACCAAAAATCGGTCGATGCCGGTTCTCTCACTGCCATGCACAATATGGGAGTCATGTATGAAGAGATGGGCGATGATGCCACAGCCATCAGTTGGTATAAGAAAGCGGCTGACTGCGGCAGTGCCGATGACATGTATCTGCTCGGAAAAAAATATTATTATGGCACTGGTGTAAGCAAAAGTGTCAATCAGGCCCTTGACTGGTTCGCCAAGGGAGCCATTCATTTTGAGGAAGATGACATGTCTGACAACTGCATAGACTGGATCCTCGGAATATGCCGTGATGACAACAAGGATGGGCAATTAAGTCGTCAACTAAGTTCTATGACCGAGCTGTTCAACAAATATAGCTCTGTTGAGGACGAGAATTTCACTGACACGGGTATTGAGCCGATGAAACTATACTATGGACTGGCTGTTTGCTATATCTATGGAATAGGCACCCAAAAGAATCTTGCAAAGGCCAGAGAATGCCTTCTGAACTGCGAAGACGGCTCGGTCAGGTACAGATGCTGGGCTGCCGACATTTACGAGCACGGCGACTTGGGCAGCAAAGACTACAAGAAAGCGTTGAGTCTAAATGAGATTTATTATGGTGGTCCTTATCCTTTGACTCGAGCGGCAACTTTTTATATCGAGGGAAAGGGAGTGGCAAAAAATTACGCTAAAGCCATCAAACTGCTCAACGAGGCCATCGATGCCATTTACGAAGAAGACAGTGCTGCTGAAGCCAAGTATTTGTTGGGCGATCTGTATCTCAAGGGCAACGGTGTGGCACAAAACAGCAACAAGGCTTTCGAGCTGTTTAAACAAGCCGCCGAAGACAAGATTGACCCGAACCCCGACGCGATGCTGAGTTTGGCGATGTGTTATCGTTATGGCAAAGGGACGACAAAGAATCTGAGTAAAGCCAACGAATGGGAACAAAAGGCCGAGGAGGCCGGCAGTGACGAAGCCCGTACTCGCAACAGGGAACGGCGCATGCTCAGGAGATAAACAGCAACCGAAGTAACAAATGAAAAAATAAGTCAATTCATCAATATGGCTACAAACAAGACATTTGAACAGGCGTTGCCGGTGGGCTACAAGCTCACCGGCGGCGACCGTGACTATGAGATAGAGAAGGTGTTGGGTCAGGGAGGATTCGGCATCACCTACCGTGTCAAGGCGCATGTGAGGGTCGGCGCCATCACCGTCACAACCCATTTTGCCGTCAAGGAGTACTTCCCGTCGGTGTGCTGGCGCGACGCGTCGACCCTGGCCATGCTCTATCCGCCCACTCAGCAGCTCGACGTCCAGGAAGGGCTGGGTGACTTTCTGGGCGAGGGACAGCGACTGCAGAGCATCTGCAAACTCAACCCTCACATTGTCAATGTCAACGAGGTGTTTGAGGCCAATGGCACGGCCTACTTCGTCATGGAGTACCTCTCGGGCGGCGACATCACCGGCATGGTGGCACGGCAAGGGGCACTGAGCGAGGCGGCAATGCTGAGCATTGTCAACCCGGTGGCCGAGGCACTGCAATGCCTGCACGACAACATGATGCTGCACCTCGACATCAAGCCCGAGAACATCGTCATGCGACAGAGCGATGACGGCCGCCCCGATGTGCCCGTACTCATCGACTTCGGTGTGTCGGTGCACTTCCGCAAGGACGGCAAGCCCACCACCAAGAAACCTTCCAAGGGCGTGACGCCGGGCTATTCGCCCGCCGAGCAGTTTGCCGGTGTGAGCCGGTTTGATCCGCGGCTGGACATCTACGCCCTGAGCGCCACATGCTACTATATGCTTACCGGGCGGTCGCCCAAGAGTGCGTTTGAGGTCGACACGGCCGAGTTGCGGCGCGACTTGGCCGGACGAGCCAGCGACCGCACCATCGACACCATCGTGCAGGGCATGAGCCGCGAGGCCGGCGGTCGACCGGCCAGCATCGCGCAATTTCTCAAGGGGTTCAAGGCCACCTGTGCGCTGCGCATCGGCAGTGTGGTGCACGGCAACTACCAGAACTATGCCATTGTGAGCGTTATCGACGAGACCGACGGTGACATACACTATGCCGCCTCCACCGGCCAGGATACCACCGCGTCCGGCCAGCCGGGCGGCACGGCCAAGGTGGCCTACGACTTGTGGTCGCAGCGCCTCGGGGGCAATGTGCTCGCGGCCGGGCAAGGCGCGGCGCGCCCCGAATGGCAGCTGCCGAACCAAAAAGCCGGGTTCGCTCCGGGGCAGTTTGGATTCAAGTCGCAGAAGCCGGGAGTCATCGACTGTGAGTATTTTGTCGATGGCGGGGTCGAGTATGTGGCGGTGAGGCGCGACTACAAGCCCACGCCCGCATGGATGCTGCAACTGCGGCAGTTGTGGCACGACCACAGCCGCAAGGCATTGATGGCCGCGGGGGCGTTGGCCCTGTGTGGTGCGGGATACTATCTCATCGACCACCTGCTCGAGAGCAACCGGCAGAAGCACCTGCAGGCCGCGGCACAGCTGCAAGAGGCCATCGACACCAGGGACAAATCCGCATTGACCGGGTTTGCCGAGCAGGATTCGGTGCGCGCCTTCGGGCCATTGATTGACATCTGCATGGCCGAGAACGACACGGCACAAGTGCTCAAGTGGGCGCAGCGGGCACTGGATTGCGACGAGACCGGGGCGCAAGAGCGTGACGAATATAGGGCGATGATTGACCGCTATACAGTGAAGGAGCAGCCTATAGCGCCGACCGCCGAACCGGAAGAGACACTGGAAGAGGATGCCGAGGCCACTCAACCGGCACAGGAGCAAACCGATGCCGGGGTCAAGCAAGAGGCAGATGCCCAGGCCAAAGCTGCTGCCCAAGCCAAGGCTGAAGCCGAGGCCAAAGCCAAGAAGGAACGCGAAGAAAAGCAAAAAAGGGAAGCTGAACAACGGCGTAAAGAGGCCGCAAAGAACCAAGAAGACCTGGACGAGTCCAAGGCAATTGAAGCAATCTATAATGGAAATGAGGCTGAAGTCAAGCGATTGGCACGCAAAGGCAACAAGAGAGCTCAACAGGAATGTAAACGCTGGGGGTGGTCTTATTGATGATATTTACCCCACTTAAGATAAAGACAGATGAAGAAGATTTTGACTCTATTATGCACCATGTTGCTAGTGGCGGCGGTCGCTCTGGCACAGGTGAACTACAGCCGCGAGCTGGAGCAGCGGGCCGAGAATGGCAATGCCCGGGCGATGTTCGAGCTGTCGCAGTGCTACCGGTTCGGCAAGGGCATCGAGAAGTCGATACGTCTGGCCAACCAGTGGGTCATCCGCGCCGCCGAGGCGGGCTACGCCGAGGCCATCAGCTTCTGCGACGAGATGGGACTGCCCTTCACTCCCAAAGCCCCCCAACCGACCACCACGACCACCACATCAGGGCAGCTGAAATTTGAGGTGGGCGGCGTGTCGTTCACGATGGTGGCCGTCGAGGGCGGCACGTTCACCATGGGCACCACCGCCGAGCAGGGCAGCGACGCCTGGGACGATGAGAAGCCCGCGCATCAGGTGACGCTCAGCGGCTACAGCATCGGCCAGACCGAGGTCACGCAGGAGCTGTGGCAGGCCGTGATGGGCAGCAACCCCAGCAGTTTCACCGGCGACCTGCAGCGCCCCGTTGAGACGGTGAGCTGGGATGACTGCCAGACGTTTATCTCCAAGCTGAACCAGTTGACGGGGAAGAACTTCCGCTTGCCCACCGAGGCCGAGTGGGAGTATGCCGCCCGTGGCGGCAACCGCACCCGGGGCTTCAAGTATGCGGGAAGCAATAACCTTGACGATGTGGCGTGGTATGACAGCAACAGCGGCTCGGCCACCCATCCTGTTGCCACCAAGGCTCCGAACGAGCTGGGACTGTACGACATGAGCGGCAATGTGTACGAGTGGTGCCAAGACTGGTGGGGCAGCTACAGCAGCGGCGCGCAGACCAATCCCACCGGCCCTGCATCTGGCTCCTTTCGCGTGTCCCGTGGTGGCAGCTGGTTCTACCTCGCCAGGCGCTGCCGCGTGTCCAACCGCTACTACGGCACGCCGTCGGACTCCGGCAGCCGCCTTGGGCTCCGCCTTGCCCTCTAGTTCCCACCCTTCAAAAAAGAGTAACGAGTAAAGATTAACGAGTAACGATAAAGAGAAAAGCATTCGCCTGATGGCGTGAGTCTTCGGGGGCGAAAAGCCCGTCAAGGGCTCGCCCCGAAGCTCACGACATCGGCGCAATCAGGTAACTAAGCCGCATCTGAAAAATAAAAACTGAGATGAAAAAGATTTTGACATTAATGTGCACCATGTTGCTAGTGGCGGCGGTCGCTCTGGCACAGGTGAACTACAGCCGCGAGCTGGAGCAGCGGGCCGAGAATGGCAATGCCCGGGCGATGTTCGAGCTGTCACAGTGCTACCGCTTCGGCAAGGGTGTCGAGAAGTCGATACGTCTGGCCAACCAGTGGGTCATCCGCGCCGCCGAGGCGGGCTACGCCGAGGCCATCAGCTTCTGCGACGAGATGGGACTGCAATTCACGCCCAAAGCCCCCCAACCGACCACCACGACCACCACATCAGGGCAGCTGAAATTTGAGGTGGGCGGCGTGTCGTTCACGATGGTGGCCGTCGAGGGCGGCACGTTCACCATGGGCGCCACCACCGAGCAGGGTAGCGATGCCAGGGATGGGGAGAAGCCCGCCCACCAGGTGACGCTCAGCAGCTACTGCATCGGTCAGACCGAGGTCACTCAAGCACTGTGGCTGGCGGTGATGGGCAGCAACCCCAGCCGCTTCACCGGCAACCTGCAGCGCCCCGTTGAGACGGTGAGCTGGAACGACTGCCAGACGTTCATCAGCAAGCTGAACCAGATGATAGGGAAGAACTTCCGCTTGCCCACCGAGGCCGAGTGGGAGTACGCCGCCCGCGGCGGCAACCGCACCCGGGGCTACAAGTACGCCGGCAGCAACAACATTGATGATGTGGCGTGGAATTATGCCAACTCCATGGCATTGGATCCATATTACTATGGCACTTACACTGTCGCCACCAAGGCCCCGAACGAGCTGGGTCTGTACGACATGAGCGGCAACGTGAGGGAGTGGTGCCAGGACTGGTATGGCAGCTACAGCAGCTCTGCGCAGACCAACCCCACCGGACCTGCTTCGGGCTCCTACCGCGTGTACCGTGGTGGCAGCTGGGGCAACAGCGCCAGGTACTGCCGCGTGTCCTTCCGCCTCAACAGCGCGCCGTCGGACTCCTACGACTACCTTGGGCTCCGCCTTGCCCTCTAGTTCCCACCCATTAAAAAAAGAGTAACGAGTAAAGATTAATGAGTAACGAAAAAAGAAAACGTTCGCCTGATGGCGTGAGTCTTCGGGGGCAAAAAGCCCGTCAAGGGCTTGCCCCGAAGCTCACGACGTCGGCGCAATCAGGTAACTAAGCCGCATCTGAAAAATAAAAACTGAGATGAAAAAGATTTTGACATTACTGTGTGCCATGGCGATGACGGCACTGGCGGCTCTGGCACAGGTGAGCTACAGCCGCGAGCTGGAGCAGCGGGCCGAGAATGGCAATGCCCAGGCGATGTTCGAGCTGTCGCAGTGCTACCGCTTCGGCAAGGGTGTCGAGAAGTCGATACGTCTGGCCAACCAGTGGGTCATCCGCGCAGCCGAGGCGGGTCACGCCGAGGCCATCAGCTTCTGCGACGAGATGGGACTGTCCTTTGCGCCCCCGCCCAAACCTATGACCTATACCGTGGCTGGTGTCTCATTCGCCATGGTTCCCGTAGAGGGCGGCACATTCACTATGGGCGCTACCCCCGAGCAGGGCAACGATGCCGCAGATTGGGAGAAACCTGCTCATCAGGTAACACTGTCGAGCTATAGCATCGGGCAAACCGAGGTCACCCAAGCACTGTGGCTGGCCGTGATGGGCAGCAATCCAAGCTATCACCAGGCCAGCCACATTGCTTGGGCAGGCACCGACCTGCAGCGGCCTGTCGAAATGGTGAGTTATAACGATTGCAAGGCGTTCATCAGCAAGCTGAACCAGCTCACGGGCAAGAAATTCCGTCTGCCCACCGAGGCCGAGTGGGAGTATGCGGCTCGTGGCGGCAACCGCAGCAAGGGTTACAAGTACGCCGGCAGCAATAATCTTGACGATGTGGCGTGGTACAATGACAACTCCATGGCATTGGATCCATATTACTATGGCACTTACACTGTCGCCACCAAGGCCCCAAACGAGCTGGGACTATATGACATGAGCGGTAACGTGTATGAGTGGTGTTCTGACTTTTGGGGTACCTACTTCAGCCACGCACAGACCAACCCCATTCGCGGTGTGGGTACCGAACGTATACTACGTGGTGGCAGTTATAGTGTTCATGATTGGTACCACCGCGTTTCGAGCCGCAGATATGGGCCAGATTCGGCGGCTGAAAAATGGATAGGTTTGCGTCTCGCGCTCTAGTCCCTACATTGGTTTATGGTTAAAAGTTGGGTCAGCTCTTTCTGCCTGTCATAACTATTAACTATAAACCATAAACTTTTAACTAACTATTGCCTTCCTTGCAGCGGTGGGTGGCAAGTCTTGTCAAATTAAGGGGTTAACAATCCTGAAAAAGTGCTTATTCTGACATTTTTGTCAAAATAAGCACTTTCTGCGCATGCTTATTTTTACATTTTAACAAAAAATAATAAGCAGCGGCTATGAGATGAGAGTTTAAAGTTAACAGTTAAAAGTTCAAAGTTAATGGCTGCGGCAGGCAGAAACTACAGAAACGACTGTTAACTTTAAACTATTAACTATCAACTACATAAACTTTCACTGCAGCCACAGGGCGGCGACCTTGCGGCGGATGGCCAGCAGGTTGCCGGCGGTGATCAGGGCCATGATGACGAGCCCCACGGCGATGGCGGGCAGCACACCGGCTCCGGCCACCCCGAAGGCGTGAAGCATGGGCAGATACCACAGGCGCGCCACGAGCATCAGCATGACAGCCAGCACCAGCACGGCGGCGTTGATGGCCAGCACCAGCAGCATATAGGGGCGGGAAACCTGCTGCGGCGAGTAGCCCAGCAGGAGCAAGTCCTGCAGGCGGCGGGTGTTCTTCTGCAGCAGCAGGTAGATGCTGAGCATGAGCACGAAGAACGACAGCAGACTGATGACCACGCCCACGGCGATGACCACACTGATGATGACGGTGAGGAAGTAGTTGGCCTTGCTGGAGTTCATCTTGTCGCCCGCCACGTCGTAGTGGTGCCGGGCCATATAGTCCTCAATGGCCACGTCGCCGGGACTGTTGACCTCGATGATGAGGCGCAGCGGACGGGTGACATTGCCCTGGCCATAGCGGTCGTTGGCCCAGCGCATGAACTCATCAGGCACGATGACCGTGTTCAGGCGGTTGCTGAATCCCACGATGCGACCGGGCACGACTTCGTTGCGTCCGTTGCCGGTGAAGGTGAACATGAGCGGTATCATGCCCACCTGGCCCTCGCTGATGCGTGGCAGGCCCTGGGTGGCGGCAAAGCCGAAGTTGTAGAGCGACAGATAGTCGCGCGAGACGATGACGGGCACCTCGGGGCGCGACGGGTCGAACGACCACTCGGCATCGGCCACGTCGA
>Ga0310695_10007851_pt1 | contig 16806 bp, 15 predicted proteins | sample RumenRJG_04DNA_FD_203882 | JGI IMG/M metagenome (GOLD analysis project Ga0310695, IMG submission 203882) | Bovine rumen microbial communities from Lethbridge, Alberta, Canada - RJG_04 (v2) (version 2) | ecosystem: Host-associated > Mammals > Digestive system > Stomach > Rumen | place: Canada...
TCGGAAAGTACGTCGCCCAAGAGTTCGGCAAAACGGCTTGCGTGGTCGGCCTCTTCAAAAGCATAACGTTTAAAAGCCTCAGCAATTTCGGGATAACCCTCGCGGTCAGCCTGACGCGCCATAGCAAGGTACATTCCCACCTCGGCACATTCGCCATTAAAGTGAGTTTCAAGGTCTTTGCGCATCTCTTCCGAAACGCCCTTAGCCTCGCCAACGTGGTGTTCGGTAACAAATTTTATGTTGATTCCACCCTTTTTGCCAGCGGCAGAAGGTGCGGGCTGCTCCAATTCTTTAAATTTGGCTGCGGGAGCCTTGCATTTCGGGCATTTTTCGGGAGCCTCATCCCCTTCGTGTACATATCCGCACACGGTGCAAATCCATTTTTTTGCCATAATTGTCTTTGTTTTTGATTGTTTGTATTAAAATTTTTATCGGGGCAAATGTAGGGAATTTTTGAATATGCAATGATTATTTTTGATATTTTTTTTATTTTTGCAGTTGGAACTGTAAAAGATCAAGAATATGTGTACAATAACATTAGAATACGACCAAAATAGTGCGTTGGCACGGAGAAAACTTGCTATGCTGTTGGCAACAGGGCTTTTTATGACTAAGGAAATAATGCCTGACAAACCGGAATCCAACGAAAAAGAAGATAGCCGCCAAGAAGTGGAAGCATTTTTTTCAGCATCTAAAAAGAGTATGTCCAACGTTATAGCACGTTATTTATGAAATATCATCAAAGAGATATTGTTGAGGTAAATTTTCAGTTTGCCGATGGCGTTTTTAAGCCTCATCCCGCTATCGTTGTTAGCAATGACCAATTACAAGAAGACGAACTTGGGATGATGTATTTGGTGCTAATTACCTCGAACGACAAGTTGAATATGCATTATTCATATCCATTATCAGACGAAATGATAGTTGGTCATAAGTTTAATAAGCCAAGTGTTGTAAAATGCCAAATCATTGCTGGATATGTTGAAAAAGACATTTCCCGTCGTCTTGGTAGCATCAAAGAAGATTATTTTAACGAAATAGTAGATAAGATAATAGCATCGATTTTTTAAAAATTCAGCCCGAATGGAAAATTTTGTAACCATCAACGATATAAAAGTAAACTACAAGACCACAGGCGAGGGTCAAGATGTGCTTTTGCTGCACGGATGGGGTTGCTCGCTCGAAATTTGGAAAACCCTCCAATCGCAGTTGGAGCAAAAATACCGCGTAACTTCTATCGACTTTCCCGGTTTTGGCAAAAGCGACGAACCTAAAACTGTTTGGGGCGTGGAAGAATACACACAATGCACCGAAAAACTCATTGAGACTCTGAATCTTAAAAATCCAGTATTAATAGGGCACTCGTTTGGCGGACGTGTATCGATACTTCTCTCGTCGCGCAACGATTATGTAAAAAAGGTGATACTCACCGATGCGGCAGGCGTAAAACCGCAAAACACAAAGATTTCGGTTAGCCGAGTGTTCTCTAAAATGAAGAAACTTTCTACAAAAATCATTGGCGAAAAAGCCACCGAAAAACTTGTAAAACCGTTTGCAAATTCTTTGGCGTCAGAAGATTACAAAAATGCGTCAGGTATGATGAAGGAGATTCTCAAAAAGGTGGTAGACGAAGATCTTCAACACGTAATGCCCAACATCAAAGCCTCTACCCTACTAATTTGGGGCGAAAAAGACACCGCCACACCTGTTAGCGACGCCAAAATTATGGAAAGCCTCATCCCCGACACAGGTTTGATAGTTTTCCCCGGCTGCACACATTATAGTTTTTTGGAGAATCCGGGATATTATTATACTATTGTGGATAATTTTTTGAGTGCGTAAAAAAAAAGTCTAATTTTTTTAGGGGGATATATTCTGTCTGAGTGTCATATATATAGAATTCCAACTTCAAATAATTATCGATATGAAACATTCAGCATTTTTCTCCATTGCTATCGCAATGATTGTCGCATTAGTATTCTCATCATGCGACAAGGACAACGACAACGACATTAATATGTCGAAAGTACAAAACCTCAAAGGTGCTTGGAAAATAATCACCACCGATGAAGCCTACACCATCTACTCATTCATTCCAGACAGCGAAGGCGCAGTCAAAGGCAAGGTTCAAGTGATGCGTTCTGATACGTATTATGCCGACCCCATCTACAACGATTACACCATCAGCGCTGGCAACAAACTATCAATGATGTGGTACAACCCTGAAACAAAAATTCAAGTTGTTGACACTTACGACATCACAGAAAGCAACGAAAATAAGATGACGTGGTTTTTCCGTCCTTCGATTACATCATCGTCAACTGAGCACTATGTCTATTTAGAAAAAATCAGTGATTGATGATTAGGGCAAAAATAATTAGCATTATTCACGAATAATTATTATTTTTGCCCTAAAAACATAAACATGATAACTTCAATTGTAATATCCGTATTAATAGCAGTTTACGCTGCATTAAAACTCAAAGTAGACCTTCATAAGTTTCAACAAAACTCGTACAGAAACGAACGTTATTGGAAATATCTCAAAAACGATATCCACTCAAAAATCCGTATGGCTGAGTATGCAAGTCTTGGCGTGGGGTTGTTGGGCTTGGTTTTTCCCGGATGGTTCGTCTACTTTTTGATTCCGTTTTTGCTAATTACACTTTACTATGTTTATTACAACAAAACATACAAGCCTAAGGTAAAATTCAACTTTACGTCAAGGGCTAAACGATTGTATTTTACATCGTTCGGATTGATTTTGGCGTTCAGCGGATTGGAGTTTGCTCTCACTCTCGACCCCTATTTTACTATGCTCACAGCATTGTGCTGCATTGTGTTTAGTTATTTTGTAATAATGCTCGCCAACATTGTGCTCAAACCCGTTGAGAAACAGATCAACAACCATTATATCAACGATGCCAAACGTATTCTCTCCGAGCATAAGGATTTGATAATCGTGGGTATCACAGGTAGTTACGGGAAAACATCTACCAAGCATTTTTTAGAAAAAATACTCAGCGAAAAATACAATGTGCTGATGACTCCCGGCTCGTTTAACACCACAATGGGCGTTGTTCGCACTATTCGCGAATACTTAAAGCCTACACATCAGGTGTTTATCTGCGAAATGGGCGCAAAACAAATCAACGACATCAAAGAAATTTGCGACATTGTGCACCCCTCAATCGGCATTCTCACTTCGGTAGCCGAACAGCATTTAGACACTTTCAAAACCCTCGAAAACGTTCGCCGCACCAAGTTTGAACTTATTGATTCGCTTCCACAGGATGGTCTTGCAATACTTAACGGCGATTACGAAATTATCAAAAACACTCCCAAAACCAAACCCACTGAATATTTTTCTACATCAGACTCGAATGCAGATTATTGTGCCAAAAATATCAAGTTTTCACCACAAGGCACTGATTTTGAGATATATCATTTAGGAGAAAAGATTGGCGACTTTAATACGCCGCTACTTGGAAGTTACAATATTTCAAATATTGTTTCGGCTGTGGTTTGCGCCATAAGACTCGGCTTAACGGTAGACCAAATCAAGTTTGGCGTTCACAAGTTGCAAGCCGTGGAGCACCGTATGGAAATAAAACCCGGACCCAACGGCGTGGTGCTTATCGACGATGCTTTCAATTCAAACCCCAAGGGCGCAAAAATGGCGTTGGAAATTCTGTCGCAGTTTACCGACTGCAAACGTTTTGTAATTACTCCGGGAATTATCGAACTTGCTGACCGTCAGGACTATTACAACGGTGAATTTGGCAAACAGATTGCCCACGCAGCCGACTACGCCATACTTGTTGGCAAAAGTCAAACCCAAGCCATCTACAACGGTCTCAAAGCCGAGAATTATCCCGAAGATCAAATCTATATTGCTCAGGGATTGCAAGATGCAGCGATGTTTGCTTATCAACGTGCTGTGGGCGGGGATGTTATCTTGTTTGAAAACGATTTACCCGATTACCATTAACGCACAGTAAACTTCCATTCCCAAACCCGCTCATTTCCGCAGGGGTCTTCTACTTTGGCTACGAGGGTGTGACTGCCGGATTTTAGGTTGAGTTTGGCTACGGGGGCAATTAAACGGACGTTTTTGTAGTCGTATTCAAATAGTTTCCACTGTCCGTCGATAAAGACATTGTATTTTTCGATGCCGCTCATATTGTCGCTAATGCCGATAATGATGTTGCCCGCCTGCGAGAGCGACGATGCCGACTTGCCCACAATCTTAGGCGCAATGGTGTCAGTGGCAATGAGAAAACTGCCGAGAGTGCGGGTTTCGGCGGTGATGTAGCCGTTGGAATATGCTCCGCCAACATAGCCGATGGAGTTTTTTGCCCCCATTTTGGCAACGAAAACCTGCTTGGGTGTATACTGGCTGCCTATCAGCGATTTTATTTTTTCGGGAACGGGAATCCGCATCGAAATATAGTTTTGCAGGGGGATGCGGTAGTTGCCCACAGTGTACACGGGACGCGAATAGCGCGGCGAAGTATCGCACGAGAAATTGACATACTCGTTTTTGTAAAAAGTGCCTTGCGGAATATCTACCGTAATGCCCAATGTGTCGATACGCTGCTGCAACGCCCATTCCAAAGGTCGTCCCGACGGCGAAACAGGTGTGTTGTTGACGCTTGAATCGCCCAAGATGCTAAACCTCAAAACGCTCGTATTGCCCACAAAATCTTTGAGTTCAAAACGGATATTGTGAGTTTCGCCGGGTGCGATGTAGATGTCGTCGTGAGCCGAAAAAATATCCAACTGATTGTTGGGCTCCACAAAGCATTTCTGCACATACTGCTTGGTGTCCTGATAATGGGCGTAATCGATAAAACTATTGATATACCGGCTTTTATCAAACGGCATACGGTCGAGACGCGATTGAAAAACGAGTTTTTCGCCGTCGTAAAGTGCAATTTCTACCAAACCGCAAGGACGTCCGCCAACAGAGAAAAAGTCATTTGCATTGATACCCAAGCCAATATGACCAAACGCCTTGACAGTGCGTCCCGAAATCTGTTTCATAGAGTAATATTTGTCGGCACACTCACCATCTACCTGCGAATCGTTTTCAAGAATGTAAATCTTTACGCCATAGATAGTTGGCGGATTAATATCGTCGATAGGCTGAATAAAAGCCAAAGGATTGAGAGCGTCTTCGGTTTCATTGTCGCGCACCTCAAAATGCAAGTGAGGACCGCCCGAGCCGCCAGTGTTACCCGAATACGCCACCACCTCGCCGCGTTTTACCTTGATTTGGTCTTTTTCGGGGTAATAATCCACCTCAAACGACTGATTTTTATACTGTTGAGCCGAAATCACCTTTTCAATTTTTGGAGCATAGCCGCTGAGATGTCCGTAAAGAGTAGTGTAACCATCGTAATGCGTTATATACAAGGCGTGTCCGTAGCCAAAGGGCGACACTCTGATGCGCGACACATAACCGTCGGCAGCGGATTTCACCTCCACACCGATTTCGCCCGCGGTGGTAATGTCCAACCCTGCGTGAAAATGGTTTGGTCTGAGTTCGCAAAACGACGCGCTCATAATCATAGGGATATCCATCGGATAGCGGTAAAGAGGGTTTTGCGCCGCCACCTGCAACGCCAAGAGCATTAAAGCCAATAATAATTTGCTTTTCATCTATTTCAATTTTTTAGAAGTGCAAAATTAGTTACTTTTTTTTATAATGAAAACGATTTTCCTTACCTTTGCGCCCACAAATTTTAAAACACCTTAATAATAATGCTCAGCGTAGACAACCTTGCCGTAGAGTTCGGCGGAACAACTCTGTTTCAGAATATCTCTTTTCAAATCAACGACAAAGACCGCATTGCCCTTATGGGTAAAAACGGCGCAGGCAAAAGCACTCTGCTTAAAGTGATTGCAGGTGAACGTACTCCTACCCGCGGCGCTGTGACCAAACCTAAGGACTGCGTGGTAGCATATCTACCACAACACCTTATGACTGAGGATGGTAGAACTGTGTTTGAGGAGGCCTCGCTCGCTTTTCAACATCTCAAAGATACCGAAAACGAGATTGAACGCATCAACCGCGAACTCGAAACCCGTACCGACTACGAATCAGACGATTATATGGCTCTGATTGAAAAGGTGAGCGCCCTGAGCGAAAAATTCTACGCCATTGATATGACCAATTTTGAGGAGGATATCGAAAAAACTCTTATGGGATTGGGCTTTGAACGTTCTGATTTTCAGCGTCAAACTTCTGAATTTTCGGGCGGATGGCGTATGCGTATCGAACTTGCCAAATTGCTTTTGAAAAATCCCGACGTGTTGCTTCTCGACGAGCCGACAAACCACTTAGATATCGAATCTATTCAATGGTTGGAGGATTTTATAAAGCAGAGTTCCAAATCGGTGGTGCTCATCAGTCACGACAAACGTTTTGTAGACTCTATCACCAACCGCACCATCGAAATCACTATGGGCAGAATCTACGACTACAAAGCCACTTATTCTCACTATCTTGAACTTCGCAAAGAACGTCGCGCTCAACAACAAAAACAGTACGAGGAGCAACAAAAGATGATTCAAGAAACCAAGGACTTTATAGAGCGTTTCAAGGGTACATATTCCAAAACTCTTCAAGTGCAGAGCCGCGTAAAAATGCTCGAAAAACTTGTGCTTATTGAGGTTGACGAGGAGGATAATTCGCGATTGAAACTGCGGTTTCCGCCATCGGTGCGTTCGGGACAATATCCTGTTATTGCCGAGGGAGTGTCAAAAAGTTACGACAGATTGATTTTTGGCAATGCGTCGTTTACCATAGAACGTGGCGAAAAGGTTGCCTTTGTGGGTCGCAATGGCGAGGGCAAATCCACTATGGTTAAGTGTATTATGAAAGAAATTCCGTTTGAGGGCAAACTTCAACTCGGTCACAATATTCAGATAGGATATTTTGCGCAAAACTCGGCATCGCTATTAGACGAAAACCTGACTGTTTTTCAAACCATCGACGACATTGCCAAGGGCGACATCCGCACCAAAATCAAGGATATGCTCGGCGCGTTTATGTTTTCGGGCGAAAACATCGACAAAAAGGTAAAGGTGCTCTCAGGCGGTGAACGTCAGCGACTTGCATTGTTGAAATTGCTTTTAGAGCCGGTCAACTTCCTCATTCTCGACGAGCCCACCAACCACCTCGACCTCAAAACCAAGGACGTGCTCAAACAGGCTCTGCTTGCATTCGACGGCACGCTCATAGTTGTTAGCCACGACCGCGATTTCTTAGACGGACTTGTAACCAAGGTGTATGAATTTGGACATCAAAAGGTAAAAGAACACCTCTGCGGCATCAACGAATTTCTTGAAACCAAGAAAATGGAGCATTTGCAAGATATTGAGAGAAAGGGGAAATAAATCCCTACTCCTTCACCTTAAAATACTCCAACAGTTGCAGAAGTTTTTCGGCTTGAACAGAGAGGTTGTGGCTGTTGGCAGAGATTTCTTCGCTAAGGGAGGCAAACTGCTGTGTAGATGTGTTGAATCGCTGTACAGCTGAGTTGATTTGTACGCTGCTCTGCGCCTGCTCGCTACATTGCGCGGCTATCTCTTGCACAAGCGACGATGTGCGCTCGATTTCGGGAAGCACCGTGGCAAACACTTTACCCGTTTCAGAAGCCATATTCACGCCGTTTTTGCTCACAGAATCAATCTCCTTGGCGGCAATGGCGCATTTTTCGGCAAGTTTGCGCACCTCGGCAGCCACCACGGCAAAACCTTTTCCGTGTTCGCCAGCGCGGGCGGCCTCCACTGCGGCGTTGAGAGCAAGAATGTTGGTTTGAAAAGCAATCTCGTCTACAACCGAAATTTTGGCTGCAATATCGTTCATTGCCTCAACGGTTTTTGTGGCTGCCTTGCTGCAACTCTGAATGGCTGCGCTGTTGCTCATTGCAATCTTTTCGGTTTCGCGGGCGTTGTTGCTGTTGCACTGAATCGACGAAGCCATCTCCTGAATCGACGACGACACCTCCTCGGCACTCGCAGCCTGGTCGTTGGCGTTTTCGTTCATTGTGTTGCTGGTGTTGTTCATCTCGTGGCTTGCATTGGTAATATTCCGCGCCTCCTCGGTAATGTTGTCCACAATGTTGCGGAGGTTATCGGCAAGCCTGCCCATAGCGTTTTGCAGTTGTCCGATTTCATCTGTACTTTGGTCGCGTTTAAACTCAACGGTAAGGTCGCCATCCGAGAGACGCACAGCCCGCATAAGGCTGCGGTTGAGGGGATGGGTCATATGCTTGCGGGTCTTGTATGCGATATAGATAATTATCAGAGCCACAGCAAACAACGCCAAAATCAGTTGAATACGTGTAGAATTAAGTGCTCCGTTGATATCGTTCGACACCGACGACACTTTTGTAGCAAGTTTTTGTTTGAGCAGGGCGCTCTCCTGTTGCAATTCGGCGCTAATTTTTTCGCTTTCGGTAAAAGAATCGCCCATTTGTTGGTAAAAACCCACAAAGTTGTTGGCAAGTTTCATATACTCATTGCGGATAGTACCTAACTTTCTGATAATCTGACGGCTTTCTGCATCAGTAATTCCGTTGGTAACCTCTTTGATGGCGTTTTCGATGTTGGTAGTGATTCGCGCTCTGCCCTCCTCGGTTTTGAGTGCGTTGGCAGATACCGACGAACGGATTGTATTGATAAATACGTCGAGTTTCAATGTCCAATCGTGAGCAGCAATGGCAGCCAGCTTGTTGTTTGCGTTTACAAATTTTTTAACATTATTGTCTTGAATTTCGCGCAGGGCAATGAGTTGGTTCATAAGTTGGTCTCTAAAACCATACATCTCTTGAAAAGTATTTTCGCGACGGTCGCGAGTATCCCAAATAGACTTAGAGAGTTCGTAGCAGCGGTCGAAAAGCGAAACTGTCTTAGTATAAGAATCGTAGATATCATCGCGCATACCCGTTTTAGCAAAAAGGACTCCAAGAGTGTCGAGACTCTGCTGAGCCTCCGACATAAACCTCATACCCTCAAACTTTCGCTGTTCGTTGTTGGTTTGCACAAACACTTGAAGCGAATTGGTGGCAACGTTCAAATCGGTTTCGATATGGTCGGCGTGGTCGAGCATAGCAAGATATTCGCTGCTCAAACGCTCCGACTCTTGATAGATATTGGCTATTCGTATAAACAATATTGCCGACACTATTAGAAACGGCAGTATCACACTTGTGTAACCCAACACAAGTTTTTGCTTAACAGAAAGATTCTTGATGAAACTCATAAATAGTCACTTAGATATTCTATTGCACTTATACAAAAAAAGCACCAAAGAAGTTTGCGGAAAATTACGTTTTTATCAAAAAAATCATATTGAATACGGTTAAAAAAATTAATAAAAAATGTTTATGTTATGTATATTTGTATTATTTTTGCAAACAAAACTACATTAGCAAAGCAAACGTTATTTTTTGTAACAAATTTAATCGGAAAAACAATGAGCAATTCTGCTACTCCTAAATATATTTTATCGGGATTATATGTTGTAACAATCTTCGTTATCAGTGCATTAGCATTTAAAATGTTTGTCTGCTCGGTAGATGACGATGGCGACGGACTTTACCGCAACGAGATGGCTACCAAATATAATGTCTATTGCCCTATTTTGCCCGACACGCTCGATTTCTGCGGCGAAAAAGTGCCTATGGAAAATTTCGACGTGCGCGAATCGCTCGAAAAGGAGATTCTGAAAACAATGTACTGGCATTCTGAGACATTCCTATACCTTAAACGTGCCAACCGATATTTCCCCGCAATGCGCAAGATACTCAAAGAGCAAGGCGTTCCCGAAGATTTTCTCTATCTCTGTGTGGTAGAGAGCGGTATGGACAATGTGGTGTCGCCGATGAAGGCTGTGGGTTTTTGGCAGATTCTTGAATCCACCGGCAAGGAGTGCGGATTGGAAATCAACGAAGAGGTGGACGAGCGTTACGATTTTGAAAAATCTACCTACGCCGCTTGCTACTTCTTAAAACAGGCTTACGCTAAATTTGGCTCGTGGACAATGGCTGCGGCTTCGTACAACTGCGGACAATACGGCCTTCAGCGGTTAGTTAACCGTCAGGGCGAGAACAATTATTACAACCTCAAGCACAATAGCGAAACAGGACGTTATGTCTACCGCATTCTTGCATACAAAATGTTGCTGTCGCGTCCTGCCGATTTTGGTTTCTGCTATCGTCAAAAAGACCTTTACAAACCTATCGAAACCAACACTGTGACTGTGGACAGCGCAATTACCGATATGTACACTTTTGCCAAAAATTACACCGTCAATTATAAGATTTTTAAGCTATTGAACCCCTGGCTCAGAGACACAAAACTTACCAACAAAGATCAAAAGACATATTATATAAAGGTGTTGGCGGATGGCGCACGCAAAGAAAAAAAGAAATAAAACCCGTGGTAAGCGCGGATTCTTCTTTTACCTGATACGCATAATGTTATGTATATCAGTTGCATTACTTGTGTGGCCTATTTATTTTGTGGTGCTTTATAAGTTTGTGCCGGTTTATTACACACCGCTGATGCTTCAACGCCAAATCGAAAGCATTGGTATGGATAATAAGCCATCGGTGCAAAAAGAGTGGATATCTTACAAAGATATTTCGCCGGCATTAACAAGGGCGGTGATTTCGTCGGAAGACAACCTTTTTCAAAAGCACAACGGATTTAGTTTCGACAATATTCAAAAAGCTTGGGACGATATTCAAAGCGGCAAACGTTTTCGAGGCGGAAGCACCATTAGTCAGCAGACAGCCAAAAATGTTTTTCTTTTCCCTGTAAAATCGTATGTTAGAAAGGCTTACGAGGCTTATCTTACAGTGTTGATAGAATGGATTTGGGGCAAACGCCGCATTATGGAGGTATATCTCAACGTAATAGAGATGGGCGACGGAATTTATGGCGCGGAGGCTGCTGCCAAAAAGTTTTTCAACCGTAGGGCAAAGCAGCTCAACGACCAGCAGTGCGCGCTTATAGCCGCCTGCTTGCCCAATCCGCTGATTTACAAAGTGGGGCAACCATCTAAATATATACAAAAGCGACAGGCTAAAATCCTGTCGCTAATGCCCAAGATGGGAAAAATTGAATTATAATTTTTAGTTTAGAAACCTATTTGAAATCCTGCAAAAGCAGCCACATCGTCGCTCTGCGGATTATATCCAAACACGGCATACACCGGCAGCGAAAAATGTTCGGTGATTTTGATGTCGTGCGATGCTTTTACACCAACGTTAACCACATTAGCACCGTGTTCGCCAGAGCAATCGCCATACCAAGTGGTTTTGCTGAATGTGGCTCCCACAAACGGACGGAAGTCGATTTCTTTTACAGTGGCGGTGTATCCCACCTCAAAGTAAGTGGAATAGGCGTTTTTCATAGCGTCGTCGGGGTCTTCTTCCCAGTCGCGCTTGTCGGCACCGTAAAAGAGGATGTTAAACGAAGCGTCTAATCCAAACTCGCTTTCCCAGTCGGTAGAAAATTCGAGAGTGTGTCCCGTTTCGTGGGCGTGATACTCGCTGAATTTTGGCATCATCGACGATGGCACGCCGTAGTTAGATATTGTATAATAATCTGTTACGGTAAATGTTACCTGTCCGGCAGTTACCGAGGTGTACATATCCAACTCTTTGTACTCTCCGTCAAACGATGTGCAGTTCCAAAATCCGAGAGAAAAAGGACCTGCGTTAAAATCGAAATAGGGCTGAAAAGTAGCTCCTTCGGCAATGGTTAACCCGCGCCAGATATAACTGCTGGCAATGTCGGCACCTCCGTTAAACGAAATAGCAGATTCGGTTTCAAACTCAAATCCGTCGTCATCGTCTTGTGCGTAAGCTCCTGAGGCAAGAGCTATTGCGAATGTTAGTGCTAATAGTTTTTTCATCTTATCAAGTATTAATTGTTATTTCTTAATCGGGAACTTATAAGCCAAGAAACCCATAATGGCCGCAATAGCAGCGGGGAACAGCGAGAACAGGCACCAAATCATAGTGTTAACCGATTCGGCGTTGGTGATAGTTACCACGGTTTTGGCAATCTCTTTTCCTGTGGCGGGGTCAACCTCTACCACTGTGTTGGAAACCAATCCGGCTGCACCCAAGAGCAATGCAATGAGCGAACCCGATATTGCGCCGCCAAATTTCTGAGCCATTGTGCCCGACGAGAAAATCAAGCCGGTAGACGATGTTCCGTTTTTTTCGGTGGCGTAATCGGCAACGTCGGCATACATCGACCAAAGAAGCGGAGAATAAAGTCCCACGCCAACAGATGTAAGTATCACCACCACCACCATCAGCCACATATAGCTGCGGTCCATAGGTATAAAGAAGAAAATCACCGAGCAAACCAAGCAAATCAACGATGCATATACAAACGCCATACGTTTAGAGCCCACTTTTTGGGTAAACTTGGGCGAAATGCCTCCAAAAATCATACAAGTAACCTCGCCGATAGCCATAAACACGGTGTAGTTGATGATTAATCCCCAAAGGTTGATGTCGCCCTGATTCTGTCCGTCGAGGCAGTAGGTGAGCATATAGCCTGCCACAGCGTAACGGAATCCGTTAAAAAAGTTGGTGCAGATACCAATAGAAGTAAGGTAGATCCACGGTTTGTTTTTCACGAGGTCGGCAAACTGCTTAAACGAGAATTTTTCGGCGCGGACGGGTTTAAGGCGTTCTTTGGTCATAAGTCCGCAGGCAAGAGTCATTAATGCGGCAATACCTCCAAACACTGCTCCGATTACAGCGTACTGGTGCTGCTCAGTACCGCCAATGGCCTTTTGAATATATGGGAACGAAAGCAGGGTGATAAATCCCATAGCGTAAGCACCCACCATACGGAACGATGAAAACTGGTTTTTCTCATTGTCGTCGCTTGTCATAACGCCGAGGAGCGAACCGTAAGGAACGTTAACGGCAGTGTAAACCGCCATCATTAATAAATATAAAGTGTAAGCGTAAACGCGTTTGCCAGCCTCGCCAAAGTCGGGAGTGTAGAGCAGAAGCGCGAAAATCAGTCCGAAAGGAATTGCACCAATAATAAGCCACGGGCGGTAAGTACCCCATTTAGACTGAGTTCGGTCGGCGAGCGAACCCATAAGCGGGTCGGTAAACACATCGAAGAGCCTAGCCACAAGCATCAAAGCACCGGCATCGGCAAACGACAAGCCAAACACATTAGTAAAGAATAGCGGAAACGCTATTGACATAATTTTCCACGATACGCCACCTGCGGCAGCATCGCCGAGGGCATATCCGATTTTTTCTTTTAATGAAGCCATAATAAGTTATAAAATTAGTAATCGAGGTAAATAAGTTTTTCACGATTCAAATATAAGGAATAATTACAATATGCAACAACAGAAGAGGAAAAAAACTGGAATTATGTGGAAAAAAAAGTGGCGACATTGATTGCCGCCACCTTCTTATAAAACTTCAAACTGTTATATGGGGAACATTTATTAAGCTGATGGTGTAGAATTAGGCATAGGCTCGTTGTTTTTGCGGGCAACGGAGAGACGGTTCATCTCGTTGACAATAATCGCCAACTTTCTAACGAACATTTTGCCAAAGATGGCAAGATTGTTTTGGGTGGCAACCTCGTCGTTGATGTAGTTTTTAAAACTTGAATATGCAGCCACAAACTCGTTGCAAGCCTGCTGGAATACCTGGCGTTCTTTGCCCGCCTTGTATTCGGCACGCTCGGTAAGGGCGTTGAGCAGGGTAGCCTGAGCCGCATCGAGTTCCTCCAACACATCGGTAAGATCGAGCAGTTTGAGGTCGGTCTTTGTAAATTGGTTGAGGTCGTTGACAAGGGCTTGTGTAAGACCCTGGCGAGCCTTTTGGTTGGTGCAGTCGCTCTTGCGTTTCTTGTCGGTAAGCATATTGTCGGCACGCTCAGCCACAGCCACAATTTCGGGCTTGTTGGTGCGTTTCAATCCCGCCTTGATTTTAAAGCAGACCACATCGTAGAGGTTCATATTCAAAGTGTCGGCAGCAGCCACCACATCGTTTAAGAAAGCAGGAGAATAGTTTGCTCCAATCTTCAATTTCTCAAAACTAACTTTGATTTTGCTAAAACGTTTCAGAAAAGCGGAATCTTCGGTATCAATATCGCTTTCTAATGCTACTATACTGCCTACAAAGTTGAGAAGCTCAACTTTTCTTACGTAGTTAAACGCAGGTCCGGTAAGAATTTTTGCCATACGGTTTTAAAGTTTAAGTTTAATTGTGTGTTTTTCGTTGCCAAATGTAAGGTATATTTTATTAATATGCAAATTTTAATGTAATTTTTTTAATAAAATAATAATTTTTTTTAAAAACAGCCTTCAATCTGTTAAGAAAACCAGAGTTGAGCGTTGAAAACACCAATATTTTTTTACCGAAAGGTGGAGATAAAAACCCCAACACCTATCTAACCAACAAAATCGGTGTAGTTTTAAATCCTCAACACCAATCTAACAAACAAAATCGGTGTAGTTTTAAATTAAAAGTGGTTTTCGGTTTAAAAAGAAAGCACTTGACAACAAAAAGTAGCCATTTATTCTTTTAAAAATTATACTACAAAATATTCAATTCGCATTTTCTTTATAAAAAAATGGCACTTGAAAACTTTTTCTACACCTTTCTACACAAATAACAGCCAATTTAAAATTTAAACTACACCTTTCTACACAAATAGATAGCAAAATTTTTTTTCAACTCAACCTTTCTTCCTTGCAAGATAGGTGTTGCGTACTTTAGTATAATTAAATATTATTATATATATGATAATTAATTATAATTTTAGTACTTTAATTTTAATTTGATAGATGATTTAATTTTAGATAAGGTTATAATTATATAAATAGATATATACAGATATAAGGATAATATATACATAAAATAAATAAATAGTTGAAAAATTAAATGATATATTTTTTGTACATTTGAAAAACCCTTTTTATCTTTGCGTATCAAAATCTTAAATATGCATTGAAACAAACAAAACCGTTGTAACTATGCCCAAATACATCAATCCTGTTACCGACTTCGGATTTAAGCGAATTTTCAAAGATGAAGAGATAACGCGCGGGTTTCTCAATGCCCTGTTGCAAAAGTACGACCCCGCTACCCACATTAAGAGCGTAACTATCACAGATGGCGAGCTTGATGAGGCAAGCAAGGCAATCCGCCGCGTGGTTTACGACGTACATTGCACCACCGACACCGGCGAGGAGTTCGTTATAGAGATGCAGAACGAGGCTCAGGAGTTTTTTCAAGAGAGGATAGTCTACTACCTTGCACGCTCGGCATCGCGTCAGCAAAACAAAGGCGTTATCAAGCATATCGACGAGAACGGCAAACCAAAAGAGGCAAAATGGAACTACAACCTCAAAAGGATTTACGGTGTGTTTTTTATGAATTTCAAAGACTTGAACCACCCACAGCCACTGTCGCACTTTGCATTGTTAGAAACCGAGAAACATTATCAAGATACCGACGTATTTCAATATTGGAAGATACAGATGCCGTTCTATCGCGAGATAACAGAATCAGATTGTAAGGACGACATCGACAAATGGATATATAACCTATCAAATATGGAGACTATGGAAACAGCATTACCATTTACCAACGAATTGCCGCTATTTATGCGGCTTGAAAAAATAGCAGAATATTCTAATATGTCTGCCAAACAGCAGATGCAGTACGATGATAGTTACAATAACTACCTTGCCTACATGGGCGCACAAGAGTACAAAATGAACGAGGGAATTAGAATTGGCGAAGCCAAAGGTCGCGCTGAGGGTCGCGCTGAGGGTCGCGCTGAGGGACGTGCTGAGGGACGCGCTGAGGGTGCACAATCCAATGCCATCGCAACCGCTCGCAAAATGAAATCCAAGGGTTATTCTCTTGACGAAATCGCCGAACTCACAGGATTACCACTCACCCAAATCCAATCCCTCTAACCGCTATTACCGAACGCTCTTACTTTTCGTCCTTCCACGTATTGTGTTTATGAATTACAATACCTATCTTTACGCCGCAAACAAAGCGCAATCGAAATCATTGATTATGAAAGGTATATTGACTATCTTGCTTGTTTGGAGTGCGAATATAGTTTTCGCACAATTATCTGATAGCATTTTTATATGTGAATATGCTGTTAAGATTTATAAAGCACCAACCATTTTAGCTTTTGCTGAAATAATAAACGATTCTTGTGCCGAGAGGACAACTTACAAAATAGAACACTACGGACATAATTATACTGTAAAAAAAGGCTCTGTAATTATCCAAAAATATCGTATTAATGATGACGGAGACATTGTTATTAACAACAATATTTATTATAATAGTAATAATTATAACCTCAATGGTATCTTCTATTACATCAATCCTGAAATGACATTAGCAAACAATAAATACAGAAAGTCTATTTGTGATAGCTTAGTAAAATTAAGCCCAATGGAGCATAAATTTCGTAAGAAAATATTTTGACATTAAGGTCAATAATGGTGTTCAAATATTATATATTTTTAGATTATTTTAGAGGTCATGAAATCTGTATTTACTTATATAATCGTTTATTTATTTTCTTATTCCTGTGTTGCTCAGAATATGGAAAGTATTCTCAAATTTAATGCAACGGAAACACAACTGAAGTATCTGCCATCAATACTTGAAATGTTGGATAGTTCTATTAATATCACTTATCAAGGTTTTTCTCCTTTTTGTAAAGACAGATACAAAGCGATAACTATGATTTCGA
>Ga0310695_10007852_pt1 | contig 16806 bp, 15 predicted proteins | sample RumenRJG_04DNA_FD_203882 | JGI IMG/M metagenome (GOLD analysis project Ga0310695, IMG submission 203882) | Bovine rumen microbial communities from Lethbridge, Alberta, Canada - RJG_04 (v2) (version 2) | ecosystem: Host-associated > Mammals > Digestive system > Stomach > Rumen | place: Canada...
TACTGAACCTCGGACGGATAGTTGGCCGGATCGGCATATTCTTCGTCAAGAATCTTCTGAATATCGGGATCCTGCGTTGTCATGATCTGCAGGCCGCCGCTGTAGAGCATGTTCTGGGCCTGCGTACGGGTATAGCCTTTGATGCTCATCAGATCGTTGATGACCTGTTCCGTGAGCTCATCCTCGAAGTAGGTGTAAATATTGCTGGTGGTTGCCGTAGCGATGGCCTGCGCCTGCTCAATTCTGGTATACACATCATCCGCCATGGCCTCATCGTACTGCTCCTGATCAATATAGTTCTGCGCCAGCATGTGCGAAAGCACCATCTCCCGGCGTTCGGCATTTTCTTCCGGATAGACGATAGGATTGTAGCGGGTGGGATTCTGGGTGATGCCGGCGAGAGTGGCACACTCGGAAAGGTTCAGATCCCAGACATCCTTGTTGAAGTACTGCCTGGCCGCCGCCTGCACGCCGTAGGCGCCGGCGCCGAGGTTGATGGTGTTCAGGTAGTTCTCCAGAATAACGTTTTTATCCCCTATTTTCTTTTCGATCGCCACCGCCAGATACTGCTCCTGAAGTTTACGGGTGACTCTCTCCAGGTTGGTGGATTCAGACGTCCAGTTTGTGAACACATTGTTTTTCAGAAGCTGCTGAGTGATGGTACTGGCACCCTCGGACATGGAGCCTGTGGTGACGGCACGGACGCCGGCACGCAGAATGCCGCGTACATCTATGCCGTTATGTTCATAGAAGCGTTCATCCTCTATGGCGACAACGGCGTGCTGCAGATCCTCGGGAATCTGGTCTATGGATACGGGAAGACGGTTTGCATCCGGTGCGGCAAGCTTTCTGAGCTGATTTCCTTCATCATCATACAGGAAGGTTGCATATCCCAGAGGCATGATGTCCACATCCTCCGCGTCCGGAGCGTTCGCAATCACTCCCCGCACGGAGCCGATGCCAAGGGCGGTTGTGCACACGGCGATGCCGATGATCAGTATGAGTAAAATTCGGATCAAAGAGACGTTCGCCTTATTCCCGATCATGGATGTCCGGGAAATCAGTGCATTCCTCTTTTTTTCGATCGCTTTTCTGCCGTAATTCATAAATTAAACCTCCTCTTAGAACAAAAGCGTTCTAAGTTGACAAACTGCCTCTCTGCCGGAGGCCTACGAGGGCGGAACACTAAACCCTGCGATACAGAGTAATTATAGCACGGACAGCACGCTGATTCAATAATCCGTATTTTTCACAAAAAAAGCTGCCCCGAAGGGCAGCTTTTTGATCGCTTTATCAGAAATCGTAATGAATGGTTCCGAACGATGTCTCCTGATCGCGGATGGCGATGGACTTGGACATATCGCGGATTTCGTCTGCAGTTACGCTGCGGCCGAGATTTCCGGAGAGGATGCAGCCTTCGGAAAGGAAGGCGGTCTGCATGGCAATGTACGGAGAATCAATTCTGGTCTCATCTGTAAGATCGCCGCGCAGATAGGAATACCACTGCAGCTGGTTGTCATTATACATTGCAATTTCAGGATCCATGGTCAGTTCAAGCTGTCCGCCGACATCGCCGATGGCACATTCAAGCTTGTTGGAGAAGAGGAATCCGTTCTCATCAACGCCGAACCATTCCAGTCTCGGAATCTGGAGATTGCCGCCGCCGACAATCTGTCCGCCTGCCGGAACAGCCATCGGGCCGCCGGTCTGGTCTACATCGAGGAACTTCAGTCCGCCCTTGGAGCCGGCGATGAAGCTGGTTCCGATCTCGTCCATATGGATAGCCCAGTCTTCATAGATATCCATGGAAAGTCCGCCTTTGAAGCGGGCGATGGCAACACTCAGATCCTCAACGGGAGCAGTCCTGCCCGTAACCTTGTCGAGAGCCGGCTCTGTCCAGTAATCACAGGTGGTTGTGCCGTATACGCTTTCCAACTCCGGCATGCCGAGAACATAAAGCATCTGAGCCAGATGATAGATACCAAGGTCAAACAGCGGGCCATGAACACCGACAACCGGATCGATGAAATCCTGGCTGAAGAAGGGCATATCATATCCCGGACGTCCCTGACGTCTGTGACCTACGGAACGGGCATGGTAAACTTTGCCGAGCTTTCCTTCTGCGATCATCTTCTTTGCGATACGGGTCTGCGGATTGTAGATGGAGCTGATCTGAATGGCAAGCTTCTGGCCGTATTTCTTCTGTGCATCATAGAGAATCTTGGCATCTGCATAGCTTGCGGACATGGGCTTCTCACTGTAGCAGGGATAGCCTGCAGCCATAACGGCTGTGGAAACAGAGGTGTGCAGATTATTGTGTACGCAGACCTCTACTTCGTCGATGTCGTCTCTCTTGAGCATTTCACGGAAATCCTGATACAGGCAGTCCTCCGGAAGGCCATACTGTTTTCCGAAAGCTTCAAGACGGTCTTTCTTTACTTCGGCAGCTGCCACAACGGTCAGCTTGTGGCCGAGCCTTTTGAGGTTGTCGATGACGGTCATATGTCTGTGGGAGATCATACCGCAGCCGATAATAGCAATTCTGATTTCCTGATCTTTTTTCATTTGGTTCTCCTTTGTCTATCCATTCTTTCTTAATTTACAGAGAAGTTCCTTACCAGCCGAGGATCTTCAGATATTCACGGCTTCTTCTTGCACATTCCAGCGGATCCAGTTCGTAGTGCTCATCCTGCTCTACGATCACATACTTCGCACCTGCCTCAATGCTGGCGGCAAGAACCGGCTCCCAGATCATCTGGCCGAAGCCGACGGGACGGAAACCGAAATAACCGGTATCGCCTTCGGACTCTTCTTCTTCGATGCCGATCAGCTTGTACATGTTCTTGACTTCACCCTTCTTGATATAGTCCTTCAGATGGACAACAGGGATGCGGTCCGTATATTTGTGGATAAATCCCGGTGCGTCGCCGGTAGCGACATCGCACCAGCAGGTATCCAGCTCAGACATCAGATTGTCATGCGGGATAGCTGCGAACATTTCATCATAGCCCCACTCACCGTTTTCGAGCTTAACAAACTCGAAATCATGGTTGTGATAGAGGAAGGTCATGCCTGCGTCATGAATCTTCTGTCCAACTTCATTCAGAAGAGGAAGAAATCCCTTGAAGCCTTCCGGATTAACAGGACGATATTCTTCTGCCATGTAGGGCATAACCAGGAACTGAACGCCGATGACGGAATAGTCCGCAATGATTTTGTCCAGATTTTCCATCATATCCGCAAAGGCAACATGGGCGCTGATGGGAATCAGACCGACTTCGTCAAGAACCTGTTTTACATAGGCGGGTTCCAGACCATAAAGACCTGCCAGCTCTACGCCGTCATATCCCAGATCTTTTACTTTCTGCATGACATTCTTAAAGTTATCCGGAGTGTTCTCCAGAAGATCTCTCAGGCCATATACCTGAATACCTACCGGCAATTTTTTGCTCATGGTTTTCCTCCCTTGATAGCTGAACCTTTGTATCTGTCCGCTCCGGCATAAAACGTTCATCCGGACCGTCTATTGTATAGCATACAGTATAACATAGGTCATCATTATTTTGTTGGTGTTTTTTGACCTGTTTATATGGTATTTGTTGACATACTATACGATGAGAAGCCGTCTTTCATTCACATGATGTCCAAATTCGGGCATAAAAACCATGCTTTCCTGATCTGGATCAAGATGTTCCTGGATGATGGGCGGCATATAGGATGAAGTAAAACAGAAACCGTACTTCAGATCATGATATCCCTGGGCGAGCCCGCCGGGTTTTCTGACCTTGAGGACAGCCGGTGTGGTTACAGACCAGTGGGTCTGGAAATCCGATGCCATTTCCTCATCGGTGAAATCTTCGCCCCTGATGTTCCATACGATATCTTCTTTTTCTATTTTTTCTCCGTCCACGAAGAGAGTGCCGGGACGAAGCTGAGAGAGGAAGATCCCTCTGTAATAGGGAAGCCTGACCTTAAACTGAAAGCCGGTGACATTACCGTCGCTGTCTTTTATATTTCTGAATCCAACCGACTGGATTACCTGTTTTTCCATTTTTTACCTCCTCCCATAACGAAGTTATGGACTTTGACTTACTCTGTCTTCTTAGCACTGAAGAGACGGTGTATCTTTCCCGAACGTACGAATCCGGATCAGTCTCCGAGCAGATTCTTGAGCATGATGTGCTGCTTTCTGAGTGTCTGGCCGACTTCATAGCCTTCGTCATATTTATCGGCGCCTTCATATTCACTCAGAAGATAGCCGTCATAACCGTTTTCCTGCATCACTTTGATGATCTCCGGATAGGGGATTGTCGTCTCCCTGAAATCATCACTCATATTGATGAATTTTGCATGGCAGCAGTAGATGTAGGGAAGCAGCGGGATGATATCTTCCGGCTTGTTGGGCGTGTAATTCGGATCCCGCCATTCTCCTTCGGAGAATTCGGTACGGAAAACGGAGAAGTCGATGTTGAGACCGAAATTCTTCGTTCCCGTCTCTTTGATAAAGTCTACAAAATCAGTCACAAGCTTGCCGTGCAGGTTAGAGGGCGTATGAATTTCCGGGCACATTTTGATGCCCAGTTCTTCCGCCAGAGGAAGAGCGCCTTTGATGATTTCTCTCCAGTTGAGTACCGGCTCCAGAAGGTCGTTGATGACAGGCATTTTGGTGCGCATGACGGTAAAACCGAGGCGATGAGCAAGTCGGATGTCGCGTTTGAGCATTTCCACGGATTCTTCCGTGGTCAGGTCTCTGTCGCCGAGAACGTGAGAATCGATCCAGTTGCCGTATTCTACCGGAACGACTTCGTATTTATCGCAAAGCCTGAACCAGTTTTCCACCCATTCATCGGTGGGATAAGGATAATTTTCGATATGTGTGTTGGCCAGGATCTCGATGCCGTGCGCCCCCATATCGTGCACATCTTCAAAACAGTCTTCAAGTGTTTTGGTAAAACCGAATTCTGCGGAGTAGCTGTACAGGGCGATACCGCGCTTGGGTCCTTTTCTATCATATTTATACATGCCAGACTCTCCTTATGAAAAATGTATTGTTCCTGAATCTGAGAAAATTATACATGTATTGTGCCGGACCGTCTTTTCTCTGTTTCTATAGCACGATGCATATTTTGCAAAAGAAATGAAAAAAGGAAAAACCCCTGCAAGAAATAAAAGCTGCCTCTTGCAGGGATTTTTCCTTTTTCTTATTTTCTGTAGATATGCAGAAGAACCACCTCCTGCGGCTGCAGGGTGATCCGAAGGGCCAGCTCTGCCCGGGCGCTGGTCTGCATCCTTTCCATCTCTATTCTGGGAACACTGATGGCCTGAAGATATTTTACATCATCCCTGTTAAGGCGGGTTTCAAACCCCAGCTTTTTCCACTCATCCAGAATACTTCCGCTCTGGGAATTCAGAAGCCTCTTTTTGATTGTATACTCACCGGGGCGTCCGAGGTTTTTCAGAGTGAGATCCAGAATCAGCTTTCTTTCGTCTTCGTATCGTACCTGCCATACACTGTCCAGATCTATGTCGTCACTGCAGGCGGCAGCCTCCAGGCGGGGCGGGGAAAAATGGAAGCACAGAATGTAAAGCTCATCGGATCCTTTGCCGGTCATCAGAAAACAGTCACCCTTGGCAAGGAACGGACCTTTCATATGCTGCAGGAAGGAAAACGCATAGAAAGCAGGTTTGCATATAGTATCTTTTGTGAGAAGTCCGATACCGCCATACAGAAGCCTGTTGGCATCTATATAACTGCTGACCCAGTCTGTCCCGGCCATGACGGCCATCATGTCTACCTGCTCCCACAGGCATGAGACGCAGTAGATCAGATATGCGGAGCGGAAACAGCTGTCGTTCAGATAGTTCCTGTTTCCTATGGAGTTGTTCCATTCTGTGATAAAAATCTTTGTATCCTCCAGACCACACTCTGCAAGAAGCTGTTTTATCTCACGGATCTGCCGGATCTCCTGTCCGGGGTGAAAAGCCGGAACATTCTGGCCGTTTTCCTCCTCATAGGGAAACAGGAAGAAGGAGGCAAAATCCGGCGGGCAGCCGTTTCGGACACACTTTTTATAGAAGGCTGCCGCGAAGTTCCGGTCATGATCGATCACAGAAGATATACCGCCCAGAAGGGCTCCCGGCACTGTTTCCCGGATGACTCCGAAGGTATACTGCCAGGCATTCCAGAAATCATATTCATCATCGTTGTACAGTCTGGTGTCCTGCACATCGTGAAAGCCGTCCCGGCAGAGCTCAAAGATCCATGAGGAGACTTCTTCCAGTCCGTATCTTCGGACGATCTCGGAAAAGAATGCATAAAGCATATCTTCCCATGCCTTTCTGGAGGCAAAGGGTATATATTCTTCCTGGTAATAGACAACGTTGCCGTCTGTGCGGACGGCGGCGTCCGGCCTGCGGGCCAGATCCAGGAAAGGCTTCAGATGATGCTGCACCAGAAAATCGAGTGTCTGGTTCAACAGGTCAAAGTTGTAAAGCCCCGGGGTGCGTCCGTCCGAAAGCTGCATTTTTACCGAAAAGATATTCCAGAGACGTACATATCTGAAATGCAGATGTTCCTGAAGGTACAGGACGTGGAACTGTGTATTTGCACGGCTCATCTCGTAAACATCGCCGATGTTTATGCATTCATTCCAGACAGAGGGACAGATTCGGGGACTCAGAGAAGCAAAATCCAGCGTATGCTCCAGGTGGATATCATCGCTGCTGAACTGGTATCCCTGTTTTTTCAGTTCATTCCGAAGAGTATCTTTTTCCCTTTCTCTCTGTTCGGCTTCTTTTTCCGCCAGCGCCATATTCTCTTTTCTGTATTCGGAGGGGAGAATGCCAACGACCTTTTTAAAGGAGCGGTTAAAAGCGGCAGAGGTTGAAAACCCGCAGTTCATCGCGATCTGAGTCAGATTCTGGTCTGAACCGACCAGAAGCCCAAGGGAGGATCGGACACGCAGCTGCATGACATAGTCTGCAAAATATACACCGGTATTTTTCTTGAAAATTCTGGACAGCGTGGAGGCAGAGACATACATTTCTGATGCAAGATCCGTCAGACTGATTTCCTCGTGGATATGATTGATGATATATTGCATCATCTGGTACATACGGCTGTCCGAGCTGCTGCTTCCGGTGGTGATATTTCCCCGGCGCAGCTGATGGTTTTCGATCAGACAGTCCAGAAGACGCAGCATCATGCTGTCCATAGCGGCTTCCGTCTGATGGCTGCGCAGAATATATTCTTTTGTCATCTCACGCAGGATATCTCTCAGATCCTGACAGGAATGACGCGAATCCCTTACAGAGTCTGCGTACAGTATGCAGCTTTTTTTCCCCATGATCTGCGAAAGCACGGCTGCAGGAAAGACGGAAATACCGCAGATCGCCTCCTGCGACCTTACAGCTTCGTACTCTGCCCCGGAATTGATCAGAAGGATGTCTTCCTTTTTCATGCAGATGACATCTTCGTAATAACGGATATCCATTTCACCGCTCAGAAGATAAAGCAGAACAAGATCTGTCTGCATAAAACGCTGACCGGTCGGAAGTCTGCTGATTTTGTATTCAAGCTGGTTAAATCCCATAGATGGCCTCGTTTTCTGAATTGAACAGCAGTGACTCATTTGAATTATAATAGAAATCCGGGAAAAAGTCGACACAGGGACAGTCCCTCTTTCCCAAAATTTTGGGAAAGAGGGACTGTCCCTCCTCCGTGAACTTGTAATATGCCTGCAGATTATTTATAATGACCGGGAGGATGATATTTGCCCGGATGTAAGCGGATCTTTACGAGGAGGAGCAATGCGCGAGAGATACAGGACGATCTATACCGGCGGAACGGGGGAGCTGGTGGAAAAGAAATCCAGGTTTATTGCTACAGTACGGCCGGTGGAGAGCGAAGAGCAGGCGCTGGCTTTTATAGAAGAGATGAGAAAAAAGTACTGGGATGCGCGGCATAACTGTTATGCGTACACCGTGGGTATGAACCGGGAAAATACCCGTGCCAGTGACGACGGGGAGCCTTCACAGACGGCAGGAAGGCCGATGCTGGATGTGCTTCTGGGGGAGGATCTTTACAACACAGCCGTGGTGGTGACGAGATACTTTGGAGGCGTGCTGCTGGGAACAGGCGGGCTGGTCCGGGCATATTCCGGGGCGGTATCAAAAGGGCTGGAAGCATGCACGGTGATCGAAAAGATCTACGGGACGGTTCTGGAGGTGAGCACAGACTATAACGGATACGGAAAGCTTCAGTACCTGGCGGCACAGAATGATTATGCCGTCCTTGATACAGAGTTTACCCAGGATGTGAAAATGCGGCTTCTGATCAGTCATGATCAGGCGGATGCAGCCGTCAAGATCATTACGGAGGCAACAAACGGACGGGCGGATATAGAAAAGACCGGGGAGCAGTATTATGCCAGAGCAGAGGGCAGGATACTTACGTTTTAAGCAACTGGTCAGAACCATATGAAGACCGAAAAAAAAACAGGCCGGAATCATTCAGTATGATTCCGGCCTGCGGTTTTTTCAGCACTTTTCCGGTTCCGGATAATCCGTGCCCTGAGTATCGACCGTCATGGAAGCGATGCGCTGGTCATCCAGCGGGCGGTCACGGTAGTCTGTATCCTCCGAAGCGATACGGTCGACGACATCCATGCCTTCGATAATCTTTCCGAAGGCGGCATAGGCACCATCCAGATGGGGAGAAGTCTTATGCATGATAAAGAACTGGCTGCCGGCAGAATCCGGATGCATGGCCCTTGCCATGGAAAGCACGCCTTCCGTGTGGGCAAGCTCATTGGCAAAACCGTTCTGTCTGAATTCCCCTCTGATGGAATAACCGGGGCCGCCCATGCCTGTTCCGTCCGGGCAGCCGCCCTGGATCATGAAGCCGTTGATGACGCGATGAAAGATCAGGCCGTTATAAAAACCCTTTTTTACCAGGCTGATAAAATTGTTAACAGTATTCGGGGCGATTTCCGGATAGAGTTCCGCCTTCATCACATCGCCGTTTTCCATTGTAATTGTTACGATCGGGTTTGCCATTGTCTGTTCTCCTTCTCTGCGCAGAATTGACACTCTTGTTTTTCTTATGCGGCTCTATTATAATATGCGGGTGCTGTGGGTGCAAGCCGTATATGAGAGACAAGGTTGTGCCGGACAGTTATGAGGCAACTGTTCACGGCCTGACCGGCAAGTTTACAGAGAAGAGGTAGATTCTATGATCATCGAGACCGTCAGCGCGCAGGAAACTTTTGATCTTGGCTGCAGAATGGGTCGGGAAGCCCGGGCAGGGCAGGTATTTACGCTGGACGGGGAGCTTGGGACAGGAAAGACGGTTTTTGCCCAGGGCTTTGCCCGGGGACTGGGAGTCCGCGGGACGGTCAACAGTCCCACTTTTACAATTCTTCAGGTATATGAAGACGGACGCCTGCCGTTGTTTCATTTTGACGTATACCGGATCGAGGATCCTGAGGAGATGGAAGAAATCGGCTATGAGGATTATTTTTACGGGGACGGGGTATGCCTGGTTGAATGGGCCGGACAGATCGAAGAGCTGATTCCGCCGGAAGCAGTGCACATTATGATCGAGAAAGACCCGGAAAAAGGATTCGATTACCGGAAGATTACCGTAAAGCAGGCATGCGATGAATAAATACGCACACTTTATAAAAGGACAGGAACCGTAATCATATGAAAATACTTGGGTTGGACAGCTCCGGCATGGTGGCGTCGGTGGCTGTGATGGAAGACGATGTTTTGCTGGCTGAGTATACGGTCAACTATAAAAAGACACATTCTCAGACGCTGCTCCCCATGCTGGATGCGGTGGCAAAGATGACAGAACTTGATCTGGAGACGGTGGACGCCATTGCGGTAGCCGCCGGGCCCGGGTCTTTTACAGGGCTCAGGATCGGCTCCTCAACGGCCAAAGGTCTGGGGCTCGCTCTGGAAAAACCGGTGATCGCCGTGCCGACGGTGGATGCGCTGGCCTGTAACCTTTTTGACACACAAGGGCTGATCTGCCCGATTATGGATGCCAGAAGGCGGCAGGTTTATACCGGGATCTACCGGTTTGAAAATCACTGCCTGAAGGTGATTCAGGAACAGGAAGCAGTTGCCATAGAGGAAGTGGCTCAGCAGCTGAACCGGCTGAAGGAGCCGGTTACCTTTCTGGGGGACGGTGTTCCGGTATTCAGGGAAAGTCTGGAGGAGCTTCTGGAGGTTCCTTTCGCCTTTGCGCCGGCGCACCTTTCCAGACAGCGGGCAGGTGCTGTTGCTGCGCTTGGCGGCATTTATTATAAAGAAGGAAGGCTGGAATCGGCGGAAGAACATGTCCCGACCTACCTCCGTGTCTCTCAGGCGGAGCGGGAACGGGCCAAAAAGCTGGCAGCCGGACTGAAGATGGAAACTGAGACTGAGAGGGCAGGTACATGACACTCCGTGAAATGACCGTTGAAGATCTGGATCAGGTGATGGAGATCGAAAATTCTCTGTTTTCCGTTCCGTGGTCTCGAGAAGGTTTTTTTACCTATCTGATCAAGGAACGGTCTCTTTTCCTGGTGGTGGAAGAAAAAGGGTCTGTTCTGGGATACTGCGGGCTCCTTTATGTTCTGGATGAAGGGGAAATCACCAATGTGGCCGTGTGCCGGGAACGCCAGCGGGAGGGCATCGGACATTTTATGGTGGACGGTCTGCTGCGTTTTGCCGGGGAACTGGGTCTGAATACTCTCTATCTTGAGGTCCGTGCCGGAAACGCTGTGGCCATACGACTGTATGAAAGACTCGGCTTTGAAAAGAACGGGCTTCGGAAAGGCTATTACTCCGATCCGACGGAGGATGCGGTCCTCATGGCCTTCCGGCTGAACCGCAGCTGAATATAATAAGGAGAGATCTATGCTGGATCTTTGTCTGGTGGGAACAGGCGGTATGATGCCTCTTCCCAGGCGCTGGCTGACAGCGCTGATGACACGTTACAATGGAAGCAGTCTTTTGATCGACTGCGGAGAAGGAACGCAGATCGCAATAAAGGAAAAGGGCTGGAGCTTTAAGCCGATTGATGTGATCTGCTTTACGCATTATCACGGGGACCATATCGGAGGCCTTCCGGGCCTTCTTCTGACGATGGGGAATGCAGACAGAACAAAGCCGCTTACCCTGATCGGTCCCAGAGGGCTCGAGCGGGTGGTGAATGCCCTGCGGGTGATCGCGCCGGAGCTTCCCTTCCCTGTTGAGTATGTGGAGCTTACAGAGCCGGAACAGGTGGTGGAGGCAGGAGGATACAGGATCACCGCCTTCCGCGTCAACCATAATGTGCTCTGCTACGGATATACACTGGAAATTCTCCGGAAGGGGAAATTTTCCCCTGAACGGGCAAAAGCTCAGGATATACCGCTTAAGTACTGGAATCCCCTTCAGAAGGGCCAGGTGATAGAGGACGGAGACAGAACATACACACCGGACATGGTCCTGGGACCGGAGCGGAAGGGGATCAAGGTGACCTATACAACGGACACACGGCCGACGCAGTCGATTGTTGCTCATGCGGCCGGGTCGGACCTGTTTATCTGTGAAGGTATGTACGGAGAAGAAGACAAGCTGGAAAAAGCCAAAGGTTATAAGCATATGACCTTTACAGAAGCTGCATGCCTGGCCCGGGATGCAAAGGCAGAGCAGCTGTGGCTGACACATTACAGTCCTTCTCTGATCCGGCCGGAGGACTATATGGACAAGGTGAGGAAAATATTCCCGGGGGCGCTTCCGGGGAAGGACGGAATGAGCCTGGAACTGAATTTTGAGGAGGACTGAGTTGGAACAGATCAGAATACTGGCAATCGAGACATCCTGTGACGAGACGGCGGCAGCCGTAGTTGAAAATGGCCGTAAGGTGCTGTCCAGTGTGATATCCTCCCAGATTGCCCTTCATACGCTGTATGGCGGTGTTGTCCCGGAGCTTGCCTCCCGCAGGCACATGGAAAAAATAAACCAGGTAATCGGTCAGGCGCTTGAAGAAGCCGGGCTGAAGCTTCCGGAGCTGGATGCCATCGGTGTGACCTACGGTCCGGGACTGGTAGGCGCGCTGCTGGTAGGCGTGGCAGAAGCCAAGGCAATCGCCTATGCCGCAGGACTTCCGCTGATTGGTGTACATCATATTGAAGGACATGTCTGTGCCAATTTCATTGAGCATCCGGAGCTGGAACCCCCGTTTTTGTGCCTGATCGTTTCCGGGGGCCACACACATCTGGTGATCGTAAAGGACTATGGTGTTTTTGAAATTCTGGGAATGACACGGGATGATGCCGCCGGCGAGGCTTTTGACAAGGTGGCGAGAGCTATCGGGCTTGGATACCCTGGGGGACCAAAAATCGACAGGGTTTCCAGAGAAGGAAATTCCGAGGCTATTGTCTTCCCGAGGGGTAAAATTGAGAACAATCCCTATGATTTCAGTTTCAGCGGGGTAAAATCTGCGGTCCTGAACTATCTGAACGGAGCAAAGATGAAGGGAGAGCAGATCTGTCAGGCGGATGTGGCTGCTTCCTTCCAGAAGGCCGTAGTGGATGTGCTTGTGGAGCACACGATGGAAGCCGCAAAGGATACCGGACTGAAAAAGGTGGCGATCGCAGGAGGCGTAGCCTCCAATTCCGCCCTGCGCGGAGCGATGGAGGAGGCCTGCCGCAGAAATGGTTATGCCTTTTACCGTCCGTCCCCCATCCTGTGCACAGATAATGCCGCGATGATCGGCTGCGCCGCATATTATGAATATCAGAAAGGAACCCGGCATGGCTGGGATCTGAATGCCGTTCCGAATCTGCGGCTGGGTGAGAGGATATAACGATGACAGAAAGCAGACCTTTCTGCACGGCCATTGTGCTGGCAGGCGGAAGCGGAAGCCGTATGGGCACCAGTGTTAAAAAGCAGTTTCTGGAACTGGACGGCCGTCCGCTCCTTTACTATTCCATGAAGTGCTTTCAGGAGAGTCCTCTGATCGACCGGATCATTTTGGTATCCAGTGCAGACAGCACGGAGTACTGCAGGACAGAGATCGTGGAAAAATACGGGTTTTCCAGGACGGAAGCCATCATCCCCGGCGGCGTACAGAGATATGATTCCGTTTACGCAGGTCTGTGCGCCTGCGGGGATCTCCGACAGGATGAACTGGTTTTTGTGCACGACAGCGCCCGGCCTTTTCTTACAGAGGATATTCTGCAGAGATGCTTTGCAGCTGCGGAAAAGAACGGCGCCTGTTCTGCCGGGATGCCGTCAAAGGATACCGTGAATCTGACAGACGGGAACGGTCTGGTACAGACGGTTCCCGACAGGGAGAGAGTCTGGATCGTCCAGACGCCGCAGGTGTTCAGGCTGGCACTTCTGAAAGAAGCCCACGAGAAACTGCGCGCCGGGGAAATGCAGGGAGTGACCGATGATGTGATGGTCGTTCGAAGAGCATTGGGAGTTCCCGTAATGATGGCCCGCGGCGATTACCGCAACATAAAGATTACCACACCGGACGATCTTGCTCTGGCGGAAGGCATACTTAAGACGTTTACCGATGAGAAAAAACCATGAAGCTGTATTTTGCGCCAATGGAAGGAATCACGCTGGCGGTTTTCCGGAGGATTCATCACCGGCACTTTCCGGGGATCGAGAAATATTTCTCCCCTTTTCTGGTCGCTAACCAGACACTGCACTTTCATAAAAAAGAGATCCGGGATATTCTCCCGGAAGCGAATCCATCGGTTCCGCTGGTCCCTCAGATACTGACCAATAAAGCGGATCAGATGCTCTGGGCCGTAGAAACCCTTGCGGGTTATGGCTATCGCGAAATAAACCTGAATCTGGGCTGTTCTATGCCCCAGGTGGCAAAAAGGGGCAGAGGAGCGGGATTTCTGGCAGATGCAGAAGCGCTGGATGATTTTTTCACGACGGTTTTTAAGGGGCTGAAGGGACGGGATATATCTCTTTCCGTAAAAACACGGATCGGGCTTACGGATCCCGGTGAAGCCAGAGAACTCCTGGAGGTGTTCAACCGGCATCCCCTGTGCGAACTGATCGTCCACCCCCGGCTGATGAGAGAGCTGTACAGCGGGAAGCCGCATCTGGATGTGTTTTCCGGGATCTTTTCCGCCTGCAGGCATCCGGTCTGCTATAACGGTGATATTTTTTCCGAAGAGGATTTTAAACGTCTGAAGGAAGCCTTTCCGGGACTGGACCGCTGCATGCTGGGCAGAGGCCTTTTAATGGACCCCGCGCTGGCACGGCGTCTGCAGGGAGGAAACGCCGCACCGGCGGAGGAGCTGAAGGCGTATCATGATGCGCTGCTGAACGGATTCCTCGGCTTCCTTCCTGATGGAAGGCAGGCGGTGACCAAAATGAAAGGAATCTGGAGTTTTTGGGGGGATTCTTTCCCGGGGAAGGAGAAAGAGCTGAAAAAGCTTCGTAAGAGTATCTGGCCGGATGAATATCGGAAGTGGGCGGCGGAGATTCTGAGCAGCTGAAAAAAACAGGACCGGACGGTCCTGTTTTTTTATTTATGCTCCGGAATCCGATGCTGAAGGCGCGGTAATATTTGCCATTCCGCCCTGATCCGCCAGATATTCCTCCAGAGTGATCCCCCGATCGGTGATCTCACGGGCAGCTTCCTCTCCCACATAGCGCAGATGCCATGGTTCATACGAATAGCCGGTAATGTTTTCCTTCCCTTCCATGTACCGGAGAATAAAGCCATAATCCGGAAGGAGGGCATGAATTCTGGAGAAGATCTTTCTCTCCGCAAGCATGTCATCGTTATCGTCGATCACACGGCCCTTTTTGACCAGGCAGATATCCACAACGAGGCCGGTATGATGTTCGGAATATCCGGGAACGGCAACATACTGTTCACAGTATTCTCTTCCGTATTCTTTTTCAAACTCTTCCCAGAGCTCCTGCTGCCGTTCCACGGACCTGTAGGTGCTGTCCATTTCTATGTCTATGTTCTCCGACAGAAGCTTTTCTCTGAGCGCGGAAAAGTGTTCATAGGTAACGGGTTCGATTTCGAATTCCCGTCCCTGGGAGTTCTGCACAGTAATCAGTTCTATACGGTCGACCCAGTCATCCGGAAGGCGGTGTGTTTTGTTGACAAGAATCAGATAAATATCTTCTTTATGCTCTTTCTGCGTCACCCGGTCCGGTGCCGGAACCATCAGAGGTGTGGCAGTGGGCTCTTTCCCCGGAGCGCTGTTTTCTTTTTGCCCGGACTGTGAGACTTCTGCGTCATCTCCCTCAGACGTGCCGTCCTTTTCGGAAATGACAACAGACTCCTGACCGGCAGCATTTTCAGACAACGCCGAAGAACCGGTGGAGTTCCCGATGTCTTTTGTTTTTGACGCCGGGATGGAGACGCTGTTTGCCGCAATACTGGCCTGGACCCGGCAGAGTGCCTCGGTAAGATCGTAGAGTGGATTTATGTCTGTATAATCCATAAATACGCCAAAGGGATAGTCTGTGTAAATGACAAATATGTAGGGCCCGTTCTCCGTGTAGACCACGCCGGTATCATTGATAGAGCATTCGTCATTCACGGGATCACCGTCTGTATAGATTTCGGGGATAACGGCATAAGGATCAAAGTTCTGATATTCGCTCAGACCGTGTTCCCAACCGGCCTTTGTCTGTACCGGGTAACGGTCCCCCAGCTGTTTTTTGGCAGCAGAGCAGCTTGAATCCGCAAACCAGGAGGCGAATGCAGAATGCTGGATCTTTTCGTCGGAATTCAGGTAACAGTACAGCCGGGTCCACATTTTAAACATATCCCTGGCTGTTTTATCCCGCGGATAGGGAGACTGGCCGAAGGAAGGATCCACACCGGCTTCTTTGCACCATTTTTCCATAGGTGCACTTCCGTATGTATCCCACAGACTGGTATAGGGCTCGTTTTTGGAATAAACAACAGCATCGTGCATGTACTGCCCGTTTTCTTCAAGGGCGGCCGGATTTCCTTCCAGAACAGATCCGATATAGATACCTTTGATCGTGCTCTGAGAGCACATGGGGACAGAAGACCGGCAGGAAACACCGGACTTTGTACGAAGGTCGACCATAATCATAGAGACAATATGACCATCTGCCGTCAGCTTTTCCACTTCTTCCCTGAGGGCAAGAAAAGCTTCTTCAGATGGAGAGACGGCGCCAAAGGCCGTCAGCCCTTCGCTGTCCTCCGGCGTATCTGCAAGGGCACGGATTTCCGGCATGCTGTCTATATAGGTCCGTGCATCCTCCGTATCATATTCCGGTGCATTCTGAATGGCCATGGACTCATATTCAGGAGGAGTGGTAACGGGACCGGAACCTGCGAAGACCGGTTTACATAAAATGCCGGAACCGAGCAGACCGGTCAGGGCAAGACAACGGCCGAAAGAAATCAGTTTTTGTATTTTTATCATAAATAGATCCTCTGTAACAGGGAAAGCGGTTCAGCCCGTACGCGCTTTAAGAGATAAAAGCCCGACTGTTATATGGCCTTTTTATACCAGTCTGATTATACATGAAGGATATACAAAACATGTAAGAACGAGTTTTACCCCTCTTGCGGAAAAAAGCAGGCAAAGGCGTATAAAAAAGGGCACAGCGGGTTTGACGTTATAGAGTATCATAATATAAAGAAAACACCCCTCCGGCAGGATGGTTCCTGCCGGAGGGGTGTTTTTCTTTTTTATGCCAGTATCAATAATCGGATTCCCAGTAGATGGTATCATCTGTGGGAGAATCACTGACCCAGTTTCCGTTGCTGTCCTGATAGTAGCTGTTGCCCTCATC
>Ga0310695_10007854_pt1 | contig 16804 bp, 12 predicted proteins | sample RumenRJG_04DNA_FD_203882 | JGI IMG/M metagenome (GOLD analysis project Ga0310695, IMG submission 203882) | Bovine rumen microbial communities from Lethbridge, Alberta, Canada - RJG_04 (v2) (version 2) | ecosystem: Host-associated > Mammals > Digestive system > Stomach > Rumen | place: Canada...
TCCCTGTATTCTTCCGCATACGTGTTGTCCATCGGTTTGCCGACCAGCACACCGGAAACAGCCTCAAACACACCCGCTCCCTTGAGGTATTCAAGCGCACGCCGGAATTTGACGGGCAACGGCTTTTCCTCGCTCGATTCCAGCAGCAGGATCCGCCCCTTCCAGTCTTCCTGAGTGGGGAACAGATGATACTTCTCGCAGAGCACCGGCATGTCAAAATATCGCTCACCATCAAAGATATCATAGATAGAATCAATGCAGCCTCCGAGAATCTTTCCCGAGAACACAGGAGGTCCCTGCAGCAGTTCGAATCCGTGATCCGGGTGGACGGGAAGCTGTTTGCCAACCTGCTCCGGAGTGAAAGTATCCCTTTGCTCATACCATACATCGCTGGGCCTTATTTCCCGGATGGTTCCGGTACGGATCAGCTCTTCAAAATACTTGCGGGTATACGGAAGCATCTCCGGCCCAAGCTCACAGATATCCGGAAGAAATGCCTGACCGTAGAAAGTCCGCAGTCCGGCCTTATGAAGCATCAGATGATTGATCGTAGTATCTGAAAAGCCCAAATACACCTTGTCCGTGACCGCGTCCGCCAGCTCATTGTGCTCAAACAGATACGGCAATAACCGGTAGGTGTCATCTCCACCTATGGCACATAAGATCATGTCGATATCCGGATCGCGAAATGCCTGCAGTAAATCCTCAGCCCGCTTTTCCGGATGCGCTTCCACATATTCCAACCCCTTCAGCGCGTGCGGCATGAACTTCACATTCAGGCCGAGCTCTTTCAGTCTGCGAAGCCCGATCTCCACCTCAAATCTCATAAATGGTTCGCCAACGATTCCTCGCGACAGACTTACGATGGCTATATTTTTAATCATAATCTCCTCCGAACAAACCACCTCTGGAACAAACCACCTCTGGGGTAGTTTTTCCACATCTGGGGACAAACCACCCCAGAGGTCGCCTTGCGGCAATCACGCCTCCTCGTATTTGTATCTCTTGAGCCTCTGGCCGTAGATGAGGCAAAACAGTGTCCCCGCGACACCCAAAACAAACATCATCATTGCCGCTCCGGAGCCTTTTCCTCTGCCGAAGAGCAGCACGGGCAATGCGCCAAGTGGCTGAACAGCCATGAAAGGCTCGCAGATCTCATCCACCAGAAATCCTCCCAGCGCCAGTCCGATTGGAATCGTAAAGAATTGAAGCGTATTCCTGCACGCGTATACCCTGCCCTGCAGCTCCACGGGAACCGAATTTCGCATGATCACATTTAGGTTTGCACTCATGACAGGCACTAAGATCCACCCGACCACCTGTCCGATACACCACCAGACAGGATTCCTTGAGAAAGCCAGCATGAAATTCTCAATTCCCAGAGAAATCAGCATCGTCCTATAGATGACTTTCACTCTGTCCCGAGGTTTTTTCATAACTGTAACGATGAGACTCCCCAGAACCATCGCCATTCCCGAGCAGGATGTTACGATTCCCAGCACACTGTTTCCCTGCCGCGGGATCACAAGTGCCGGAAGAACTGCGTCAAAAGCAGACGCTATAAGATTTACTCCCGCCATGAACAGGATCACATCCAGCACCAGCGGGTTCTTTTTCAGAAACTGAATGCCTTCCCCGGCAAGTTCTAATACCTTTTCATCCTTTCCGTTCCCGGCGCGAACCGCGGGAATCTGAATGAAAAAAGCCAGCGCCGCAAACGCAACAGCAAAACTTACAAGGTCAAGCAGGATCACCGCGTCAAGTCTGGTCATCCCGTACACAGCAGCCGCGATCAGCGGATTGCCGATAGAGATCAGCGATCGGGAAAGTGACTGAAGGCCGCTGATCTTCTGGTATCTGTCTTTTGGCACGATAAGAGTGTAGGCCACCTCCGACGCGGGCTGCTGCACTGTGTTCATCAGGCCTGAAATCGCGTTGACGGCATACAGATGCCATACACACAGCAGATCCGTTTTGTACAGCACCAGAATAAGCACTGTGCAGAAAGCGGCGAACGTGTCGCAGGCCAGCATGGTTCTCTTCTTGTCAAACCGGTCCGTGACCGCGCCGGCGAAGATGCTCATGAGCACATAAGGCGCATAGGTGCATATAGTCAGCATCGCCGTGCTGAGAGCCGAACCGGTCTTCTCATAAAGCCACAGCGTCAGCGCAAACCCGGTCACCGCACTCCCGAGCTGGGACAGGCTCTGCGTGCTCCACAGCAGGTAAAAGTCTCTTAAGTCAGTTTTATTCTTATTCATTTTCTCTGCTCCTCGTTTCATTCTTTTTCAGATATGAGAGCAGAGCCTGAGGAATCCTTTTCCTCCGCGCAGTTTCCTCAAGCCCTGCGAGGAGCCAAAACAATGCAAAGGTTCATTCCTTACTATCTCCTTCCATTTCGTCGTTTAATTGTGCATATATACATCACAGAAATGCTGAAGGTGCTTCTCTATGCTTTCCAGAGCATCCTTCTCACACTGCGGCTGTCTGTCCGATCTGGCGATCTGCAGGACCGCCGGCGCTGTAAGTTCTGCGGACAGGAGCGCCGGATCATCCTCTTTGACAAGGCCCTTGTCCATCATCTCTTTGAGGATCTTCGCGAACATCCCCTGAATTCCGTCCAGCTGATGCCTGGTAGTGACCTCTGAGGTCCTTTCGTTCCGGAACTGCTCCTGAACAAGAAACATCCGCGTCTTCCTGATGATCGGGTCCCGCATCGTGAACGAAATCCTCCCCATAGTAATGTTTATAAACTCTTCACGGCTCTCCGGAATCTTCCCGATATTCCGCTCAGATCCGAACATTTCCTCATAGCGGACTTCGGCCGAATCGATCAGCGAATTCAGAATGTCCTCCTTGCCTTTATAGTGTTTGTAGAGCGATGGCGCCTTGATCCCGACTGCCTTCGCGATCTGCTCAACGCTTGTCCCATTGTATCCGTTCTCGGCAAACAGCGTTAATGCCGCGTCCAGTATTCTATCTTTCGTAGACATGCTGTCCTCCAGGTGGCTAATGTACGTTAACTATATTATAGGCTAATGATCATTAGCCCGTCAAGGCTGAAAAACAAAGCGACCTCTGGGGTAGTTTGTTCAACAAAGCGACCTCTGGGGTAGTTTGTGGACAGTTGTGGAATAATCCTCATCCGTCAACAAACTACCCCAGAGGTCGTTTACAGGCTATAATACAGTTATGGAGGTGTTGTGATGAATCGACAGGCAGTTTTTGACTACATTGAGAAGAAATATAACCTCAATCCGGGAAGATATGGCAGCCGATCTCGGCATGGACCCGGTGGAGCATCTGCTCGGAAGAATCAAATCCGAGGACAGTATGCGCGAAAAATGCCGGCGCAAAGGACTGCCCGAGACGCCGGATTCTGCGCTCATTCAGATTCATGATGCCATCGGGATCCGCGTCGTCTGCGCTTTTTTGGACGACATCTACACGATCCGGGACCGCCTGCTCACGCTGCCCCGTGTTCAGCTCGTCGAGGAGAAGGACTACATCCGACATGTCAAGCCCAACGGATACCGGAGTTTTCACATGATCATTCTCGTCGATGACCGGATCTATGCGGAGATCCAGCTGCGGACCATCTCGATGGACACCTGGGCAGCCCTGGAGCACCATCTTAAATACAAAAAAGAACTCCGTGCCAACACCACCCTGATCGCCGCAGAGCTTAAGCGCTGCGCTGACGAACTGGCTTCCACGGATTCGTCCATGCAGACGCTGCGCGATATGATCCGGGATTTATGAGCGGATCATAAGCCCGCTCTCTGATCCGCTGAATCATAAGCCCGCTCTCTGATCCACCTGATCCACCCTGATCCCCCAGAAAGTGAATCATGAGCCCGCTCTCTGATCCGCTGAATCATAAGCCCGCTCTCTGATCCACCTGATCCCTGATCCCCCAGAAAGGAACCACCCAATGAAGCTACTGATCGCAGAAGACACCACTGACCTCAACCGCGTCGTGACCGCCATGTTGCAGCGGTTCGGTTACGATGTGGATTCCGTTTTTGACGGTGCGGCAGCGCTGGACAAAATCGACCAGAACGGCTACGATGCCGTGATCCTCGACATCATGATGCCTAAAATGGACGGAATCTCCGTCCTTAGGAACATGCGTGACAAAGGTATCACCACCCCCGTGCTGCTCCTGACCGCCAAATCGGAGGTCGACGACCGCGTCGCGGGCCTCGACGCCGGCGCGGACGACTACCTGCCCAAGCCCTTTGCCATGAAGGAGCTCCTGGCCCGCGTGAACGCCATGACGCGCCGTAATAGCGTGTATTCTAAAACCGTCCTCGAGTTCGCGAACTTCACTCTTAACACGGAAACGCTCGAGCTATCCGCCGAGAACGCCGTCCGCTTGTCCATGAAGGAGTGCGAGCTGCTGAATCTGTTCCTTCTACACCCCGGCAAGCCGCTGACCGCCGATTACATTTTGGAACATGTGTGGCGGACGGATGATTCTGCGGACAACGACACCGTGCATCTCTACGTGCGCTACCTGCAGCGGAAGCTCGCCGCCACAGCGGCAGCCGCCGAGCTGACCGGAGAACATGGCGGCGCCTACACCCTTCAGGCAAAGTAGCGGATCATAAGCCCGCTCTCCGATCCACCTGGATCCACCTGGATCACAAGCCCGCTCTCTGATCCTCCCGGCGCTAATCGAAATCCGGGATTGGGAGAATCACAAGCCCGCTCTCTGATCCATGATCCACTGATCCACCATCGAACAGGAAACCTTCCATGACAGAAAACGAAATCAAACGGATCCGTAATAATTTCATCCTTCTCTCCACATTGACCCTATTTGGCGTCATGCTTCTGATGGGCGGATGCATCTATCTCTTCAACACCGCAACGATCCGCAACGAATCGTTCCAGATCATGAACTATATTGCGGAAAATGACGGGGAACTTCCGAAGGTCGTCCAATCCGAAGACAGCGCAGACTACGCATCCACGCACACTACCGTCGCAGACCAAGCAGGAGCAGACGACGCTTCCGCGCACACTACCGCTGTGGATCCGCAGTACAATACGAGCGGCTCTTTCAGCGAAGAAATGGAGTGGAGCCTTCAGGGAATCTTCGGCGTCGGCAATTTCTTTGGCGAGATGCCGGATTACTCGTATACGACGCGGTATTTTGCCGTATTGTTCGGGGAGGACGAGTCTGTCGAGGAAATCAAGACCAACCATATCGCCTATATCGACGAGGAGCAGGCGGAGTTGTACGCGCGCATCGCCCTGCACCGGGTCCGGCAATTCGGAAGTTTCGGAAGATACTACTATTACTGCGCGAAGCGGGACGGCGGCGGCACGATCGTCATCTATCTGGACCGAACCGCGCAGGTCACCCAGGCAGCCCGCATCCTGGTCGCCGCGCTGATGGTTCTGGGTTTGGGCACACTGCTCTCATTCTTCCTCATGCGGCTCTTCTCCATAAATATCGTCCGCAGAGAGATTGAGAACGTGGAGAAACAGAAGCAGTTCATCACGAACGCGAGCCACGAGCTCAAAACACCGCTCGCCGTGATCCGCGCGAACACGGAAATGCAGGAGCTGCTGGACGGGGAGAACGAGTGGACGCAGTCTACCCTGCGGCAGGTGGACCGGATGAGCGGGCTCATCGGAAACCTTGTGCAGATCGCCCGCGCGCGCGAGAAAACGGATGGCAAAGCCACCGCCATCGACATCGTACCTGCTGTCTCGGATACAGCGGACTACTTCCAGCCGGTCGCCGCCAGCGAGGGCAAAACACTGATCAAAGACCTGCCTTCCTCCCTTGTGATCAAGGCCGACGACAGCAAGATCCGGCAGCTGACCTCCGTCCTTGTGGATAACGCCGTCAAATACTGTGACGACCACGGAACGATCCTCGTTCGTCTCTCCCAAAGCGGGAAGGGCGCAGTCCTTGCCGTCTCCAACGACTATGCGGAAGGCGGTGAAGTGGACTACTCGCGCTTTTTTGAGCGCTTCTACCGGCAGGATGAGGCGCGCACCATTTTTTCCGGTTCCACGAATAGCAATGCGCCGGACGATGCTGACAGCAATGCGCCGGGCACTGGGACAAGCGGGACTTCCGGTGCCGCTTCTAAAGGCGGCTTCGGCATCGGCCTCTCCATCGCTGAGTCACTCGTCAAGTCAATGAACGGAACGATTTCCGTCTCCTGGAAGGACGGACTGATCACATTTACCTGCCGGTTATAGCGGATCACAAGCCCGCTCTCTGATCCTCCCGGCGCTAATCGAAATCCGGGATTGGGAGAATCACAAGCCCGCTCTCTGATCCTTCTGAAATAAAAAATGAGAGGAACCTCCTGGATGCAAGCATCCGGAAGCTCCTCTCATTTTTTAATTCGCATGGCTCAAAGCTTACTCATATTCCACCGCCCGCCGTCAGGTAGACGATTACGATAAAACTTAAAATTCCAAACCACACCGCAAGGCTTACAGGAGGCACGAACAGGACCTTCAAGATCTCGAGGACCGTGCTCCCCGTGATACGGATCCGGTGTTTTTTTCTGTAGCGCTTTTTCTTCCCGTTTTCCGAAACGAGATAGATCCACGGCCTCTCGTGCAGTTCCACGACCCCGAACTTTAGGAGATAGATCGGCACGACCGGCACTGCGATGCAGAACCAGACAGCAGACCCGCCGAGGTTGATCTTCGAATAATCAAAGCCATTAATAAGCAGCGCAAGGATGACCGGCAGGAACAGAGCGGTAAAGGCCAGAAGTATCATTTTCGCGATCCGAAGGGGCGTGGTGAACCGGAAGACGACCGGCTGTTCCTTACCGTCCAGAACGCTCAGGAACACGGGCGGCGCTATCTTTCGTTCAAGGATCTTCTCGCTTTGCACAAGCTTTCCTCTCTCACGATGGAACGTCGCCTCTCCCGAAGTAAAGATCTCCCTGCCTGCCTCCACGGAAAAACGGTTTCTTGTCGTGTCACTGTAAACGCACGGTACGACAATGGCAAAAAAGAGCGCGAGCACGCCGGTGATGAAGAGACTTCCTCCCCGATCCATTCCCAGCAGGCGGGATGCGCCATAGACCGCTGCGCACAGCGCGATCGTGGCAATGACCGCTTTCAGCCACCAGGGAAGGAAATAATAGTGTGATTCCTTCAGCGCGCGGACACTGACTTTTCCCGTCTGGCCGTTGACTGCGGCCATCAGGTCGTCCTTGCAGATATAATAGACCGGAAGCAGTACCGGGAGCCTGACGACAGAACCAAGGGACGGCTCTATTTTGACCGCTCTGGTCTCCAGTGTTTTCCTGACCGCAGGCGTGTAGCACTCCGCAACTTCCGCACAGATGCGCGCTTCCAGTTCCTTTTCCCCGACATCCGGAATCTTAACGCGCTGCCCTGCGACAAAAGAGAGATCAAATTCTTTCATCTCCTCCTTGTCAAAGGGCTCCACCCCGTCAAGAAGCAGATTGTCGAGCTGTCCGGAGCGGTTAATGAAGGCGTCTTCCATGAATCCTTCGCATCTGTAGACACTGTCTGCGTCCATTCGCGAAGTCCGCATGTGGACGGGACCGCGGACCAGTTCGTACGGAAGATAGAAGCCTTTCAGTTCCGGCAGAAGCGGCAGGAGTTTCTTCGCCTCCTGTCTTCTCTGATTCATCCTGCACCACTCCCTCAGTTTTTCCACTGCCTCTTCCCTCGTAACACCAAAGGGGATGACACTCTCCGGCATGCCCGCCGGATCCAGATATTCTGTTCGCACCAGGTTCCGTCCGCAGAACGCACAGCCGGAAAGCGCTTCATTCTCCTCGAACACCACCTCCGCGCCGCAGCCGGTGCAGGCGGTGTGGAACAGCTTGTACTTCCGGATCTCTTTCCGCAGCATCCCGCGCTGCCGGTCCCGGTAGCTCTGTTTTTCCTTCTGTGCTTCGCTGACCCCTACACTGCCTCCGCAGTGGCCACAGACATACAGCTGCCGAACGATGTCAAAATCTGCAGGCGCGCCGCACTGCGGACAATGAATATCTGTGATCGGATTTCCCATTTACTTCTCTCCTTTTTAGGCGGATCATAGGCCCGCTCTCTGATCCGGGTGGATCACAAGCCCGCTCTCTGATCCGCATGATCCGCTAATCCACCCTTACATTCTCCAATTCAGCGAGAACAAGCGGATCTTCTCCGATCCGAGCACGCACAGCAGACATTTGTCCGCCGAGATTGCGACCGTCCTGACCGCCGTGTCCGGAATCGGGATCATGAGAAGCTGCTCCGGCTCCTCCTCCGACATATCCCAAAGCGCGACTCCCTGCCACTCGCGTGTCGCGAGAAGTCTTCCGTCGTCGCTGACGCACATAAAACCCGTGTGGGTCCAGCCGCGCCTGTATCTCCGCTTCCACTTCTCCGGATAAATAGGGTCCTGTTTCCAGATCGACAGCCTGTCATCCTGGTAAATGAAAAGCCGGTTCTCACTGCTATCCATACAGGCAGCCGTAATATCGGAGCGAGAGTTGGGCTGATGCTCGATCTTCTGCAGTTCTCTTCCTGTCTCCGCATCGTAGATCCGCAGATATCCAAGCAGATCAGTCGTGATGACCTGTGTGCCGGTCCAGTCCCAGAACAGGTAGTTCGCGCCGACCCTTCTGCTGCCCTCGAATTCGCGGATCCTTTCCCCGCTCTTTACGTCCCACAGTCCCATGAAACCCTGCGCCGTACTGATTGCCAGCTGCTGCCCGTCCGGTCTGAACGCCATGCGGACAGTCCGATAATTGCTCTTCCCTGTAAACGGAATGTCCCGGATCTCGCGGATGCCATTCTCCGCAGACGCGCCATGTTCCGCCGCCAAAAGACTCCCGTTCCCAGTGGCCGTCCCCAACGCCGGAACGTCTACCGGCGGAACATCCCCCGCCGGAACGTCTACCGCCGGAACGTCCACCACCGGGACATCCACCGCCGGAACGTCCCCCGCCGGCCCGGCAAATCCCGCAGGTCCCACGACATCCAGATCCAGCAGGTACACAGCGCCCTCTGCCGCTGCCGCCGCCCACCGTCCGTCTTCCGAACAGCAGAAATACACATCTCCGGACGTTTTTCCTTCGGCGAACCTGAACGTCCCCGCTACTGACAGCGAGTCGTCCCAAAGCATCAGGGCTTTCTCTCTTTTTTGCAACGGCGGCGTTATGATCACTTCGCGCGTATTGCGCTTCCGGAAAGTCGCCCACTGTTTGTACTTATCCCTCTGGATCGATTCGGACGCGATCTCCACCGCGCTCTCCACCTCTCTCCCGCGGCACAGCAGAGATAGCTTTCTCCGCTGCGGCAGGAACAGATTGGGTTCAAATTCCAACTCGGCCTTCTTTAAGAGGGCGCTCGCCGTTGTCCGGGCCGCAGCTCCTCGTGCTGCTTCCTCCCGGCTCGCAGTGCGTCTCACCCCCGCCAGAATATCCGCTGCCGCCGACTCCAGTTCTTCCACATAGCGCGCGATCACTGCTTCCCGCGTGATCTCTTCCTGATACGCCCTCGCCCTGGAGAGCTCCCACGCGGCAGGCCTCGTTGTCAAAACACCGTTCCACCTGCGCATCGGATGTCCCGTCAGGATCGTCCGCATATCATCCGAGGCATCCAGCCAGTCGCTGCTAGATCGGTCCGGGAATGTAGAGAGGCATCGACGCGTCTGTGTATCCCAGAGTTTGAGCCCTCCTCCCAGATCCGCTGTCAGAAGCCTGTTCCCGTCCGGAGACAGCCATAGTTTGTGAAAAGATCCTTTTGACCTTACCGTTACTCTGCTCAGGGTCTCCGCGTCGCAGAAAGTGATGCAGTCCGGCCCTGCCATGTAGAGCGTTCTCCCATCGGGGGAGATCACCATGTCATCCGCAGGAAACGAATATCGCCCGGTGCGGGAAAGGAGTTTTCGCTCATTTTCTTTCCACTTAAAGAGCCGCTGCTCTCCCGCTGCCGCATAAAGCGTCTCCCCATCAGGGCTTACGCACAGCGCATTGACTTCATTTCTCTCGGCGCCGCGAAAAGCGCCCTCACAAGTTCCCTCCACATAATCCCATTTCAGGACCATGCCTTTAAAGGACCCTGTGTAACAATGGCGTCCGTCGGGATGCAGGCCGATGGCCCTCACATGCCAGTCTGTTCCCTCCAGCCTGTGGATCAGCCGCCCGGTCGCCGCCTCTGCCACATACAGGCACTGATCGTCCGGGTTTTCTCTGTAGGCATATAACAGGTACTTCTCGTCCTTAGTGAGCACAAGAAATCCTGCCGACTGCCGATCCAGCGCCTTCACCGAATAGCGGCACTTTCGCGTGCCGTCGCTTTCGATCTCCCAGCACGCAAGCTGCAGCGCCGCAAACCAGCTGTCGGATTCCTGCACAAATACAAAAACTCTCCTGCCGTCTCCCGAGACCGCATACGGTCCCGTGATCAATGCGTCCCTGTCAAAAACCTGCCGCCCGTCCGTTTCGTCCCGTCCGCGCTCTGCGTCGATCTCCTGCTGCCAGTGCGGCAATGGCATGCTCTCTTGTGACTCATCGCTCACTTCCCGGCATCGGCGCAGCAGTTCCACGTCGTCGATCCTGCCGCTCCGCCACAGACTCAGTCCCTGATTATAGGTGGCTGCCAGATTTCCGGGCTCCCTGCTAAGGGCTGCTTTCCAGCATCTCGCCGCCTCGGCCGGATTCCCCAGATCGAGGAAACTCAGCGCGCGGTTGTTCAGGGAATCCGCTGTTTCCGCCGCCGCTTTCGTGGAAGGTCTGGGGTATTCTGTCCCCGCGACCCTCTCATAGTCTTTCCGGAAGGCTTCTTCTACCTCCGCCATGGTGAGTGTTTTGTCACCAAGGCAGCGCCGGAGGATCTCTTTCTCCTCTTCCGACGGGGTCAAATGACAACCGGACCAGAAGGTCTCCAGCTCCGCTGCGGCTTGTGCGCCGCGCTCCCACAGACGCGATCCGGCAAACATCTCCAGCACCGTCAGGCCAAGCGCGTAGATGTCCATCCACGGCTCTGCCACAGAGCCGGCCGCCTGCTCCTCCGGGCAGTAAGCGATAGTATAACCGGTGACGACCGGTGCCGCCATCGCACCTGCATTCTCTCTGTCAGCCCCCCTGTCGGGTGTCTTCACGGGCGTGGTGGCTTTGTCGCCTGTTGCGGCAGCCGTCTGTTGCTGGACGTCTCTGAGTTTTGACTGTGCTTTGGCAAGCCCGAAGTCCGCCACTTTCGTCTCCCAGTTCTGCGCCAACAGCAGGTTGCCCGGTTTTACATCCTGGTGGATCAGCTGCCGGCTGTGGGCGTAAGCGAGCCCGCGCGCCGCCTGTACCGCGATATCAAGGATCCGAAGGCGGATCCCCCTTTCAGACCCCACGTAGAGCGTGCGGTCACAGATCCTGTCTTTGAGACTGCCGTTCTCCATCCACTCCGAAAAGATCGTCGGGACACCGCCGATCTCACGCACGTAATAGCACGAGACAATATTCGGGTGCAGGCCGAGATCGATCCAGTTCTCGCATTCTGTGATGAACTCCGCTTTCCTACGGTCGCTCCCCTCGGCAAAGAACCGCGGCTGCGGGCGTTTCATCGCCAGCTCCACATCCCAGCCCCTGTGATGGACGCGCCAGACACTTCCCATGCCCCCGTGCACAGCTTCGCTCGTCACGATATATGTATCCAGAACAGGAATGCCTTTTCGGATCTCCTCATTAGAGATGCTTTGCGGGGAGGCGCTTTCCGGGAAGGCTGCCCGACGATGTTCCCCGTTCCGCCTTCGCTCCGCATCTTCCAAAGCCGCTCTGGAAATAGACATTTCCTCCGCAGCATCCAATTTGCTTAGTGATATGCTGATATTTGTCATGTCTGCCATTCTTTTCTCCTCAGGTGGATCACAAGCCCGCTCTCTGATCCGCTGGAAGCAACGATTGCTTTGGACTAAATTTTGAATCTTCTGTTTCTGGATTTCTGGAACATTGCAGGAAGGAATGCGGTTTCTTAGGACCACAGATCGAAAATGCGGCACAGCGGTGCAGGCTGTTTCTGAAATGCATGCAGTCTGAGACATGAAGTCCCTGATGAAGATCATATATGAGGATATCAGGGACTATCATGAAAAGAGGGGATTCGAACATGTTTCCGGTAGGTGACTTGCTCAAAGATTTCAAAAATCCCGGGAAATGACTTCTTTTTCCGAAACGCGCGAAAAGCCGCGCTGATCATTCTCTTGTCGCATACATGGTCCTGCCGTATCCCTGCCACACAACACGGTATTTTTTTGCAGTGCAGAGTTGGTTCAGATCCGAACTATCCTCGAGAAGGACGAATTTGCTGCGTATCGTTCCATTGGTAAGAAGGTTCCTCAGGACCTGGGTCTGGCAGATGTTCGGGGAGATGTATGAAGGGAGCATGAACGAATACTGCAGGGCTTCGAACTCGGGGAGCTTGGCGATCGTGTTGTCCCAGGGGTCCTCTTCGAGAGGAAGTACCCTGCGCAGCTCAAGCTCCATTGCCTGTTCTTCCTGCGCGGACAATGTGCTGCTGTCGATCTGCGGCAAGCAGAAATTCTGCGGGGCGCGAAGGAAGAAGAAAACCATGGCCGCGAGAACAGCCGCTTCTCCGACTGCAAGGGACAGAGTGCTCCCCAGCTCGATGATCAGAAGACCGTAAGCCAAGGTGACGGCCAGCATCATCCTGTGCAGCTGCACGGGGCTGTAGAGGACGACATTGGCCTCGTAGATCGCGGCACCCGCCATCAGCATGAAGAAGATCACGGCGCAGCGGCCGTCTTTCTTCGAGGGTTTCTCAAATAAACCCCGGATCAGCATGATCAGGAGAATCAGCGATTGGACAAAATAGATAAGAGGGATTCCTCCCGCCCAGCGGCTGTCCGCCAAATATCCCTTGATCTCTCTGAGCGCGTCCAGATTGGAGCGTAGGATCTCCTTCAGCATGATCACGGGAGAGCCGCTTCTTAAAAGCTTCATCAAGGTCTCGGTCTGCGTGCTGTCGAAGAAGTAGCGCGCGACATTATAGCTTGTAAAGAAGAAGAACAGACCCAAAGAGGCGGCCGCCGCGGCTACACTGAGAAAAAGGAACAGTGCCTTGGCACCTCCTGACAGAGGGCTTTTTTTCCGGAATATCATATAGACGGGAATCAGAAGCAGCGGAAAATAATAAGGCCGCATGGTATTCCAGAAAAAGACGATCAGGATCATCACAGTGAGCACTGCTTTCTGTGAGGACACAGAAGCCCCGGGGTTTTTAACCATCCAAAGGACGAGGGCCGTAAAAAGGATCAGAAAGAAGTTGTAACTGCTCTCGCTCATTCCTGACCAGATGTAGCGGCCTGCCACAAGATAGGAGACCAGAAACAGCACAGTGAAAAAGCCCTGTTTCGCTTTCGGGCGCACCAGGATCACATAGAAGAAGCCGGACAGGACTGCCAGGACCACGTTGTTGTAATAGATGAAGTTGTGGTTTTCGATCCCCGTGAAGAAGGAGAGTAAGAAATAAGGCAGGTAAGTGAAGATATTGTAGGGCCCGTATGCGAGATGAGCAGGTGCATCCTCATTAAAACCGTACATGCCTTTCGGATAGAATTCGTTCCTCAGGAGCCGGATCACACGGAAATAGCCGACTTCGTCATTCCAGGTAGTGTTCCACGCATCCAGGCGCAGGGCGGAGGTCCCTGTCAGGATCTGTAAAAGGCCGGCGCTGATAAAGGGTGCCGAAACGATAAGAAGCCAGAAAAGCACGTCAACAGGACGGATGCGGTTGTGCGCGCGCAAATTGGCGGAATCATCGGTCGAGTAGAAAGACATTCTTTAAATACCTCCGTGCGGAAACTGCATATTCTGCTGTTATTGTACCAAGTCGCTAACGCGACGGCTGCAAGATCAGAGAAAAGCTCTCTTTATACTGAATTGTACTGGGTATATTAGTCCGGATGGCTATCTCATTAATTTGGGCCCGGTTTTCACCGGGCCCAGATGTGTCCTGAAACGCTTTGATAAACCCGAAAGTGTTTACGTCCGCCAACTGATTTCCGGCACTGCGTATTTCCGAGAAGTTTCGTTATTATAACGTAAAGATCAGGATCCCCACAAGTATGACAGCAATTCCGATCATACGACGTCTGCTGATCTTTTCCTTTAAAAGAATAACCCCGAAAATGGGGATGAAAATGTAACTCATACTCTCGATCATCGGGGAATAAGAGTACGGAACAACTCTAAGGGCAAACATCGTCAGCAGTGCACACAGGAAAAATAACGCATATGCCCCGATTACAAGCGGATTTAAGTATTCTTTGGCCCTGTTTTCATATTTCCTACCGGCCGCAATCTTCAGGATTACCTGTGAAAAAGAGGAAAGCAGCACAGAGAACAGCCAAAGCAATATATATTTACCCATCGTTGCTCACCCCTATCACGATCCCGATCATGATCACGATCGCCCCAATGATCATTTTGGGCGTTACCTGTTCTTTAAACAGGAATTTTCCCCATAACAGTGAATAAATCACGGTAATAGGTCTATTCATAAAGGCAAACGTCAGGGACATCCGTTTGAGCACCTGCTGCCACAGGATCGCAAAACTAACGCAGATCATCATGAGAAGGAAATACAACAGGATGAAGCGAATAGACATGAATTTCGCCCGTCCTGCAAATTTGGACACGACCCCGGTAGTGGAATTAAGGATCAATGTAAGATGCAGAATGAAAAACCAGAAAAGCGGGATCTCCAGCTTATTCTTCTTTTTTTGTCCGTCTGTCTGATTCATTTAGATATCCTTACTCTCCCTACATCAATTCCTGTAATTTCGATTCACCCAGCGCTCACCACCTGACCTTGTTTATGTCCGCATATGGCTTCCCATTCGGGTCATGCTCTAAACGCTTTTTCTTACCTCTTTTTTAAGCTTTATTCTCATTAAATGCTCATTTTTTGTCTGCGGTTTTCCGATACAAGATCTCCCATCCGCCGACATAATGCCAGCGACGTGTAACACGACCGGGTGCTTTGAGAAGATTTGCACCAATCGCCATCAGAAAATGATCTTTCACTGTTTTCTCAGTGATCGAAGGTCCGTCCTTTACAACTGTCAGTTGATCCTCCAGATGCAGACATACAACGATGCGGTGCCACCAGTATGAACTGAAGTCCCATATGTGCCTGGGATACCTCATATCCAGAGTGATACCAAAACGCTTCATCAGGCAGTACAGCGGATACTTATAGGGAGAGCGGAAGTACAGGTACCCTCCCGGAGCCGTCAGTTCAACGACCTGCCTGAATTCTCTCCCCGGACTCGGGAGATGTTCCAGAACGGCGCTCGCGATCACGATGTCAAATAATTCATCTTTTGGCAGCGCGCTCAGTGGAAAACAATGCGTAAGTGATATATTCTTTTCCCTCGAAACACAAGGAGTATCAGTATAGTCCACGACAACGATCTCAATCGAATCGTACCCGCCGGTCTGTATGATCGACTCACCGAAAGCATAGCTTAATGAACCGTCACCTCCCCCGAAATCCAGGATCCGGATCTTCTTTTGTGCCGGTAGAGGTTTCATCATTTTTAACAGATGCCTGGCAAATCGTTCTTTTCCATAAAAAGTAATCTTATCTCCCGTATGATCTTTTTCGTCATTGTCCAGATAATTATACTTTTCATATACTTCATCCAGTTTTTCCTTCCGAAGCATACGGTCATAAGTAACTGCTCCGCAACGCCGGCATTTTACAAAATGTATCTGCGGTTTTTCCCGAAAAAGACTCAACTGCCGGAAAGCGTTTTTTGCGCCACAGCATCCGCAGCGGTCAATATCAACCAAATCCTCATCTCTGATCTCGTCCAGAGGCATGAAAAAATAATCGGAGAACTGCATATTTACCTCACACGTCCTAAATGTTAATATTCAGCATTATACCACCGAATATCCGGTACGGCAACGGAATATTTGAGCGCTCAGCGTCGAGGGCTCCACCGGTCTTTTGCTGAATAATTCTTTATATCTCCCAGTAAACAATCCCGTCCTCGGTGCCAAAATACAGCCTTTCCCCGATAACGACCGTCTCTGAAGTAATAGCACTCGCAGCGGGTACTTCGTATAAAGTCTTAAGATTGCAATCTTTGCCTATCTCATACCGTACCATCCGCCCGCCGGAAAGCTGCGGATCTTCACCGGCAAGGATCGTACCATCGATCAGTAGTGGTCTCCGCATCAGTTTCCCATGGCTTTATCCGCACAGTAGAGGTGTTTCCCGCTCTTGGCGTTTCAGATGAAAAAAACTGCTCTGCCAGCCATTTGAATCCTTGATTTGGCAGGAGACATTCTGCCGCAAGGCGGCACCTGAAAAATTTTGCACACAGATCCGGACTTGACTCACAAGGTCCTCTCCCCGCAACATAGCATTGCCTAAAGAATTCATTAGATATATAAAAAGAGGCTTGTCCATCCGCCAGGGATTACCTGAGCGAGTGCGACAGCCCCATCTCTTCTGTCTATCTCAAGCAGGAAGTTGATTCCGGCCTTTGTACCCGTTGTCGAACAGCTCTTTCAGAAACCAGTGCTCCTCCTTTTTGCTTTTAGGATCAAAAAGGGGCGTCGGCAATTAACCCCGCCAGCCTGAACCAATTACAGTTTATGCACTCACAGTGCTTGAATAATAGTATTTTAAGTTCTTTATTGGAATCCTGAATCCGTGAAGCTCAGCTTCAAAATATAAGGATCGGTTCACTAAAGGGATTTTTTAATAGTCCGAATAGTGGTGATCCCTGTTTACGAGTTTTTTGCTGTTGAATCGTCTGTTTCCAGAGGCT
>Ga0310695_10007855_pt1 | contig 16801 bp, 13 predicted proteins | sample RumenRJG_04DNA_FD_203882 | JGI IMG/M metagenome (GOLD analysis project Ga0310695, IMG submission 203882) | Bovine rumen microbial communities from Lethbridge, Alberta, Canada - RJG_04 (v2) (version 2) | ecosystem: Host-associated > Mammals > Digestive system > Stomach > Rumen | place: Canada...
CAGATTCTTTGAATAGGTTTGTAACACGCTTGAACTCATCTTCCGAAAAAAGCTCAATATTAAAGCAGCCGCTCATAAGTTTCCGTAATGCGTTCAATGCAATATACAGACCTTCTTTATTATTTCCGATTTCCGGAGCAGGCTCTGCCTTGTATTGCTCTACTGCTGAACTTATCCACCCCTCAACAACATCGAAATGGTTCTCGATATATGAGATATACGCGGCATCGAATTCCAACACGAAATTCCGGAGCTTTTTATCATCTGTATCGTTAGCCATTCCTCTGCAATCGATATTAAGAACAAATTCCGGCGTCAGATCGGCTGGAATAAAGCGTCCTATCATTGAGATAAGAGCCCTTGCAGTCTTGTCAGCACCGTTAGCACCTATCGCTGAATCGCGGATATAGTTGGCCTTCTTTCCGTTCATCTTTGACTCTGACGCTGTCAGGGGACCGATAAATGTTGCAACGCCGTCGCGAGCACCGCCTATTTCTTTGTCAATTTCCGCAGTTGATGAGTATAGCGACAACGAATCAAAGTTAGCGAAATCTCCAGTTTTAAGTATTGCGGCAGAAGCAGACATCTGATTGGTATTATCGATAATTGCAGCTATGATAGTCCTTACTGCAATGCCATGCCTACCGAGCGGCATAAGAAGTGGACTTATCAGCCTTGCACACCATAATAATTTCTTTTGCAAACACTGACCTATCAGCGGCTGCAGGTCGTTGAATACTTCATTTAATGTGCGTGTAGTCCTGCCGACAAGTCTTCTGCACATGGCAGGCGGCAAATTGGTATCGTCTAAGTTTTTATACCTGCTACGTTCAAGAAACACCCAGCCAAATTCTTCATCATTGTACCAGCCTGGACGAGAGGGAATCATTATTTCTGTACTAAGTTTTGAAACACGGTATATCTCAGCACGGAAGAAGGCACTACAACGTTTTTCCTGACCTGATCTGACTATCTCAGGCTTAAATGTCAGGCTGCATTTCGGACTATTCAAGTCCCCTTTTTCGATAACCTTAGTTACCATAGAAAAATCGTTACTGATTTCGTCTGTTGTGTAAACGTTGATATAGTGCTTATCTGGCTTATCTTCACGCATAAATCTATCTCCATGCTTGAAGAAAATAGGGTCGCATATCTCAATGGGCTTGTCTTTGATCTTACTTGTGTGTGCCAGTCCGCCTTTAAGGTTATTCTGTTCACGTTTTGTGACCGTACGCTCGATGTATTTGATGACGTTTTCACCGTAAAACAGGGCAAAAGTTCCCTCTTCAGTCTCAATCTCATAGGCGAAATGATACGTATCCATTGTATAGCCGTTATTAGCCCACATATCTATATATCCAATTTGCTGGCCCATCTGAGCATAAACCTGTTCAGCGGTGCTAGGCGTTGAAATAACGGCATTCTGTGAGGCACAGCTACCAGTGAGCGGCTGTCGAATAGACTCTTCGAGTATTCCTGAAAGGTGGCTGTATTCGCCGTTTTTACTTCTTATGAATCTCATATTCATCATTCCTTCATATTACTTAATATAGCGGAGGCAAAAGCCTCCGCTATTATTTTTAACCATATAATTTATATATTTAATATTGTGCTTAATTATTTCAAAGAGAAATACTCATCAAAAGAAAAGAAGTTTGTGAAATCGCCCCTGAATACAGTAGCTTTACTCTTGCCTGTGCGCTTATCCTGTACCATTTCTTTAAGGATAGCACCATCAAAGGTACCATAACCAGATATATCCTTGAACGGCCAGCTATCATTGCTTGTTATATGAAGTGCAGCATTAACATAGTTCTTTGATGAGAGTGTAGGGAATAAGAAGTACTGCTTACAAGCTGATGACATCATCTCACCTTCCGGCGTAGAAGGCATATGATAGTCAGCTGAAATACCGATTACGTTGATATTCAGTCTCTCAGCCTCGTTTATAATCTTTCTTATCGCTCCCGTACACGAGAAGTTCAAGTCAGTAATATCGTTGATATAAAGGTCGATAGGAGTCTCGTGGTTGCGTTTTCTGTAGTTTCTCAGCGATGCGAGCAGCATATTCGCAATCGGAATTGCGCTGTCTCTTGAACCAGAATTCGAGTAGATGTAGAGAAGAGAAATCTCAGAATTAAAGATATCCTCCCATGAATTGTTCAAAACTTCACTATTGTCAAGATCAGAATCTATCGAACAATGGAGTTCATGAAGGAACGGATCATTGACCGTATAGGTTTCAGCTTCAATAAGAGTGTCGAAAAACTGCATCTTCTCGGTTATTGCTGCTTCGGAAACCGTACAATCCGTAGGAACTTCCGCTTCATCTACATAACTGGACAGCATCGATTCAAGCGTATCCATATGTGACGGATTAGGAGCTGGATAGATAGAAGAGCCAATGTCAAATAAATCGATGGCATTTTCTTCTTTACTCTTATTTGGATCCATGGCGAATACATTAACGGGGAGTCCGTCCTTGTATATATCAATTCTTTTTACTTCTCCTACAACAAGACGGTGAGATGATATGAGATCCAATGAATTATCATCGATAAATCTACGGGTATCCAAGAAAATAGTTGGATTCTTACTGCAGCTGCCCACAAGCATATTCTTAACAAAATCACGCTTGTTTGCATTGTTTGCGCCTGTAACAAGAGTAAAATTGTCATTAGCATTGAATACTGATTTATGGAAACGCTTAATTATCTCCTCTTTCTTAAAAAACTCTTTTCCATTGCCGCTAATAGCAGCGTTTGTATTATTCTTATTCATTAACAAAACCTCGTTTCAATTATTATTGGTCAGAAGGCTGTTGCCTCCTCAATATGGATTACTTGTCTAACAGCTTAACAGCTTCAAGAGTACCTTTCAGGGATTCTCTTGTGTAAAAAGTCAAGGTAGTATTACTGCTGCTGTGTCCGAGCAGCTTTGCCACCGCCACAGGGCTTGCACCATGGCGGATAAGCGTACTCGACGCGTACCTGCGAAGTGCGTGCGGTGTAACTTCCTTTGGAAGTCCCGCTTTCTTCACGCACTTGGCAAAGTCAGCTCTAAACTTATCGGGAGTAGTATACTTGAAACCGTTTTTACTGATAGTCCCAATGATAAAAGAGTCATCTGTAAAGTGATCTCCGAGTTCTCCAGCTATTCTCAGCTGCTCTGCCTTAAGCTTTTCGAGCTCATTCTGAACGCTCGATATTATCGGTACATATCTGACTGAAGAATCAGTCTTTGTATCAGAAAGGTGGATCTTAGTCTTTGTACCTTCGACTCTCTCATCAAAGATATAGTCTCTCTTCAGTGCTTTAGATATACTGAGAACGGAAATACCGTCAACCTCGATACAGTCCTTCCACTGAAGGCCAAGAAGTTCACCAATGCGGAGACCCAAACCGAGAATTGATATTGCAGTCTTCATCGTCTGTGTATCAGCCTCCTCCAGAAGACTTACAAACTGCTCCTCAGTAATAAGAGGACGTTCAGCTGATCTCTTCTTCGGAAGTCTTACGCCATCACACGGGTTGAACAAAATAAGTCTGTTCCTGACAGCCTGTGCAAATACCGCATCAACGAATGCGAATATATTTCTGGTTGTCTTACTACTCAAGCCTCTGTCAACAAGATTGTTAACAAAATCCTGAATGTTGTCAGCCGCAATGCGGCTGACCTTCATTTTTCCGATAGGACTGTTTTTTAGGTAGTTTTCAGCATAGCCCTTATAGTTTTTCAGCGTTGAAGGTCTGACATAAGGCTTCGCATAGCGCTCGATGTAACTGGCTACCAGTTCATTGAGCGTAACATCGCCTTCTGTCAGAGAGACTCCACGTCTTGCCTTATCTCTCATCACATCAAGCTTATCATATGCAGCCTTCTCTGTTAATGCGTACTCGAATTTACGCTTTCCGTTCTTCATAAGCGAAGCCTGAAAGTATCCATCGCTGCGCTCTGAAACACTACCTTCGCCGTTACGACGGCGCTTCATTTTCTCTTTCAAACGTTTATTCGCCATACTGTTTCCTCCCATCCAAAGCCATAGCTGTCTGTTCTTCGATGAACTCATCTATGGCACTTTCTGGTATCAGAAAGCGGCGTCCGTTTTTGAAGTAACGAATCTTTCCTTCAGCAAGAAGCTGATAGAACTTCGTTCTGCCTATACCGAGCAGTTGCCACGACTCGCGTGGTGTTAAAACTTTTGTATTCATCGTATCCTCCTTAATATAGTAAAAACGTTCCCGGGATATGTTACAAGTGAACAGCAATTCCGGCCAAGAACTGCTTTACGTATGATCTCCGCTTCGACAAGAGATAAGGAAAAAAGAAAAAGCCTTGCGGCTGATCTCTCAACCTCAAGGCTATTTTACCATATTATCTCACGCAATACATGGTACGAAAATCGGGAATTTTAATTATACCTTCATTCGGCACATATTGCATATTTTTTTTTACGTTGACATTATATCATCATTTCTTATAATTGTCAAGATGTTTTCTCATTTTCATTTATCCCCCACTTATCAAATACATGCCGTGCAGTTATAATTTTTTTCTTAGGCTCCCACTCCTTATCTCTTTTAAAAGCACTGAAAATGTCATAGTTCTTTTTTATAAAATCAACCCACTCCGACTTTGGAATTTCTTCTAACATACTATCATTAATCATGTATGTTTTCAAGGAATAGCTCAGTTCAACATAAAGTGTATATGTGATTAATCTTCTGGCAAACTCATCATCATTACATTCTAACAATAATGTCAGGAACCTCTTCTTCAAAAAGAACGCTCTGTTCATACACAAAGCACCATTAGGTGTTTGTATAGGTGAAGCAAACAACCATTTTGCTCTATCAAAGACATCATCTGTCAAATTATTCTTAATAGCATAATCAGAGAAACTATATATCCATTCAAGTGAAAACTTGTCCTCAAAATTAAAAAGATCAAAAGTAAGAAAAAGGTATTTATCCACAGGTGTTTCAGAGCTATTCACAGTATCTATCAGCGATGCATAATAATCATCGTATTCCATATATAATTCTATAAACTCGCTATTTGATATTTTATGAACGCTAGAGATGCGTTTCTTTAGAATCACATCACAGATTTTCAATTTATCCATAGTCCTGATCTCATTTTCATTCTGAATGGAGATATTGTATTTATTGCTTTCAAAATTGCTCTTTGTTTCGTCGCGCTCATTCTTTAATCCTTTATAATTTTCAGGAAAAACACCGTTTAGATTTTCATACTTCTGTCCTTCTACGAAACGAAAACTTTCGATTTTTTTAATTTCCTTTTCAAACGTTGCTTTTCTTTATCATATGAACTTGTTTTGTTCTTATCAGTCAAACCCGGAAAAAAAGTCTTCTCCAACGTTTTTTGAGTTTTTAACATTTCTTTATCGTATACTCGCTTCATAACCTCGAAGATAGCTTGTTCAAAAGCTAGGTTCAAGTAATCATTATCAATTATATTTGGATTCTCACGTAAAAAATGTCTCTTTAGCTTTTCTTTTAGGCGCACAACCTTATTTGGTTCTCTTAACATATAAAACAGCATATCTGTAGCTTCAAGGTATGGATTAAGAGAATCATCAATACGTTCATGAATATCAAATCTGTCAGAAGTAATAATATAGCTTGTATCAGTAACAGAGGTCATCTCTCCAATTGTTTCTTCACCAAGAAATATCCGACATGGTTTAATACCATCTTCGATATAATATGGCTCATAGAATCCATCCTTCATACATTTAGGACAAAATGAGATATAGCTAGGAGAATCCTCATGCTTATAAATATGGCCACAACAACTACACCTACGCTCTAATAATTTTGCCATTTTTGACCTCCCAGATTTTCGCTAGTATAGCCTTGCAAGTTTCAAAGTCGTATCAGAAATCATTCGCTTTATCTCATAATCTACATCAAGATGCATGAAATAAACGTGGACTCCGCTGTCTGACAGTCTGATGAACTCAGGCAGCATATCTTTCAGATAGAGGTGAACCTCACTCTTGTAGAATGCCGCTTCAGTATAAAGGAATGAACCGTTTTTAAGCAGTGGCTTGAATGGCTCAAGAGTTGCTGTATCACCTGTGTAGACTACGTTATTTCCGTGGATATTAAGATGATAGCCGAAGCATCTGCCCTCAAGAGGCTTAACGTGTGTTGTCGGCACTGCTGCAATGAACCACTTCTTATCAAGTTCATCCGCTGTAATAATATTGAACCACTCCTGTTCGCAGCCCTCTATCCTCATAAGCAGCAGGAGCAGGTCCTCCTTAACTTCTGCCGAGGGTGCAACAATAGTCACTTTTTTCTTCATATAGCTTGCAAACCACACATATTGCAGCATAGTTCCTACACCGCCGCTGTGGTCGCCGTGAGTATGAGTGACAAGGATATAGATATTGTCATACTGCTCCCACTTCATCTTCTTGACTTTCTGATATGCGGTCGCAGGACAGTCGATGAGTACAAGCCCGTTATCCTCCACAAAAAAAGCAGAATTATGCTCGTCCGCAAAAGCAGATCCTCTGCCGAGAAACAAAAGCAAATTGTCATTCTGTATCTCGGTGAGCATCTCTGATATATACTCACCTATGTTCTCAATAGTGCTATGACTGCCGTGAACTCTTTTCACAGTACAGGACAACTTCACACAGTCTCCATAGTTATCAGGCAGAACAGTATCAGCGTCGCTGCAAAGAGTATACGCCCGCTCGTTTTTATCATAAGACGACATATTTGCATACTGCTCAACAAAGTCCTCAGGTATGCCCGAAGCTGTGATAAGCTCCAGTTTATGCGGATAATTGCAGGGATTTGTGAGTATGCACGGACGCCTGAACCTGCGGCTCAGCTTGTCAGCATACATACCTCCGAGGCTTTGTCCGACAAAGATAAAATCATCGGTATCGACCATATCCGAAAGCTGCTCGAGCAGCTTCTCTGGAGAGGTTTCCTTGTAATTCAGCTTCGGCGAGATGATATCCTCCGCAGGAAATATCCCGCAAAGCGCCTTGTAGTTCTTGTTATCGGCTTCTCCCATGAAGCCATGTAAATTCAGTATCTTCATAATCTGCCTCCTGCGTTTTTCTATATTATATCACATCACAAAGGCATTTACAATATCTGTGAAAAATGATATAATAAAGCTTCGGAGGGGCAAAATGAAAGTAGTTATCGCAATAGATTCATTCAAAGGCAGCCTTTCATCGCTGGAGGCTGGCAGAGCTACTGCTGAGGGGATACATCGTGTATTCCCTGACGCAGAAACTGTAATAAGACCTGTCGCCGACGGAGGGAAACAGAATCTTGCATATATTATGATGAAATAAAGAAAGGCTGATCACTATGAAACTGCTCATTATCAGGCACGGCGATCCAGACTACACCATCGACTCGCTTACCGAAAAAGGTCATAGGGAAGCCACTCTGCTTGCCGAGCGAATAGCTCCAATGGATATCGCTGCTTATTATATCTCTCCTCTCGACAGGGCGAAGGCTACTGTTGAGTATAGTTTGAAAAGATGCGGACGGACAGCAGAAACTCTCGACTGGCTGCACGAATTTGACCGTAATCTTATCATTGGTCCTGACGGTCAGCGGCGCATTCCGTGGGATATGCTGCCGCAGGACTGGACCGCTGTTCCCGAATATTATGATAAGAACAAGTGGACTGACGTTCCCGTTATGTCCGAAGCGGATATGAAAAACGGCGCAGTTTATGTTCAGAACGGACTGGACACACTGCTTGCAAAGCACGGCTATGAACGTTCCGGAAACTGCTATAACGCAGTCCGTCCCAATGATGATACGATTGCGCTGTTCTGTCATTTTGGAGTTGAATGTGTGATGCTCGGACATCTTCTTGGTATCTCTCCTATGGTTCTATGGCATGGTTTTATCGCTGCTCCGACCTCGGTTACAACAGTCTGCACTGAAGAACGCCATGAGGGCATAGCGTATTTCCGTGTTACTGCTTTCGGAGATATCTCTCACCTTAATAACGGCGGCGAACCGCCTGCATTTGCTGGAAGATTCTGCGAAATGTTCAGTAACACTCAGCAGCGGCATGATTAAATTAATTTTAGTATTTGACATTTATTCTCGCCTATAAAGGGCGAGTTTTTTTCTTTTTAAGCTGAAGGAAATAATAAACAGCATTGAACCCATAATATGCTTATTATCATACATATGTTTGTTAAACAAACATTGCTGACATCTTTTCGTTATCGGTCTTTTCAAATTTTATCAGAACAGGGTTCTCCGTTTCATAACCGAATCAAAAATCCCGATAGGAACGGACAGTTCAAAACTATCCTTGAAATAGGCACACCTAAAACTACTTACTCAGTCCGAACTATACCACTGCTACCCGAGATCGCTGAAAAGCTTGTAGCATACCGAGAGGAGCAGGCTAAAACGATAAAAGAAAAAGGACTTCCTGATCTGGGACTTGTATTCATAACACCAAACGGTCTCCCCATAGATCCGAGCAATTTCGGTGACTTATTCAGAAATTTGCTGATACGTCATAATATTCGTGTTATCAATTTTCACGGAATAAGGCACACATTTGCTACTCGCAGTCTAGAGAGCGGTATGGATATAAAGACACTCAGCAGGTTACTCGGACATAGTTCAATTCAGATAAGTCTTGATCTGTATGCTCACGTCACAGATCAGCTACAAGCCGAACATATGGCGAATTTACGCACATTCTTGAAATAATTATTTGAGACTCGCCCAGCACGGGCGAGTTTTTTTCTTTTTATTGGGGGAAAATTGCGGACACTCGGACACTCTACGAAATATAGCCATTTATGAGACGTAAAAAAGCACCTGTCCTTTTGGACAAGTGCTCGGTGTTTATTCAGCTTTATGTTTTTCTTTTCAGTTTCTCTCTGCTTCCCTTGCAATATGAGTCTCCAAATCAGCCAATCGTGTCGGGAGAGGTATATGGCTCTCCTTATCAGTCAGCTTCATTGCAAAAGCACAGGCAGTATCAAGAGATACGAAGTTTCCGATAGAAATAAAAATCGGTTTCACATCTTTGTGTGTTCTCAGTGCTCTACCGTATCATCTCTCACGAACGTAAAGAAGGCAGTGTTTCTTTTTGGGGAAACGGATGGAGGCAAGTCAACACTTCTTGATTTCCTTAGCAACGCCGTAGCTCCAGAATTAGCTTCATGTTCCTGATACGGGTTTGCTTTCAGTCTTTCAAAGTCTGAGTGAGGCAGGAATACCCATTTCTCAACCTCACAGCGTTTGGTGTTGTGGTCGGAAGCCTTATGCATCAGCTTACCGCTCATAGCGTATTTGTTCATATTTTTTTCCTCCTGGCATGATTATTTCATAGACAGCAGGCGTGATCTGCTTTCTATGTATCTGCCACAGGAGCCTCAAAAATCGTTCACAACGGCTTTAGTCATTCTCGGTAGTGTAGTATCCCGAGCTACCACCGATGCCGTCAGAAACGGCTCACAAATCGCTGATAGGTTTTCTATCACTTGGTTTTCGGGGAAACAAAAAAGGACTCGATTCCGGTGTTTTCACATTTCGTGAAAACCACTAAAACCGAGTCCGAAACTTTGTATACTATTTTTTACTGATAAAATCGAGATTTGCCTGTATTTCGACCTTTGGAGGGGATTGAATTTGCACTTTTGAGAGTTCAAATCCTTACACATGGCTAAAACTGCCCAATGTCATCTATGAAAATCGAAGTAAATTTTTCGAGATTTGGGTAGCAAAAAAAGCCCGATATTTCGGGCTTTTTTGGGCATGTCATCTATTTGGTTATGCCAATATGCCTGGTGAGGGGGATTTTTATGATGAACAATTTGAACTGTTTAAGCCAGTGATTGACGAGTACAGGGTTAGAAATCAGCGCATATTACAATTGTAACGCCTTAATGCATCATTCTGTGCTTCGCGCGGAATTCTGAAATGCTCATGCCGGTGGCGGCTGAGAACTGGCGCAGAAAATACTTGCTGTCGTTATAGCCGCACTGATCTGCAATACGGTTGCCGGAGGCAGAGGTTGTAAGAATCTGATAGAGTGAATAGGAAATCCGAGCACGGATGCAGTCGGTGTGAAGTGGGGTGGAAAAACAGTTCGAGTAAGCAGCTCTGACCAGTGTCAGATTTTCATTAAGCCTCTCACACAGTGTTTCATCCAAAAATGTTTCAGATGGGTTAGAATAAATATAATTCCGGATCCGCAGCATCTTGCGGTAATGAACAAACGCTTCTTTTTCTCGATGATCGGCGAGCTGTTCCGAAAGTACCGTCTCAGCCTGCTTGATAGCGGCTTCAAATGAAGAATCCATACAGCAAACAGCGGAAAATACAAAAGAATCAGTTCCAAAATTCTTTGCATAGCTTCCGCACTGCATGAAGAATGCCTGTAGCACCTGGGTCAGCAGGGTGTCACCGGCAGAGTAATGAACAAAGCAGAGAAATTTGCCGTTTCCAAGATGGGCTGCTGTTCCGAAGCGCTTGCTGAACTCACTGACGATTTCGGCAGCAGAAGAAATCGCTTTATTCTTTTTTTCCCTTTCTTCATCAAAGATTGTATCGTGATATAGGCAGGTTTGGATAAGGATGCAGTACAGATGCTCCGGATTTTCCTGCTGGAGGTGTAAAAAAGCCTTGCGAATGCCCTTCTCATTATGCATTCCGGTAAAGCTGTCCTTATCCTCTGAAAGGTCCTGCACACGTAAAAGATACCGTATATCATTTTTCATCCTAAGATGTTCCAGACAGGCAGAAACAGATTTCATCCAGTTCCGGAACATCCAGTCATAGCAGTCCGGCGTGTTGTATTGCAGCAGATAATTTCCGAAAAGTCTATCTTCAATAAAAAGCGTTGTAAGATACCAGACAGAGGGGGCTTCTGAAGCAGAGGTTATATCGGAAATATTGTAATAGGTCGTTTGAGATTCAAGGGCATTTTTCCATGTGATGATGCTCTGAAGATACATCGCTTCGGTTTCAGACGCCTCAGCATCGTACCACTCCGTGAAAAGCCGAAGATACATATTTTTGATTCCGGGGATGAGCCATTGAAAATCTGCGAGCGTATCAATAAAGCTTTTCATATTCTGACAGGAAATAAGTCTGCGTTCCAGAGAAGCTAAGGGATTCCAGTCGTTCATCTCACGGATATGTATTGCTTCTTCGTATTCTGTGTCAAGAAATCCGGCATCCGGCATACAGCCACAGCTTTCCCCGTATACCATATTTCCGATCAGAGAAGGCTGCTCCGCTATTTTCTGCCCGCTGATGATACTGTGCAGCATCTGCATTCCATATGCGCCGATGCCAATGCGGTTTCGTTCCAGACAGGTCAGAAGTGGTCTTGTGTATACCCGTCTGTCAGAATACTCATATGACACAACCGCAATCTGTTCCGGAACCGAAATACCATTTTTTTTCAGCCCCTTAAGCAGCCCGTATGCCATCAGATCACTGGCACATACCACAGCCTCCGGAAGGGGAAGATCTCCTGTTGAGTATTGATTCGCAAGCCGTTCTCCGCTGCTGTACCAGTAATCTCCGGTATGTATCGTACAGAAGCTCTCCGGAATGCCGTGCTCTCTGATTGCAGCGAGAAATCCGTCTGTCCTGTTTTTCGTAGCCTTTACACCCTCGGAACCGGTAAGAAGGTCGATTCTCTGAAAGCCGTGTTCATCTATTAAATGATTTGTCAGCAATTCAATATCAGCAGACTCATTATTCTGGATAATGGGATACTTTTTTTCATAGAATTCGGGTGTTTCTTCACCGACTATTACAACAGGTACAGAAACATTCGATAATCTATCTGCTATCTCTGCGCGCACCTGACGATCCACTAAGGATTCCGGAATCACGATCAGTCCGTCCATATCTTTGGATAGGAGAAGCTCGTAGATTCGGTTTTCACAGTTCGTTTCGGATGTGGATTCCAAGGGATTGTAGATATTGGAAAGAATCACAACATCATAGCCAAGGCGCAGTCCGGCCTGACAGATGCCTTTGATAATTTGTTTGTTGCAGTATTCACCGGCGTTTCCGGTTACGACACCGATGATAGGACGACATTTCATATCTAATCCTCCAAATATACACTATTATATATTATTGTATCATAAAATTCTACAAATGTCCATTGTTTTTTAAAATAGTACACTTTTTTATCACAAAATGGGTTGAACAATTTATAAAAGCCGTGTTATAATTAATCAGAAATAGGAGGGCACTTCGAAAAAACGATTTATTCTTAAGGCAACGCCGCACAAAGCTTGTGCTGAAGATACGCAGTCAGATTTTTCGTCAGATTGTATAGAAATTCCGCAGGCATACTGACGTATGTCAAGGGATTTCTGTGCAAGATGGCGGAAAATATGCAAGTAGATTCAGTGCAAAGCCGTCAGGCGGGCTTTGTGCGGTGTTGCCTTAAAGCTGCCCACCATACAGAGGTGATTATTATGAAACTAAAAAGAATCATTTCATCGTTGCTTTCCTGCATAACAGCGGTAACAATGATGACAGGAGTGATACCTGCCGGTAGACAATCTGAAAAATCATCAGAATCAATTCTGTCTGAACTCCAGTTCCGGATGGAACCTGTTACAGCCAATGCTGCCGGTAATTTCAGACGTGTTGTTTCAAATGAATCTCCGATGTGGATTATCCATGTGGATTCATGGAACTACGCTGATCCGGAGAAGATTATCGAGCTTGTACCTGAGGATATTCTGCCATATGTGGTATTCAACCTGTCACTTTCCATCAACTGGAGCAGTACAGAACACAAATGGCTTATGGTTCAGGACGGTGCAGAGACCGCACGTTCCTGGATGAAAGCAGCTGCATCCAAGGGCGTATGGACAATGATCCAGCCATCAAGCGGTGGTCAGTGCCATTTTCCGGACTATAAGGCGGATCAGGATCTGGACAATACCATTTTCGGAGAATTCTTTAGGGATTATCCGAACTTTCTCGGTTTTAACTACTGTGAGCAATTCTGGGGATTTGCCTCTCAGGATTTCCCAGTCACATATCAACAGAGATACGATCATTTTTCTGCACTTCTCAAACTCTGCAATAAATATGGCGGCTATCTTGATATCAGCTGGTGTGAAAACCCATGGGGTTCACAACTGAATCCTGTTGCGATGCTCAAGACGAACTCCAACTGGGAGAAAGCTTCAAGAACATATGCGCAGAACCTGATTCTGGAAGAAAAATATACTCAGTCAAGTTACATTTCAGCAGTGGAGAGTGAAGTTTACGGAGCATTTATCTCCGGTTACTGCGGTAACTACGGTGTCCGTTGGGACGATACAGGCTGGAGCGATTATCCGTGGAACGGCGGTATTCTGGATTCCCAGACAAAGGATCAGTACAGACTTGTAACAGCAGCTCCGATTCTTCTGGAAAGAATGGTACAGAACGGTTGTACCGTAGTTGACGGTCCCGAGCTTGTATGGGCAGACTGCATCAAGGAAAACTGGATACAACGTGATGCCGAGGGGTATGAGATCAGGAACTGGTCCTTCTATGATCAGTTTGTAAACGATTTTATTGATATCTACAGAAAGTTCATTGACGGCTCTATACGTATTCCTGACCGGAAGGAAGTTATAGAACGTACTAAGGTTGCCGTTATCCAGGATGTGAACAGCGGCAGCAACGACGATAAGTATGTCATTTATAAGAGTATGTTTGAGGGGCTTTACCGTGCCGAAAACGACGGAAATCTTGCAGACAACCACAATCCGTTCAAGTCCACGGGACGCTATCAGACTATTCCTGTTGTATATGCCATGGCAGATGATCTTGCAAAGTCCGTTTCTGTCCAGATCAAGCAAAGCTCTATTCCCTCAAGGTGGAATAGTATTGAGGCGAAACGGAATGAATTTAACCAGCTCTATCCGCAGGAGTATTACGGCACCTGCTATGCCGGAAGAAATGAAAACACATGGGTCACTTATAATCCATACAAAAACAATACATCTGCCGGCGGACATCTGAGCCTGAAATATAACACCTGTAAAGAGCTTGAGGTGACATACTCACATTTCGGAAGCGGTCTTATCAATGAGTACAGCGATCACATTGATTTCTATCTGACAAATTATGATGAGGATGATGTGAAAAGCCTGCGCACAGATACCTTTAAGATTTACGGATGCTCATCCGAACCTGTTATCTCGGGAATCAAGGACAGAGGGATCAATCAGACAGCAAGTGACATATCGACTTCCTACGGCAATGGCACTTATACGATCACGGTCAAGCATAACGGTCCTGTTGAATTCAGCGTTGCTTGTAAAGGAACTGAAACAGGCAGACTGACCACCTTCCGCCGTGCCGTTCAGTCCGCGCCGGATTTTCCGGATTTCTATAACGGTATTCATCAGTATGAGGCAGAGAATTTCGACAGAAAGAACATTGAAGAAAATGTGACAAATGCCTGTCGAACCGATGTGACTGGCTGCTGGGGCATGGGCTTTATGAAGTTCGGAACCAAGGATTCTGCAGCTGCAAGAGATTTCGTCACAACTACCAAAGCCGGAACTTTTGATCTGACGCTCAGATACTCCGCAGTTTCCGATAACAACAATATCGATTTGTTTGTAAACGGTCAGAAGGTAACTGCACTGAATCTGACTTCGACCGGTTCTTACAGCACATGGAAAACTGTCAGCGTTCCGGTTGAATTGAAAAACGGTGAAAACTCCATTGAATTCAAGGCGAATTCCTCTTCCGCTTCTTCGCTTTATATTGACTGCTTCCAGGTGAAAGGTGATTTCGGGGATGGTCAGACTGCGCCTCCGGAGCCAATCGGAAGCGGAACGCTGTTCAAGGATGTCATTATCCTTGACAAGTCCAACAGAGACAATTGGTCTGTTGAGGAAGAATTCGGCACGGGCAGTAAAATCTTCGGGGACCGCAGCATCTATGTTGACAGAGTTCCTGCAGAGCTGAGAAATGCAGAATACCTTTCATCTGCATGTGATTCTAAAATGTTTGACAGCACACTTGGTTCATTTACTGCCGGTGAAGATATGACGCTTTATATTGCAACAGATACACGAGTTGTAGATATGGGTCTGCCAGAATGGTTCTCTGAGCTGAAAGCGACTGATCTGAAAATCACGCTTGACAATGAACTTGTTCTTGCGGTTTATGAAAAGAAAGTTAAGAAAGGCGAAATCATCACGCTTGGCAAAAATGGCGGAAACGGAAATAATGTCTGCTATATTGCGCTTGGCGTTGTTGAGGGAGCATCAGTTTTCGGCGATATCAACATGGATGGAAGGTTCAATCTTGACGACCTTGTTCTTCTGCAAAAATGGCTTCTTGCTGTCCCGGATACGGCGCTTCCAAACTGGAAAGCTGGTGATTTGTGTAAGGACGGTCGGCTTGATACATTCGACTTTTGCATAATGAAACAGGAGCTCCTTAAACAATAATATCACGTTCGCTTGAACCTCTCTGTCGGATCAATAATCCGACAGAGAGGTTTTTCGTTGGTAACATCCGGAATAAGAGTATGCGGAATAAGAAACGGATAGCCGTCTGCCTTGGACGGTTATGACGCATATGGCTGACCTTGATCAGACGATTTCTGATACCAGTCAAAAGCTTCTTTATTGTTTTGCTCAACGCCATTTCCATACCATCAAAATATGCATGGTTCAAATCAACTTTCTTTGTCGTGAAGATATACGTATTTATTTCTGTAAATATTTCCTCAATGCTATTCTTTAGATAATCATTGATAAAATTATCGATAGTCATATGGCTTGGAGCTGGCATTTCATCCAGTAACCACATAAAACGTATATCGGTTTTACATAGTTTTTCTATTTCTCGCAGTGATATATATCCGTGCTCCATAAATGCAAACAGTGTTATCCTTAAGAGTGTTTCTGGATCATACGATGGACGACCTGTCTTGTAGTCCTTCTCTACAAGATATTTTTTTAGGTCAATATGATCTAAAACTTCAACAAAAGAATACACTGAGTCGTTTATGTCTATAATTCTTTCTAAATCCACTGGTAATTTCAGTTGGATTGGTTTATAATAGTTCTCAGTGGTAATCATTTTTGGTAATTTGATTATACCATAAAAAACGGCTGCACACAAGTATGTGCAGCTCGTTTTTTTGACAAAAATCTAGGGGCCTCTTCGTGAGACCCCCTTCTTTGTTATTGAGACTGAGTTTTTTTACAGCCCATTTTTATTTGAACTGTAAGAAAAGAATTATTGCTAATTAGTTCTGGAAGGCTATGCGGAAGAAGTTGTAGAGGTGAGCTCTGATGCAGTTGTCACCGTGATAGCCGCCGTTTACATAGTGCCATACGTGAGGAACGCCGTTCTTCTCGAAGTTATTGTGATAATTCTTGGGATTGTCGTAAACAGTCTGGTCGTTGCTTCCGCCTGTTATCATCAGGAAGTAAGGCTCGTTGTTGCTGTCCCACTTGAATGAGCCCGAAACACCGGGAGCGGGGCAGATAGCGCCGATGTAACCTATCTTGTCAGCCATCTTCATGCCGATGAGGAGGGACTCACGTCCGCCCATTGAGAAGCCTGTTATAGCTGTGTTGTCCTTGCCTGTGAGAACGCTGTAGTTCTTCTCTATCTCGGGCATGAGGTCCTTTGTGAGCTGATTGATGAAGTTATCGTAAGCAGCGTTGTTGTTGTTATCCATAGCCGAGCAGGCATCCTGAGTAGCACTCGAATAAACATCGGGGAATACGCAGATCATTTCCTTAGCTGCGCCCTCT
>Ga0310695_10007857_pt1 | contig 16799 bp, 9 predicted proteins | sample RumenRJG_04DNA_FD_203882 | JGI IMG/M metagenome (GOLD analysis project Ga0310695, IMG submission 203882) | Bovine rumen microbial communities from Lethbridge, Alberta, Canada - RJG_04 (v2) (version 2) | ecosystem: Host-associated > Mammals > Digestive system > Stomach > Rumen | place: Canada...
AATGGAGCCATCGGGCTCACTCTGCCTGCGGATAATGGTCATGTTGTTTTCACCTTCGTGACCCGTATCCCAAGCGATAGGCACCACCTGATTCGCCTTGCAGGAACTCATGAACGCCTGGTAATATTCAAGGCGACCTTTGCGGTGTTTGTCGTAGTTACTACCCGAAAGCACGCCCACGCGGTCATTGGCACCGAATTCACCAATAATCACCGGCACGCCCTTGTCCACGTAATTCGTTTTCATCTTTCCGAGAGAAGCGTCCATCTGGCTCTTGGTGCAAGGATCTCCCATGCCGCCACCCCAGGCGTTATAACCGCAATTATGGACGACATCGTCACCTGTAGCAAGGTTATCACCCGTTCCCCAATAATACTGCGGCTGCACAATAGCGCCCCAGTCGGCGGGTTCATTCATCAGCGTATAGGTGTACGGATCGTAGTAGTGGACTTCAAACATCAATCGATTTTCAATCACGTCTTTCGGGAGCTTGTCCACCGTATAAACTTCGACCGAACGGTCGATGCTCGTAGACGGCCCTTGAATCACAAGCGTACGGCTTTCGTTGTTGCCACCCGTGGCACGCACGGCGTCCACGAAAGTCTGGTGGTAAATCGCCAAAATTTCGGTTTCGTGCCTGTAATTATCGTCCGTCGTGGCAGGTTCGTTTGCACTTGCGAAAAGCAGGCGTTCGTTGTAGTTCTTGAAGCGCGTCGCAATCTGAGTCCAGTAAGCCTTCTGCTTGGCGTTCACCTCGTCCTTCTTTTCGTCCTTGAGGTTCTCTTCGAGCCAGCCGCCATCCCAGTGAATATTGAGAATCGTCACCAGCCCTGCGCGCATGCACATGTCCACCACCGTCTGCACGGAATCCATCCAGCTTTCGTTTACGACTCCGTCTTTTGCGTGGCTATCCCAAGCGCAGGGAATGCGAATCGTGCTGAATCCTGCCGCCTTCACCGAATCGATGTAGGCCTCTGTCGGGAACTTGTTGCCCCAACCGGTCGGATTGCCCGGAACTTCCATCGTGTTACCGATGTTGATGCCGAAGCCCATTTTATTGAAAATTTCGGTCGCAGTCGGAAGCGTAGCGCCCCACGACATCGAAACCAAAGACACGGAAGCGGCCATTGCCGCAGTCCTGAGGATGCGTCTTTTCATAACAACCCTTTAGCGCCTCTAACTCCAGAGGCACTTATTTAAACAACCTTGCCCTAAATATAATTCAAAAAGTTCGGCCCTCGGTCCGCAACAAAGGCATCAATTTTGACAAAAAATCCATAAACATCGCCTAAACAGCCGATTTTTGCCCCAAGCCCGAGTATAAATTCATATAGGGTTGTTAACAACAAAGGATTGGTATGTTTGGCAAACTTCCTCAAGTTATTGCCGGGGCAGCATTTGCCCTCGGCTTTTCCACGTTCGGGCTACTCCACGCGGCTCCGGACCCGAATTTTCACATTTACATCGCCTACGGGCAGTCCAATATGGGCGGCACCGCCGACGCACAAAGCGCCGACAAGGCAGAGCACCCGCGCTTCAAAATTTTTGCCACGCAAAAGTGTAGCGGCAAGGGGCGTAACACCCTAGGCGAAGTCTACCCCGCCGTGCCCTCGCTGTTTAACTGTGGCAACACCATTTCTATTGCAGACTGGTTCGGCCGCACCATGGCAGACAGCATGCCCGATGTCACCATCGGCATCATTCCGGTTGCCATTGGCGGCGCAAGCATCAAGGCATTCGACAAAGATCAATACGCAAGCTACCTCGCCTCGGCAGAATCCTGGCTGCAAAATTACGCCAAGGAATACGCAAGCGATGGCAACGTCTACAAGACTATCGTAGACATCGCCAAGAAGGCCCAAGAAGTGGGCGTTATCAAAGGGTTCATCTTTCACCAGGGCGAAACCGACGGCGGATATTCCGACTGGCCGAAAATCGTGAAGAAGACCCGCGACGACATTCTCACCGCTCTCAACATGAGTTCTGACACGGTACCCTTTGTGGCAGGCGAGCTCTTGCGCTCGGGCTGTTGCTATTCCGATCGCGTTTCAAAACTCCCGAACACCATGGATAACACCTACTACGCATCGTCCGAAGGCCTCGGCGGAAACGGCGTGGACCGTTACCATTTTAATCACGATGCCTACGTGACCTTCGGCAAGCGCTATGCCGAACAGATGCTCAAGGCCGTGAACCGCGCCCCCATAGAACCGGTACCGCAACAGCCCTTCAAGGGAACGGCATTTGAAATTCCCGGAAAGATCGAAGCAGAAGACTTCGACATTCCAGGCGTAGGTTCCGGCAACGATTCCTACAAAGAAAACGATTCCGAAGACCACGGCAAATCCAACTACCGCGAAGGCACGGGCGTCGACATCTACGAGAAAGCAACCGGCTATGTTGTGGGCTACAACCAAGAAGGCGAATGGCTCGAATACTCCATGAATGTGAAGGAGGCCGGCAAATACCATTTATATGCGTCAGTCGCTTCTGCAAACGAGACTTCTAGTTTCCAGATGTCTTTAGACGGCAAGAACATCACCGACGTGATTTCTGTCCCCAAGAACGAAGGCGAAGACAACTACGACGATTACAGTAATGTGAGAGCGACAGTGGAACTCCCTACAGGTGAGCACATCTTGCGATTCACGGTGACCGGCTCCTGGATGGACGTAGACTACTTTAATTTTGTCTTACGGGATGACGATATTGATTGTTTCGTCAATTGTACAGAATTCGTCAAGCCAGCGTTATCGCTTGCGACCGAAGCAGAAAATTACAGCATCTTTGACATGAACGGCAGCTACTTGGGCATGGTACGCGCAACAGGAATGCAAGAACTCAGCTCAAGCACAAAAGCCCTCGCAAGACACGGCGGTTTACTCATCGCAAAAACTGCTGCCGGAAAGACGTTGCGGCTCAAAATCGCAAAATAAAGTTCTATTCAAGCCTAAAACTTAAGCCCATTCGGAAATGTCCGAACGGGCTTTTTTACAGCACCTGTTCTACCGCTTTACTGCAAGCGCTTTACAGCAAGCGTCTTATTCCCTGCCGTCAGGCGCATCACAAATGCGCCGCGGCTCATGCCACCGAGATCAAGCGTCACGGCACTGCCGGAGAACTTTTCCGAATAGAGCAAGTGACCCTGCATATCGAACAGACGCACATCCTTAACGCCCGGCACATCGGCAAGCACATGGAGCAGGCGACCTTCCAGCGAGAAACGCACTTGCGGCATAGCGATACCGGCGTCGACGACACTCATAATCGCCGATGAACTGGATTCAGGATTAGTCTCGACGCTAGACGAAGACACAATCTTTGCGCTAGAGCTAGAAGCGACACTGCTAGACGACTTCTGCACGCTGCTGGAACTTGTCTCACTGCTGGAGCTTGCAACAGAAGAACTTGATTCTTCGGGGCATACCGTCAAGGACATACTCTGTGACGTCGTAAAGCATGCCCTGTCGTCGCCATCAAGCACAATATTGTAAATACCCGGCACAGAGGCCCTGCCACTCTTGTTCACAAAGCTAAAGTCCGCATAATAACCCTTGGCCGCCTGCACCGCCTTGATCGCCACGCGTTGGTGATTAATATCGCCATTCGCGTTATTTTGCGTAGAACAAATTTTTTGATCGTAATCGATATACCACACATACACGCCATTGCCGCGCTGATTCCAACCGAGAGAAGACTTTATATACGAATCATACGATTCTGCCGGACGGTATTCGACAATGTAGTATTCATCATTCTGGTTCGGATTCGTGACAGAATACGCCTGCATCTCGCTCAATTTTTTGAGGGAATAAACCTTGTCTGCTTCCAATTCGGTCAACTTAACCCAACCCATGATTTCCTTTTCGTACGCGGAATACCCCATCGGGGCATTGCCTTCATTAAAAGAAGATCCATTATACATGCCAAGCGACATAATGTCGTAGGCGCCCGGACCATCCACCTGTCGGCCATTCGCATCTTTACCATAATGATCGTTTAAACCCATTACATGGCTAAATTCATGGGCAAAAATGCCCAATTTATTGATTTTGCCATTTCGGGATTCGTCCGCATATTGAGCAATAAACAAGTACTTGTCAAAAGTGTAGCCGCCCGCCTTGTACGCCGACGGGAACCAGCCAGACGACGACCCGTTGCTTTGCATCCAGAACTGGTGTCCCCAAAAGATTTCGCTCTGTTTTAGAGCGTCCTCTTCCATACCGGGGAACAGGAATATAAATCCATCGACATTAGAATTTTTCATACAATATTTTTTTGCGTTCGCCAAGAAATCCGCCCGTTTTGCAAGAAGATCCAGTCCATCAGCTATGAACTTGCCCTCACGGAAATTGTCTCCGCTGCCGTAGCTTTCAAGCGTCGAGCTGAGTTTTATCGGATACACATCAAAATGTGGATCAAACAAGCTATCCGACACATACAAGAAATAATCACGCAGGCTACCAATGTTTTTATTCTTATTGTATCCGGGCTTATTCAAAAAAACATAAAATTCAGCAGAATCGCCATGAGCCTTGCCATTCGTTCCGACCAAAAGTACCGGGAACCAACGTTCCCCAGTCGTCCATTTTTCCGAAATCGGACGACGAAGCATCATGGCAGATACGCCATCCTGATTATATGACATCAGGGGAACATGGCTAAAGTTCTCGTTTTCGTTCAGTCCTTCTTCCTCGGGAAATCGGTCCCCATTCAGTTCTTGGTGCTTCTGACGAACCGCCTCCTGGTTTAAACCGTTCAAAAAAGACTTTTCTTCGGGAGTGCGGTCAGAGACATTCTTGGCAATAACTTTGCTCGCCAAGCCATCTTCGCCCACATACACATAGCTGCCATCGCCATCGCCCATAACCAGATAGCCGTCAGATGTTTCAGCATAATGATAATGTTCATCGCCAAAATGGCGAATCGAAACGGAGCTACCGTCTTTGTTGGAAATAGTCTGGAATCCCGGAGCAGCCGGACGAGCGCTCACCTGGGAGACCAGGGTGCATGCAACTGCCACTATATATACAAAAAGCACCTTTTTCATTTCCCAAAATCCTCATCTTTAAAATAATCCCTTTTTTACCAAATATTCCAACTTGTTGTAGTAAAAATGTGTTATCATCGTGCAAAAAACGCTAAAAAACAGCTCATTTTCGCTAATTCGGTGTAATAATTCCCGTTTTTCCAAAATTTTGTGAGCCCTGCTACATGTTCTCAAATTTTTTCGACTTACCATACACTATTCCAATAAAAAATCTATATTAGTAACCGTGAATCGCTATTTAGACATATACCAATTTACGCATTTTCGTAAATTCCTGGAAGAATACCAGGTGGCCCGCGCCAAAGCGGAGCCCCATTTTACCCGTACTGAAATTTGCAACCTTCTGGGCCTCGAAAAGAGCCGCAGCTACTTTGCCGACGTGGTCAGGGGCAAAAAGGTCAGCCCCCGCATGGTGGCCAAGTTCATCGAAATCCTGGAACTCGACAAGAAAGAAGCCAAGTATTTTGAAACCCTGGTGGAACTGGACCAGGCAAAAAGCGACGCCGCACGCAACGCGGCCATGCAAGAAGTCCTAAAGCTGCACCCAAACCCGCAGCACATCTTAAACGAAGACGCCTACGAATATTATAGCCACTGGTACAACAGCGCCCTTTTCGCCATATTGGACGCCATGGATGTAGATGACGACATGACACCAGTGCAAAAGCGAATCTTCCCCAAAGTGCCCCTCGGAAAGCTGAAGGATTCCCTCGCCCTCTTGGAAAGGCTGGGACTTGCCCGCAAAAACGAGGACGGTTTCTGGAAACCCACCAAAGAAAGCATCAGCAGCGGCCCCTATAACAACGCCGACTTAATTAAGCAATACCAGTTGCAGTGTTTTGAGCTTTCGAAACAGGCCCTGATGACGCCGCCCAAGCAGCCGACCGTCATGAGCACGCTCACCTTTAGTATTTCGAGCGAAGCATACAAGAAACTTGAAGCCGAGCTGCAGGAATTCAAGGCGAAAGCGAGACGCATTATCGGCGAAGACAAAGAAAAAGCCGACGGCGTTTACCAGATGAACATCCACCTGTTCTCAAATTTGGAGTAAACCATGTCAAGACGAGAAATGAAAAAAATTGCAACGCTCGCTTTCTCTATGGCGACTCTTTTCAACGCATGTGCAATGCCGGAAGACAACGGGACCTCTACCGCTGGCGTACTGACCGAAACGGAATCGGGCCACACCGTGGCTTTCGCTATTTCAGAAGAACTAGAACTAGACCATGTCGTGGTTCCCAAATCCGCCAAGAAGTCCGGCAAAGTCCAGTTCGCACTGACCCGGATTGTAGACGGCAAGACCGAACTGATGGACACCGCCACAGTCAAATACGGCGACTATGCCGTATTCGAAGACATAACGGGTACATACAGCGTCGTCGCCACCGCCATAGGGCTGAACGGCGAAAAAGACACGCTCTACGGTGCCGACATTTTGAAACGGAACGACATTGACACAGTACACGTCCTCGTTCAAAAACCGGCCACCCTCCGAATTTCGACCAATTACAAAATTTGGGAAAATTCCGATTCCGTCAATGTATTCGCCAAAGGCGACACGCTCTGCATTACAGGCACGCTCGCTTGCAAGCAAGTCACCAAAGAAGACATTAAACAAGGCTATGTCACCCTCGGAAATATTCCGCTGTTCGACAACGACGATGTTGCAAAGCAAATTGAGATTTCTAACGGCGAAGATTTCCGCGCTGTCGGAGTCACGCTGAACCTGAACGCCGGTGACACTCTGTTCGTTGACAACGTCTTGAGCATCAAACATCTCTACGACATCGAGCTTACCTTGCCGAAGTCAGACCTGTTCGATTCCCTGGGTGAATACTCGCTAGATTCGCTTATAGTGCCGATCCATTTCTGGTACAACAGCAAATCTTATATAAGAAGCGCCAGTTACTACACAGATAAATTTATTGACGCTCAGAAAAACATTCTTCTTGGACCAAGATACAGCAGAGTGTTCGCAGAAGACTCCTTTTACGCCTGGTATGTGATTCCCAAAATGGATTCCGTCACGACGTTGACCGCATTCGAAGGTGATATCAACTGGGACAACGTTCCTAGTTCGTACGATCGCATTCGCGAGTTCGTTTCTGAGCCCGTAACCGATTCTCTCCTTACGACCCGCACGGTATTTACCGACAGCAGTTTTGCACTTTCGTTCTGGTTCGAACTGGACAATCTTGAGAAAGACGGTCGCTTGTTCTACTCGGGCACAGACAGCCTGGGCTTTGAAATCCGCCGTTGCGAAAAGGATTCCACCGCGCTCTGCACCCGAATCTACAACGGCATCGACACATCCTCTACCGATTCTATCGAATACGGCAAGGCAAACGTCATTGACGGCAAGCGCCACCACTATTCATTCGTCATTCACAAAAAACACTTGACGATTGCCATAGACGGCGAAACGGTTCGCGACACCGACATCAAGCTTTCAACGGAATTCTTCAAACTCGAAGAAATCTACACCGGTAGCGCCCCAGCGCAAGACGTAATGCTCTACTCCTTCGGCGATTTCATCAAGTACAAGAGCGACAAGAACTGGACCCGCCTCAAGGCCTGGCTCTACGCCTTCTACGAAATGCAGAAATAAATTACTCGCCCAAGACGAGTTTCAAATAAATTTCCTTCAGAGCGTCGCCCCACAGGTACATAAACGGGGCTGCGACGGCAAGGAACGGACCGAACGGAATCTGGCCTGCACCCTCGTCTTCCGCATCTTCTGCGGAGGCGTTCTTATTTTGCGAAGCCTTACTTTGAGCAGCCTTCCTAGCGGCGCGTTTTTCGGCAATTTTTGCATATGGCACCATAATCAGGATACCGAGAATCGAGGCTACCACCAGCACTTCCACCGCGCGGGTAAGCCCCATAATGGCGCCAAAACCCGCCAGAAGTTTCACATCGCCAAAGCCCATGGCAGCCTTGTTCAGCACCTTGGTTGCCACCCAGCCGAGCAGGTAAAGTCCACCGCCCGCAGCGACGGCGCCCACAATGCTTTCGACCGGTGTCATGCCCCCCGGAATAAAGGAGATAATAAGGCCAGCTACAATGCCGCCCACCGAAATGGAGTCAGGTATTAATTTGTACTTAAAATCAACTGCACTCACCGGATAAATGCCAAGCAGCAACCAAAAGAGCGCCAAGGCATCGGCCCAAACTTCAAAGCTCTGTACCGGGGCAGTGAAATTCGTGGTAAAACCCGTAGCCGCATACAGGGCAAGAGCCCCCAAAAGGCCGCATAGAGATTCCCCGATGGGGTAAATAATGCTAATCGGCTGCTTGCAGCAGGCACTTTTGCCACGCAAAATGAGCCAACCCACAATGGGCAAGTTGTAATACAGCGGAATATGCTTCTTGCAAAGGGGGCAGTGCGACGGCGGGTTAATCAGCGAAATTCCGCGGGGCATGCGGTATACAATCACGTTGTAAAAACTGCCTACACAGGCTCCCAGCACAAAAAATACGGCCAGACTGTACCAAAGAGGGATTTCTTCCATAAAACTAGCTCCATCGGTGCAATTTATCACACACGCTTTACGAATAAAAAAGATAGATTTAAAGTGTAAAAATTGTTTAGTATTTAATTGAGGATGTGCTATGCGTGTACCCCATTTTTTATTGTTCACCCTCGGCCTTAGCGCTTCGCTAGCCCTTTTCGGATGTTCCAGGGAATCTTCCGTAAAGGAAAACGTCAACCTGAAGAACAACCACTCCCGGGTTTTCATCTTCGACAGCCCCATCGTGGACCCGACCGCGTTTGCCGACTCCATGGCCAACGTCGCCGTTGCCGAAGGGGACACCATCCCGGACACCCTGACCGTTACCGTTAACGATACCGTCTACATGATCGGTCTTTTGCCCTACAATGTGGACAAGATTTTCCGTTTCCAGTGGACGCTGACCAAGAAGGACGGCAAGGACACGACCATCATCGGTGGTAACGCCAAGCCCCAAGCCTGGGCATACGCAAAGCCCGGCCTCTACGAACCCAAATTCGTAGCCTTCGACGGCAACAACGCAACCGACACTGCCGGAACAGCCACCCGCAAGGCATGGGTCAAGGTTATCGACACAAAACCCACGCTGATCGTTCCCAAGGACACCCTCTGGACCAAGCATGACGGAGACATCACCTTCCCCATCCTTGCAAGCGACTCCTTTGGAACCATTACAAGCATTAAGGTCGACCTGGACGCCAGCGGCAAGAAAGAATCCGCCAAGAACTGGAAGTACGAAAAATTTGACGACAATGACTCCCTCTACCTGACCATCAAGAACAAAGAAGCCAAGATTGACTCCCTTGGTAACCAAAAAATTTACGTCATCGTAGTCGATGACGACGGCAACGAGACCAAAGACAGCGTGAACCTGCACTTCAACCGCATTCCGAGGCTCAAAGTCATCTACCCGCAAGATGGCGCCCGTCACAACATCAACGACCGTTTCTATTTCTACTACGAAGGTGAAGACGACGACAACCCGCAGAACCTCCAGTACTTCATTTACGCACAGGTTTCCAAGAATGGGCAACCCCCGCAGAAGGCCTTTACCGAAGAAGACCTTATCGCCAAGGCTTTCACCTCCAACATCTTCGAGCCAATCGACAAGAAGGGCAAGAACGTCATTACCCTGATTAGCGACCCCAGCAAGCAGTTGACTGGCCGCATCTACTGGGACATGTACGCCACAGACGGCTACGACATCGTAAGGCTTACCCGCATTTCTACAGGAGACAACTCTAGCCGTCCGTGGAACTTCTATATCGGCGACCTGAGTTCGAGCCAAGGTACGTTTACCGGTACCGCCAAGTATCAGGGACGCGACAGCCATTCTGGCATCCGAGTGGAATTCAACAACGGCAACAAGACCTTTGACGTAACTACCGACGAAAAGGGCAACTACACCGTCAAGGTAGATGCCGGCAGCTACACCGCCACCGCCATTTCCGATTCCCTCAAGGAATACGCCGACTCCACCATCAAGAACTTATTTGCCGAATCCGGAAGCGTAATCCGCATGGACGAAATCGTGTTGAAGGATACGGCGAAACCCTACCTGATCGTGAAGAACATCGACACCCTTACAAACCGTGAACTGAGCCAGACCATCTACGCCCGCGACCTGGGTTCGCGCCTGGATTCAGTCACAGCGGCAATTGACGGCAAGTCTCAAAAGCTCACTTGCACCAAAAGTGACAATGACGCCATATTCAATTGTCCCCTAGCCTTGAACAACCTTACCGACGGCAACCACACCTTCGAATATTCGGCCAAGGACAAGGTCGGCAACAAAACCACTCTCAAGCAGACCATTGTCGTCAAGGCGACTCAGTTGAACTTGACCGTCAACGGTTTCCAGAACGCCCGTATCGGCACCGACGGAAAACTCGACTTCGTCGCAAAGGTCATCGGAGCCTACCCGGCAGCAGAAAACGTCACCTGGAGCTGGAACATCGGCAATGGCGAAAAGACCAACAAGATGGCCGTCGGCGAAGATGGTTCCGCCAAGCTTACGCTCTACTATGATGATATTAAGTCGGCCGGTCCTGACAAGGACTTCTTCATGACGGTGACCTACAAGGAAAACGGCGCTGACGTAAGCACTCAAGTTAAATTCGGCACATTAGGCGACAACCCCGCAGTCGTCTTTACCGAACCCGGTTTTGAAAACACCGTCAGTATTAACGACCCGCTGCATTTCAAGGTCCAGCCGTACAAGGGAAACAAGAGTGAATCGCTCACACTGACATGGAACTGCGGCAGCAACCTTTCTGCCGGCTACACCTGCCCCTCAGTGGCAGAAGAAGCTGACCTGGCTTTCAGCAAGATCGGCACCTACAAAGTGGCAGTCATGGTGACCGACAACCTCGGCAATTCCGGCTCCGACACCGTCGTAGTCAATGTGGTTGCCGACCCGCCCAGCATCAACGTTTCGACAAAGAACAAGAGCAACGAATACAAAATCGGTTCCTCCGTAGATGTCGATTACAACGCCAAGGATAAGTTCGGCACCATTAACCAGATTAAGTGGGGCTGCAACAACGGCAACGTCATATTCGACCACAACAAGACCTTCGATTCCCCCGCCGCCAGCGTTTCGGGTTCCATCAAGGTCGAATTCCCCGGTGGCCAGGACGTCAAGGACAGAACCGAACATACCTGTATTTTCAAGGCTATCGACGATGATAACGAAGAAGCCTCCGATACGATTTCGTTCATCCTGTTGAGAGACCCGCCCACTGTACGCCTTGCAACCAAGAAGGACACCGTAAAGATCAACAGCGAACAGACAATCAAGGCCATTGCAACCGACAAGTTGGGTTACATCGCCGAATACGCCTACGCCTGTAGCGAAAACAAGTCCGACCTCAAGAACCCCAATTGGAGTATCATGGGCGGATCCGAAACCAAGGTGCGTATGCCTTCTACCGCAGTCAAGGAATACTACTGCGTGGTACAGGTCACCGACGATGACGGCAACACCGCCAGGGACACGGCTCAGTATACCATCCTCTTGGGCCTCCCGACCGTAACCGCCTACGTGAACTATAGCAGAGTAACCATCAATGACGAAGTCGAACTTAACGCCCACGCCCAGGATTCCCTCGGTCAGCTCGTGAAGTACGAATGGGGCTGCGGCTCTGCATCGGCCGAAAATATCGGTTTCACCTATTCTTCTACTTCTACGCCTCGCAAGACCATGAAGATGCCCGCAACGGCACAAAACGGCTACAAGTGCATTGTCCGCGTCACCGATGACGACGGCAACACTGCCAAGGATACAGTCTCCATCGACATTATCCAGGCACCGCCCACGGTAACGGTTGCAAATAAGGAACTGACGGTCCGCGCAAACTTCAACATTGCCCTGAAGGCAACCGCCAGCGACGACAACAAGCTGCCCTCTGACCCGGGTGAAATCGTAAAGCGTGAATGGAGCTGCGGCTCTAACAGCCAAGTCGAAAACAACTGGAAAAAGGTCAGCTCTCTCGATACCGTATGGAAAGCTCCGGCAGTCCAGCAGCTCATCTGTATCGCCCAGGTGACCGATAACGACGGCAACACCGCCAGAGACACCATCACCATCAAGTACACCACCGAAATTCCCATGCTCTGGGCAGACGCGGATTCCATTTACGTGAATCCGGGCGATCCCTTCACCCTGAATGCATCCGTTAACGACGCATGGCAGGGCATTGACTGGTTCTCCTGGGAATGCGTCGACGCCGCAACCGGCAAGACCATGGAAAAGAAGGTCACTCAATACGACTACGAAGCCAACGGCAAGTCCTTCGCCATCGGAAAAGACTCCAGCTATTCCGAACAGGGCAAGAATATGTACTGCATTATTTCGGCCCGAGAAACAAGCGGCAAGGACGTCCTAAAGGACACCACCAAGGTAAAGATTCTGAAGCAGCACCCGAAGGGCGTCATCACGGCAGCAGATACCGTTTACCTGTGGAGTGGCGATGAATCCGTCGATGACCAGGCCATTTACTACTACACTTCCGAATGGGGCGGATTCCATTCTGAAAAGGGTGAACTGGGCAACCCCAACAAGCAGGATTACTGGTGGAAGTTCAGCAATGTCGATGGCAACTTCTATCAGGGCAACACCGACGGTACCCTGGATACGAACATTGCCGAATTCAACACGGCATTTATCCGCAGGACCCGCGAAGGTTCTGTCACAATCACTCTGGATTACCGCGACAGTACAACCACTTCGCCTAGCAACGCCTTCTACAGTCGCCACCGCGCCCCTGAGTACAGCCACAAGGTTTACTTCAGCAAGGCTTGGAAGAACCAGGGTAAGGATACCGTTATCGAAAAGACATCTTCGACCATCGCACCGTCCTTTGCCATTGTGAACCAGGTTCCCACCATCGCCTACGCAACAAACGATTCCAAGGTAACTGTAGCCAAGCTAAATGGCAACAGCTGGACAAGCCTCGGTTCCATCGAGGTCACCGGCAACATCAAGAAGATTGGGGCCATTGCCCATGGCAACAACTTCTATGTGGGTATTCTCGCTGACGATCTTTCCATCTACAAGTCCACCAGCGGAACCTCTGCTCCCGCCAAGGTCAGCTCGCCGTCCCTCACCGGCATCAAGGACTTCAAGCTGGTGGGCAAGGATTCCGAATCGGCACCTCATGCCGTGGTTATTGGTTCTGACAACAAGATTTACATGTACGATAACAGCGGATCCAGCTGGACAAAGAATTCCAAGTTCAGTTCCATCGACAGCAAATTCACGGAAGTGGATGCCATCTATACCGATGACGGATACTTGATTGTGGCCGGCGTGAACAGCTCCTACAGAGTTCACATCGGTTACTTCTCCAAGAACGACTACAGTTCTATCGAGAAAAAACAATTCGATGTTTCTGACATCGGACGAGCCAAGATTACCTCTAGCGGAAAGAAAATCTACATGGTGTACTTCAGCCGCGGAGTCGAAACCTACGGTCCCCGTATCGCAACCGGCACCATCAACAACAACAATATCAGCTGGGAACAGACCGGTGCAGTCATTCGCGAAGGTATTTTCACCAACAACATCAACCTCGTCGCCAGGAATGGCGTCGTCTACGCGGCCTTCGACAACCGCGCCCAGATTTCGCAGGTTGACGTTTACCGCTACGAAAATGGCAAATGGCACCTGTACGGCGAAAACCTGCTGCCCTACTTCAACGCAGTATTCTACACCCTCCGCGGTTATTATCTGCGCGGCATCGCCCCCAGCCTGGTATTCGACAATGAAGGAAAGCTTTATGTCTCCATGCTGGCGCAAGAAGGCAGCGGCGGACCCAAGCGCAACAACGGCCCGCTTGTCATGAAGTACGTGGCCGACAACTGGAAAGTTCACGACAACAAGGATTAAGAATGAATATTGAAATTGCTACTATCTGTGATGCAGCCACCGCAAACGGTGCCGGCGGACGCTTAAACATTCTCGGCGCATTTGACCGTATTTTTGCAAACTTTCCGCTGGTGATACCGCAGTGTTCGACGGCGTTCCGCATCCGTTACGCCCGCAGTGAAGCTGGGCTGCACGAGCTGACGCTCGTATTCGAAGATGTGTGCGGCAAGCCCATTGTGCCACCCATGCAGTCCAAGATTCCCCTGGAACCGGTGGCACAGGGCTTTGACACTGCGGCGGTGAACATGGTTCTTAACTTGCAGCGTTTCCAGATCAAGCGTCCCGACAAGTACATTATCCGCCTTCTGGTAGACGGCGAAGAATTAGCCAGCTTGCCGCTGTATGCACTGGAAGCTCCCCAACAGGGAGGCCAGGCTCCAGATGCCCCCATTGCCCAGGGCGAACAGGATTTGCCTAACTAATACCTAGAAGATACGGCAAGACAGAGTGCGGCACGCATCGGAGCTCCGACGGCAGCCGCATCCAAGTCCACAAAATGAACCTTATAAGGTTTCGAATCCGGTGCATCAACAAGCATCGGATTTTTTTGCATATCCCGGCGAAGGGAGCCTTCAAAGAAATCCCCGCCTACGCACTTGTAAAAAGCCTCTTTGCGGCACCACAGCCTAAAGAATTCCCCTTGGGCCGCATCGCTTTCCATATTCGCGAGCAACGCTGATTCCTCTTTGCTGAAGAACCGATCTGCAAGGTGCAGACGCTTGGGCGAAAACCGTTCCAAATCCACCCCGATGCGGAGCTGATCCAACGAACCGCGCTCGCCAAAAGCGCATACACAGAAACCATCGGAATGGGTCCAGTTCACGTCAAAATCCAGCTTCGGGAATTGCGGACGGGTATCTTCTTTAGATTCCACCAAGTCGGCGGTCGTTACAGGGGCGCCGCAATAATCCGATAAAATGCCGAAAATCACCGAGCGATGGTCCGGTTTTTGCGCAAATCCTGCCAAGTGAACCACTCCCAAAGGAGTCTCCACATCGAGCCCGTGGATTTTGCGAACGTTGTCTATGGCAATATTATCGTTCATGGATTGTTCAACACAAAGATAATTTCTAGTTTGGGGGCATGAATTTGACTTTCTGCAAAAAAATCGCCCTAGGCACAGTTGCCCTAATGCTTGGCGCATGCGGCGACATCAACAACAGCTGGGAAGCCAAAGGCGGTGGATACATCAAGTACGAAATCGACGATGACGGCCCCTACACCATAGAACTGGACAAAGACGACGTAGAGCCACCATTCTATGTCAACAACAGCCACCGCTACTTTTATTTTTGCTCAAGGATCTCGGAAAGCGAACGGGGCGACCAGATATCGCTAATGGTCAACAACCCGAAAACCGGCACCGCACTCACCCCCGTGGCCCAAGCGCAGTTAAATGGCCGATTGCAGTATGTCACCTGGCTTCGAGTGAAATCCACCCTACAATCTCCCCTGATTTCGAAAAAGAGCACAATCAAATTCGACGAAATCATCAACGATTCGCTCTGGACAGCCGATTTGGACCTGTACTTTAAGGATTGTCGCACCGGAAAATGCATCGACAGCCTCCCTCCGATCCATTTGACCGGCCGACTGCGCTATTGGGTCCCCGCCGACGAAAGATAGCGGCAAAAACCCCTTGACAAAGCAGAAAATCTTTTCTATAATTGGTCTCACTTCGGTCGATTAGCTCAGTTGGTTAGAGCGCTACCTTGACATGGTAGAGGTCACAGATTCGAGTTCTGTATCGACCACTCGAAAAAAGCTCCGCAAAAAGCGGAGCTTTTTTCGTTTACCGGTCTTCTAGACTTGCCCCCGAATCGGCGAGCCGGACAATATAGAAGAAGCCGCCCCCGAAGGAGCGGCTTCTATTTTTATAAGGAGTAAATCCTTAGATTATCCGAAGAAGTGAACCTTCGCAAGGACAATCATCATCACCCAAGAGAGCACCAGGCCGCCGAGACCCATGATGACACCGGTAATGGCCATGCCACGAGTGTCGGTGTAACCCGTTGCGTGAGCAAGGGCGTTGGGAGGAGTAGAAATCGGGAGGCTCATGCCAAGAGAGCTTGCAAAAGCAACAGACACGAGGAGAGCCGTCACGCCACCGAGACCAGTCAGGTTACCCTGGCAAGCGATACCCACGGCGCAAAGAATCGGCACCAGCAAGGTAGCGGTCGAAGTGTGGCTCATGAAGTTGGCCATGAACAAGCAGATGATACCGCAACCCACCATGAGGGCGATCGGAGACCAGCTTGCAAACGGAATCGTCTTGATCAAGTGAGCGGCAAGACCCGTTGCGTTCAGGCCCACGCCCAGAGCGAAACCACCTGCCACAAGCCAGAGCACATCCCAGCTCATTGCGTTCAGGTCTTTCTTGGTAATCACGCCTGTCAAGGCAAACACGGCCATAGGAATCATAGCAATGGCGTTATCGTTAATGCCGTGGACTCCCTTACCGGTCACCCACAAGACAACGCACACAACAAAGGTAATGTACACGATAATGGCCTTGGGGCTGGTATCAAACTTGCCGGCACCTTCAATATTCAAAGACATTTCCTTCATCTGAATCGGATAAATCTTGAGGAGCAAGATCCAGGCGATCACCATCAAAATAATCACGTACGGAATACCGAAAGCCATCCACTGACCGAAGCTTACCGGGTTTGCAACCAGGTCGCCACGGGCAATAGCGTCGTTCAAAGCACCAAGGGCGATAGCGTTAGGAGGCGTACCGATCGGAGTACCCATACCACCGATATTGGCGCCCAGCGGAATAGCGAGGGCAAAGGCGGCCTTACCGCGG
>Ga0310695_10007858_pt1 | contig 16798 bp, 12 predicted proteins | sample RumenRJG_04DNA_FD_203882 | JGI IMG/M metagenome (GOLD analysis project Ga0310695, IMG submission 203882) | Bovine rumen microbial communities from Lethbridge, Alberta, Canada - RJG_04 (v2) (version 2) | ecosystem: Host-associated > Mammals > Digestive system > Stomach > Rumen | place: Canada...
TGTGGGAGCAGAGCGACTACCGCCACCTGCTGCTGATGAACACCACGCCATACGCCAACAGCAACCGCACATGGGCGAGTGCTTTGCCGCATTGGACGGTGAACGAGTTCTTCCAGGAACTGGAGAAGCTCCTGCTGTGTGAGTTCGACATTGACCACGCACGCAGCACGATTGCCTGCACTGCGACCGCGGACAACATCGAGGCGGCAGGCACCATCCACATCTCAAAGGTCGTTGACGCTTTCACTGTGGAGGTGACCACCGATGAGGAGAAGAGCGGCTACAAGGCGATGCTCAACCAGGGCTACGCTGCAGGCGGCCACCGCCTTGACAACATCTACAACTGCCAGTGGTACATCGATCAGATGACCAAGGCAGACGGCACGGTAAGGTGTACCACCCACGCCACGCTCAACGCCCTGATCTCGAGCAACGTCCGGCAGGAGGCCGTTCCCGACAGCGGCGGAGTGTGGGGCCTGCACTACGCGCAGGACGTGGACACCTACTTTGTGCTTGAGGTGATGAAGCGAGTGAAGTACCGCAGCGGAGGCCGCGAGGAATGGGACAATTGGGGCAACGTCACCCGGCTTGTTCCCATCAACCGCTTCGGCCCGCTGATCATCGACAGGGACAACCCCGACGATCTGGATGAGATGAAGATAGTTCCCGCCTGGCTCGACGAAACGGACGATATCATCGGTCTCGTCCCGTTCCTCGAGTGCGGCGAGACGGGTGAGGGCGACAACGCCTACTCCAACCAGTCGCACACGGGCCGCCCTCATTCGTCGGAGAAGGTGGACCAGGACGTACCCATCCAGTGGGGCGCACTGCCTACAGTGAGCGCAGGCAAGCGGGAGAAGAGCGGAGCAGTCTTCGACAAGCTCTTTGTCGCCTTCTGGTGGGGCAGTTACACGATGTTCTCGCCCCGACACCCGCATCCCTGGACGGACACTTTCGACCTCGATTATTCCTATTATGCCCCAACTCCCAACAGCAACTCTGGCGTGCTCTCGGTCACCTGGAATCGCATCAATAGTGGCAAGTCTTGTTCGATGCGCATCAACAACGCCGCCTACGGCCAGGGCGTTGAGCGTGACACCTTCTATCCCGTTGACCAGAAGAAGAAATACACCTTCTCCTTCCTAGCCGACAAGATCCCCAACGTCCGCTCCGTCTTCCACATCGACGGCAAACGCTACCTCTGCGAGAAACTGACAGCCACCTTCACCGAAGACGGCATGTCCCACCTAATCAAAGGCAACTTTTATAAGGTCCAGAACTGATTATTTTGTTTCAGCCAATAATCTGAACTCCCCAGGGCTACGGCCTTGGGGAGTTCTTCAAGATTGTGACAATAGAAGTGACACTATTTGATACACTAAAAGTTACAAAAAAGGATACACCTATGGTTACTCATTTGATGACGGCAAAATGCGTAACTCGCTGAAAAATTATCTTGATGAAACACTTTCGGTTACGCCTTTAGTTACACGCTCGGTGCCAAGTTTGGTAACGACAAAGGCTACACCTTTGGTTACGCAAAAGGTGTAGCCTATGGGGTTAACTGATTCACTTCTTGCCGTAGAGCACGTAATCAAGCACTCTGCGGTTGGCAACATCCACTTTGCTTTGGTCAAAGTCAATGTAAATGTCTGTGACCGTGTTGTTTCCGTGCCCAAGGGCATGAGCAATGATGTCCTTGGGAATGTCAAGTTCAACCGCAGCTATTGTTGCCCATGTGTGACGTGCCCAATACGTTGTGAGTTTGGGAAATAGGGGAGAGTAGATCTTCTTTCCGCCTAGGCCAACACGTTTCATTGGGCCAACCTTCTGCAGGTTCTTGTTTATCTTGCGCGTGAAATCATTGTGGTTTTTGTAGTGGTCGAGAATGTCAATCAACCAATTCTCGCCACGATGACGTTCAATGATTTCCAGGGCCTCTGGCTCAACCTTGATGGAATAGAGGCGATTGGTTTTGGCTCGATGGAACGTAATGCGTCCATCGACTATCTCCTTAAGCCGGCACAAGTCCACCATATTGATGCCGATGAGCATGAAATTAAGTTTGAAAATGTCAAGGTAGTATTGCATAAACGGCTCAGCATGAAAGTTGAACAGAGTACGTAACTCCTGCAATTTCAAGCTGCGTTTTCTCGTGGGCACCGCACGGATCTTGAATCTGCGGAACGGGTAGAAGGTCGTGATCTCGTCATCAATGGCCTCATTGAAGACGGCACGAATGTTTCGCAGGTGAATGTTCCGTGCATTCTTCGAAGGTGCCGTTTGAGCCATGAATGTTTCAAACTTCGTGAGCCATTCCTTGGTAATGTCCTCGAAACGAAGCTTTTCCAACTGCTCACCAGCAAACGCCACCAAGCGATTGTAAGTCTGCATGTAAACGCCTCTGGTACTGGGCTTCTTGCTATCAGCAAACTTCAGAAAGCGTGTTTTGAAGGATTTAGCTTTTCGTTTAGACTCTTCCTTTGCTTCAAGGCGTTCAGGATGCAACCGATCCTCGATAAAAGACTTGATTTCGCTCACATTCATGGACGAGAGCTTTCCATCATTAGCAAGGGTGAGAATGAAACTGTCAATCTGCTGCTTCACAGTAGAAATGTACACATTCATCAGCAACTGATCGGGATGGTTCACAACCCGCAGCTTCTTTCTGTCCCATTGGTTGGGGAAGATTTTAGCATCAAGAGAAATCAAGGCTGTTTGTTTCTTGTGAGCAATAGCCACTTTAAGAACGCTTGGATTGCCAGACTTGGCGTTTCGTTCATCCAAAAAAAATCTCGTGTTTGCCATAACAAAACTCGACGCATTCTTGATTTTTGGGAATAAAGGCCGTTTTACTTGCAAGCCAACTTGCAAGTCTACTTGCAAGTCTTTTTCGGCAAATACCGCCAAATAGCCGCAAAAATCGGCAGAATTGCGATTTTTTTTTGGTTTTACAGAACTATTTTTAGAGGAAAAAGGTGCTGAAATTCGTTGATAACTCTCTGATTTTCAGCACCTAAATTGGAAGCGTGATCCCGCCGGGATTCGAACCCGGGACCCACAGCTTAGAAGGCTGTTGCTCTATCCAGCTGAGCTACAGGACCATCCTGAATTGCCTCATATACGGGCAAAAAAATGCGGAGAGAAAGGGATTCGAACCCCTGGAGGTAGTTAGCCTCAACGGTTTTCAAGACCGCCGCATTCGACCACTCTGCCATCTCTCCGAAAGTGAGTCTGGTGGGCAAACTCACTCATTTGGGGTGCAAAGGTACTGCCATCTTTCGTTTTATGCAAATTTTTGTCGATTATTTTTTAAAATGAAGCATGAGATAGTCTTGTGACTCTCGTTCCACGGCATAAAGGGCCGAGGCTCGACAGCCCAGTACCCAAAGGATGTTTCCGTCGGCTTCGAGCAACCATGTGTCGCGTTTGGCGGCATGGTCGAGTTTGAGGTCAGCGAACAGGTCGCTCACGAGTTTGCTGCCATTGAGCCCAAATGGCTTTATGCGGTCGCCTCGTTGCCAATGGCGCAATACAATGCGTTGGCAGTCCAGTAATCCTACGCTGAATGCCACTTTGTATTTCCCGTCGCACATCAGTGGCGAGAATGGTGTGCTGTTGCGGGTAACGGTGATGTGAACAGGGGTATGCACATCTGTTTGGAGGTCGATTGGAATTTCGACATCGGGTACTGTGTTGATGGGCTCAATATCAATGCTTTGCCTGTTCACATGCATGATGTAATGAGGAACGAAGAATTGTCCGCCACTGTGGCCTGATTGCGCTGCTTTGATGGCATGCTCGCACTGGTTGCGGTTGAAGCCGAGGTGGCGCAGGCGGTGGTAGAGCAGGGTAGGGGCCTGGTCACGGCCGAGCAGTCGCTGGATGTCGATGTGCCATACATTGGGGATGGCACCGCTGACGAGCGCAGCGAGCAGTTCACTATCCTGCTTGAGGTTGCCGATGGTGTCAAGAACGCGTTCACTACCGTGTGGGAACTGTTGCTCGATGATGGGCAACACTGTGTTGCGCAGGCGGTTGCGGCGGTAATCGTTCTGGGCGTTGGTGCTGTCGGTGACATAGTCCTGGCCGATTTCGGACAGGTAATCCAGGATGTCATGGCGGCTCACGGCAAGCAGGGGGCGCCAGATGTGGCCGCTCAGCCGGCTCATTCCGGTCAGCCCCTTGATGCCCGTCCCGCGCAGCAGGTTCAGGAAGAAGGTCTCTATCTGGTCGTCGGCATGGTGGGCTACGGCTATCACGCCGCACTGTCGCCGCTCGCGCTCCTGCTCAAACCAGGCATAGCGCAACTCGCGGCAAGCCATCTCGACCGAGCCGCCATGGGCTTGTTGCCAGGCTACCACATCAAAGTCCTTCACCGTCAAGGGTATTTCAAGGCGGGTGCACAGGTCGCGCACGAACTGCTCGTCGCGCATCGACTCGTCGCCGCGCAGGTGGAAGTTGCAGTGTGCCGCGTGGCAATGGCAGCCGGCTTCATGCAGCGCACACAGCAATGCCACCGAGTCGGCACCGCCGCTCAGTGCCACCAGTACGGGCTGGCCCATTAGCACCTTGTCGTCACTGGTGAAGACATGTTGAATGAATTCCTCGTGATTCACTGTCGCAAAGGTAGTGCTTTTTCAAAACTAAATTGTACCTTTGTGCCGTATTTCTCATGGGTCAGGTCAATAAACATAGCGACTTCTGGTATCATGTGGCGGCTTTCGCCATGATTCTGGTGTGGGGCATCTCATTTCTCAACACCAGGGTGCTGCTTGACGCCGGCATGACTCCAACCGAGATTTTCGTGGCGCGTTTCACCGTCGCCTACCTGTCGTTGCTGGTCATCTGCCGTTTCAAGGTGCGTTACACGGGCTGGCGCGACGAGTTGCTGTTCGTGGTGTGTGGCGTGGCCGGAGGTTCGGCCTACTTCATTGCCGAGAACACCGCCCTGGAACTCACGCTCATCAGCGATGTGGCGGTCTTGGTGAGCACAGCTCCTTTAACGACGGCATTGATGGGTGCTATATTCTATCGCGACGAGCGTATCACTTGGCTGACCTGTCTGGGCATGCTCATCGCCTTTGTGGGATCGGTAATGCTGGCTCTGAAGGACGGATTGGTATGGGGTGATAGCATTTCAGGTGACCTGCTTGCACTGTTGGCGGCGTTCGTGTGGGCCTTCTACTCGATGGCGCTGAAACGCCTCAACCGCACCTATACGACCTTGTTTATCACGCGCAAACTGTTCTTCTATGGTATCATCTCTGCATTGCCGCTGTTGGCAATGGAAGATTCACAGGTGAGCTGGGCAACGCTCAAGCAGCCTGAAGTGTGGGGCAATCTGCTTTACTTGGGCTTGATCTGCTCGATGGCGGCTTATTTCATCTGGGGCATCACGGTGAAGCGTATCGGGGCCGTGCGTGCCAGCAATTACTTCTACTTGAGCCCCATTATCTCGATGATCGCTGCGGCCATATGGTTTGGTGAGCGCACCACGATGGTGGCTTATGTGGGCTGTGCGCTCATCCTGGCTGGCGTCATCATTGCCGAGAAATTCAAACGCAAGCCCGAGGCTAATCAATAACCGTTTTCATCCATCGCTTTGACGACAGCCAGAGCAGATAGACTGTGCCGCGGAAGCACAACTCTATCGCCATGGCCGTCCACACGCCGTACAGGCCCATCGTCTTGACCATGATGGCCGACAGGCCCAGCCTCACTATCCACATGCTCACCAGGTTGATGCCGCAAGGCACCATGGTGTATCCTGCCCCGGCAAAAATGCCGTAGGTGATGATAGCGGCGGCAAACAACGGTTCGGCCCAGGCCTCGACGCGCAGGCAGCGGGCTCCCAGGTCGACGACTTCGGGAACAGGGGACATCAACCCCATCAACTGCGGGGCGAACACATACATCAGTATCGCCATCACACCCATGATCGTCATGCCCGACAGCACATTGATCCAGGCAAAACTGCGCGTGAGACGCTTGCGGCCGGCACCCAGGCTCTGGCCGATAAGCGTCGTGGATGCATCGGCAATGCCGTAGCCCGACATGTAGCACAGGCTCTCGGCCGTGATGCCGAACGAGTTGGCGGCGAGGGCGATACTGCCCAGCGGCGCCACGATGCCCGTGATGACAATCGACGCGCTGCACATCATGATGTGCTGTACCCCCATGGGCATCGATATTTTCATCGACTTCTTGAAGGATGCCCAAGTGGGTTTGAAGGAGCCGCGGTCGAGCGTTAGGCGCAGCTCACGGGAGCGGAAAACGAGGTAATACATCATGAGCATGGCAATGACAAATCCAGCACAGGCCGTGCCCAGGGCCGCACCCATAACACCCAAGCCGGCACCCGGCATCGTCATGCTGTGACCCATTACCATGACCTCCCGTGTGGGAAAAATGAGGAAGAAGTTGAAAATGACATCCAGCACACACATCAGGATGTTGAGCATGCTCGGGATGCGCATGTTGCCGCTGCTGCGCAACATCGAGCTCGCAACGATGTCAAGCATGAAGAACGGCACAAACAGCATGAAGGTCCCGAAGTAGATGCTCGCATTGCCCCTGATGTGGGCCTCGGCACCCAGCCAGACAGGCAGAGGCTTGCACAGGATCAAACCCAAGGCGGCTAGCAACAGGCTGAACAGCAGGCACACCGTGATGGACTGGCGCACCATCTGGCGGGCATCGGTGTTGCGCTTGGCTCCCAGCAGTTGGGCGACTTGTACGGCATAGCCCGCAGCAAACGCGCTCAGCACGCCTTCAAAGAGCCAGTTGGTCGTGCCCATCAGCCCGACAGATGCCGAGTCGTCGGCACCCAGTCGTCCCACCATTGCCGCATCGATGAAGTTCATCACCATCGCCGACACATTGGCCAGGATGGCGGGCAGACTCAGGGCAAAGGTGAGTTGCAGCTGCTGCCCGCGTGACAACGGCTTGCCATCGCGGATGAAGCGCAACATGGTGTCCTTGCTGGTGTGAGAGGCCATTATGATATATATTATTAATAATGTGGGTTGGTCAGGAAATGTCGCGACAAAGGTAATGCAAAAAAAGATGTCCCGCCATATCCTGCGGGACATCTTTTAAGTCTTGTCTTGTAATCGCTTGAGATGAGGATTACTTGCGAACGATGGTAACGGCGCGGTCGAGAGAAGCGGCCTTGGGACCATAGTTGGTCAGCTCACCGTTGTTGATTTGGGTCTCAAGACGGCTGTCGGCGACACCCCTCTTCACGAGTTCGCTCTTGACAGTAGCAACACGACCCTTGCGCAGACGAACATTGATCTGGTCATTGCCAGTGTAGTTGTCGGCCCAACCAGTCAGCAGGTAGTCACGGTTCTCGTTCTTCATGACCTCGGCAACAGCGTCAACAACATTGCGCTGAACACCCAGAACCTCGGTGCGGTTGATGGGGAAGTAAACAGTTGCCAGGGGAGCATCAGCAGCTTCAGCCTCGGGCTTCTTCTCGAGGCACTTGCGCAGCTGGTTCTCCAGGTCGTTGATCTTGCGGTTAGCGTTGTTCAGGTTGGCGGTCAACTCGTCACCCTCAGCATCGGTGTACTTCCACTCGGGGCAAACGGCGGTAATCGGAGCGTTCCACTCGCTCTTGCCCAGCTTGTAGGTCAAACCGAGAAGGATACTGGGATACTCGTTCCAGGTCCTGTAACCCATACCGGCACCATCGATGTGCTCCTGCATCAGGTCAAAGCGCAGGTCAACATTGAAGTCCAGCTTCTTGGTGATGGCAAAGCTGTTGAGCAAACCGGTCTGCATACTGTAGTTGCGGCTGTGGTCGGGGTCATCGTTAGCACCATACTTCCAGGGACCATCCGATACGGGACGCTCACCGTCACGGGCATATACCCAGTTAACAGTCATACCAACATACCAAATGCAGTTGTAGAAGCGGTTGGGCTTGTAGCCGCACAGCCAATTCGATACATTGAACAATACATCTCCAACGAAACCGAAGTTGTTGAAGTGCTGGGGAACATACTTGCCACCATCGAGTTGGCGGGGCCAGTTACGATAACCCAGAGCAGCGTAGTTGCCAGTCCAGGTTGCGCCCTTGATTTGCTCGTAGTCCATACCGGCACGCAAACCCAGCAGCGGCGAGAACCACTTACCGACAAAGAAGTCAGCCTTGGCACCCAGACGGTGGCCAAAGTGCTCGTGCTTGTCATAGGACGACATCATCATGCCGACACCACCGTCAGCCTGGATGAACCAATTGTCACGCATGCGGTTAAACAGATAACCTTGTGAGGGGTCTTCAACATAAGTAACTTCCTGTGCATTGGAGCTGCAAGGAATCAAGTAAGTTACAAAAAGAAGAGCTAGTAATGCAATCTTTTTCATAATTTCTGAATGTCTTTAAGTTTGTTGTATGTTATAGTTTTATTTTTATTCAATGTTTATTCAACTTTGATTGGTTTTGCCAATCAGTCGGTCTGTTTTATCCTGCAAAATTAAGTTTTTTTTTCAAATCACGAAAAAATTTTGAAAAAAATCACACAAATTTTCCACGAAATGCGATTTATAAGGAGTTTAAGATGCATTTTGCAACATTTTCGGCCGTAAAACCGAATTTTTCATCGAGCACTTTGTACGGAGCGGAAGCACCGAAGTGGTCCAAGCCGTATATCGTGCCGGTGGGCACTACGCGGCGCAAGGTCGAGGGCAGGCCAGAGGTCAGACCGAATACGGGAACTCCATCGGGAATCACCTGCTTGCGGTAAGCCTCGTCTTGGTTCATGAACAGACCGATCGAGGGTACCGATACTACCTGCGACTTGATGCCTTGCTGCTTGATAATTTCTGCAGCAGCGACCAGCGTGGCGACTTCTGAGCCGTTGCCCACGAGCACAATGTCGGGATGGTCCTCCTTGATGACCACATAACCGCCGCGCTCGGCACCCAGGGCGTCGGCATAGCGGTTGCCCGAAGCGCTGGGCAGGTCTTCGATGTTCTGGCGCGACAGGATGAGAGCGGTGGGGGTGAGGTTGTTTTCCATTGCCATTTTCCAAGCCACAGAGGTTTCGGCAGCATCGGCTGGACGCAGCACGAGCATGCTGTTGCGGCCATGGTGGTTCTGCAGCTCCTCCATCAGGCGGATTTGGGCTTCCTGCTCGACGGGCTCATGGGTGGGGCCATCCTCGCCAACGCGGAAGGCATCGTGGGTCCATATGAACTTGACGGGCAGCTCCATCAGTGCCGACAGGCGTGCGGCGGGCTTGATGTAGTCGCTAAAGACGAAGAAGGTGCCGCAAGCTGCAATCACGCCTCCGTGCAGGGCCATGCCGTTGATGATGGCTGCCATGGCGAGCTCCGACACGCCGGCATGCAGGAATGCTCCCGTGAAGTCGTGCGTCTTGAACGCTCCGCGCACCTTCAGGAAGCCGTCGGTCTTGTCGCTGTTGGCCAGGTCGGCCGACGAGACAATCATATTCTCAACCTGCTCGGCAAGGGTGGCAAGCACATTGGCCGAGGCTGCCCGCGTGGCAATGCCGGGCTTATGGGCGATGGCGGCATAGTCCACCTGGGGCACCTTGCCGTCGATGTAGTCCTGCAGGCGCTGCATCGCCTCGGGGTTCTGTTGAGCCCAGGCGTCGATGTCACGCTGGCGCTGGGCAACGATGTCGCGTTGTTCGTTGGCGCGTTGGGCATAGAGTTCGGCCACCTCGGGGAATACAATCCAGGGATTCTCCGGATTGCCGCCCAGATGCTCAATGGTCTTGCCGTAGTCGGCGCCCGACTTGCTCAGCGGGTTGCCGTGGGTGCTGCATTTACCCTCAAAGTTCTCGCCCTCGGCAGTCACAGCGCCGCGGCCCATGATGGTGCGGCCGATGATGATGGTGGGGCGCTCTTTTTCGGTAAGTGCTTTGTCCAGGGCTCCAGCCAGTGCGATGGGGTCGGTGCCGTCACACTCGATGACATTCCAGTTCCATGCGCGATATTTCATGGCGGTGTCCTCGTTGCTCACGGCATCGCAGTCGGTCGAGAGTTGCACCGTGTTGCTGTCGTAGAACATGATCAGGTTGCTCAAGCCGAGGTAGCCGGCGATGCGGGCTGCCTCCTGCGAGATGCCTTCCTGTACGCCACCGTCGCTGATGAAGGCATAGGTCTTGTGGGCAAACACTTCGCTGTAATGCGTCGCGATAAAGCGTTCGGCAATGGCGGCGCCCACAGCCATCACATGGCCTTGGCCGAGGGGACCAGACGTGTTCTCCACGCCATGCTCGACATCCAGCTCGGGGTGGCCCGGGGTGATGCTGCCCCACGAACGGAACGCCTTGAGGTCGTCGGTCGTGTAGCGGCCTGCCAGATGCAGCACACTATAGAGCATCGGCGACATGTGGCCCGGATCCAGGAAGAATCGGTCACGGGCAAACCAGGAAGGATTGTCGGGGTCAGTCACTAAGTATTTCGAGAACAGGACATTGACGAAATCTGCGCCACCCATGGCGCCACCGGGATGTCCTGACTTGGCCTGTTCAACCATCGAAGCGGCAAGAATGCGGATGTTGTCTGCCGCGCGTGTCATCAACTTGGAATCAATCATAATATATAGAGGTTTTAATGCTTTAATCGGCAAATATAATCATAATAATTGAATACTGCGGCAATGGGGCTGGATTATTTTTAGGACAAAAAAACTATTTGTGGCCGCACCATTCAAGTGCGGCCACAAATATATTGTTGAAAATCAGTCTGTAATGATGATTATTCTGCTTTCTTAGTCGGCTTGCTGCCAACCAGGGCGTAGAACAGGATGTAAGCAGCGCATGCCACGGGAATCCAGTAACTTGCCAGATAGTTGCTTGAGAAGTCCACGATCTTTGCTTGGACGAACAGCATCACGGCGCAGCCGAATACCATTGTCATAAAGATGCCGCTGGCGGCCGAGGTGAATTTGCCCAATCCCTCAACAGCCATGTTGAAGATACCGCCCCACATGACCGAGGTGCACAGACCGACGAGGATGAATGCAAACATGCCGATGGGAACTTCGGCCCAGGTGACACTCAAATTAGCCCAGTCGATGCCTGGAACTTTCATGGTGCTCGTTGTCGGTGCCATGATACCGAATACCAACAGGCATACTGCTGCAAGGGCAACGATGCTCACCATCGTCCTACTGCTAACCTTGCCGCCGATGGCGCCGCCAACAGTACGGCCGATAAACATCATCAGCCAATATACTGCTACAATCAGGCCAACAAGACCGGCGTTCATCCCTTTACCGGGTGCCGACTTGCTCGTCTTTTCGGCTGTGATTTTGCCATTATTGATGTCATCAGCTACGCTTTGGATTTCAGTATTGATGTCTTTGACGGCCTCTGTGTCATTGGTTGCCAGAATAGAATCGACATTGGTGGTGATGGCAACAAATTGTTTGGCCTTGTCCTCGACGCTTAGGGTAGCGTCATTCAATAAGTCTGCTTTCTTTGCAATGGTTTCGGGAGTGTCGGCAGTGAGGTATTGCAACATGTAGGTGGGAGTGCCGACCTCGACGCTCATATACAAGAAGATAGCCAGCGCGCCAAGTGCGAAATGACGGAACTTGAGCGCTCCAGGGATGAGGCTCATCTCCATCGGGGCCTGCTCGGGTTCCTCAATCTTGGTGAACAGCAGCACGACGAAGGCAACGACAAAGATGCCCAAGGCAATAAACATGGCGGGAGTGGCATCGGCGATGACGGTCTTTTTGGTCACCTCACCGATGAGGGCGCCCATCAGGATGTATACGGCAACTGCTGCAGCCGAGTTGAAGGCACCGCCAATCTGGATAAGCTGGTTACCGGTTTTGCCTCCACCGCCCAGCACATTGAGCAGAGGATTGACGACGGTGTTGAGCATACACATGCACATACCGCTGATAAAAGCGCCTAACAGGTAAATCCAGTAGGCACTGTCACCGCCGATTTGACCGCTCAGGTACTCGATCACGAGGCCAATGATGCCCACGATAAGGGCGGCAAGGGCGGTCTTCTTGTAACCCATCTTGGTGATGAGCATGCCGCTGGGAATACCCATCAGCAAGTAGGCGATGAAGTTGGCGTAATTACCGATTTGTCCAGCTGCTTCCGAAGCACCGAACTGATTCTTGACGATGGTTGCCATGGGTGAGCACAGGTTGGTCACGAAGGCAATCATGGCGAAGAGCGCGATCATCATGATAATCGCTGCCCATTGTTTGGATTTTTGAGCCATTGCTACAATCTTTTTATTGAGTTAATAATTGATTATCTTTGAAAAAGTGGTCAAAATTACACATTTGCGCAATAACGAGCAACAAATCGACGAAAAAAACGCCGATTTGTTGTATGTGTCGTTTGGTTTTGTTACCGGATTCAGTATTTTCTTGGGCCGAAAATGGCGGTGCCGATGCGCACCAGTGTCGCTCCGTAGTTCACGGCAACTTGCCAGTCGTCGCTCATGCCCATGCTCAACTCGTTGAAATAGGGGCTCTCGTCAAAGCAGCCGTCCTTCAAGGTCAGATAGGTGCGGCGCACCAGGTCAAACTCCCTTGCCACTTGCTCCATGTCGTCGGTCAGTGAGGCCATCGCCATCACGCCGCACACATGTACATGTGGTAAGCCTTCGGTCAGCTGTCCGGCTTCGCCGGCTTCCAGCACTTCGTCAATGCTGAAACCGCTTTTGGTTTTCTCCTGTGCGACATGCAGCTGTAACAGCACATCGACAGTGCGGTCGATGCGGGCTGCTTCTTTCTCGATGAGATTCAGCAACTTAACGCTGTCAACGCTCTCAATCACGCTCACATGGGGCATGAGGGCGCGCACCTTGTTTTTCTGCAGGTGCCCGATGAAGTGCCAACGGATGTCATTGGGTAACTGCGGGGCCTTGGCAATGAGTTCCTGGACTCTGTTCTCGCCGAACAGACGCTGGCCGGCCGCATAGGCCTCGGCCAGTTCCTCGACGGGATGGAATTTGGAAACAGCCACAAGCCGCACGTTCTGAGGCAGTTGCGCAGTGACTTTTTCGAGGTTCTCCTTGATGCTATCCATAGCGGGTTACTGATTTTGTGCTTTCTGGCGCGCCTCGCGGTCGGCTTGGGTTTCGCTCAAGTCAACGGGGAACACATCCATCAGCGGTGTCTCAGTGATGGAGGCGATCTCAAAATCGGCCATCGTGTCGTGCATGCCTTCCATGAAGACGGCAAGTGCGCCCTTCAGGTCACTGGCTTGGACGAGTTGATAGGTGGCTGTGCGTTTCTCGACGGCAGTCTTCTCGTCGATGGTGATGAAATTGGTTTTCACTTTATACCAGCGGTCGCCGCCTTCGTTATAAAAGATGTCACTCAAGTTCACGCGCTTGACGGCATCCACTTTAAACTCGCCGCTGATGTAGGGCTGCATCTTATCGGTGATGCGGGCCTCGGCCTCGGTAAATGACAGGGCGTCAACAAGATAAGGCTCAGAAACGGTCTTCAATACACCGTTTTCCATCATGCGGTCATATTTTACTTTACATTCAAACCACTGTGACATAGTTATTTGATTTTATAATTTTAAAGTGATAATTCAAAAAATTTAGTTGATATTGCGTTACCGCAAATCTCTAAACTCTAACCTTTAAACTCTAAACCTCCATTTGGAAGGCATTCCAAATGGAATATGGAATTATTACATTAAAGTTCTCCTTGAAATCTGCTCCTCCATTGCTTGGTTGATGAGTTGTTTACGGGAAATATAATATTCCTGTACAAAATGTTGCATCACCACGTTGACGGGCTCTATTTCACGGCCCTTGAGCAGGCTGGAAGCCTGTCCGATTTCCAGTTCGCCATTCTCAACATCACCCTCAAAGATGCCTGTGCGAGTTTTGCCGATACCGATGAGTTCCAGCAGTTCTTCTTCGGTGGCTCCATTGTTCTCGGCCTCCTGCACTGCGGACTGGAAAGCGTTCTTTACCAGTCGGGTGGGTGAGAGTTTCCTGAAGTGGAGCAGTGTGTCGCCCTCGTTAAGGTTCAGGCACAGGCGCTTGAAGTTCTCATGGGCCGAACTCTCCTGGGTCAGGGCGAAAAGGGTGCCGATCTGGACACCGTCGGCGCCCATCGACTCGGCTGCCAGCATGGCATCACCGGTGGCTATGCCGCCCGCAGCAATCAGGGGCAGGCTGGTAGCGCGGCGCACGGCGGGAATCAGGCACATTGTGGTGGTCTCCTCCTTGCCGTTGTGGCCTCCTGCCTCAAAACCCTCGGCAACCACTGCGTCAACGCCGGCTGCTTCGCATTTGGCGGCAAATAACGATGAAGATACCACATGGGCAACCTTGATCTTGTGATCATGGAGCCAACCCGTCCACTTCTTGGGACTGCCGGCCGACGTAAATACAATGGGGACCTTCTGCTCGGCGATAACCTCCATCAGTTCAGCGGCTTGTGGACGCATCAGCGGCACATTCACGCCGAAGTTGTAGGGCGTTGCCTGGCGGCACTTGATGATGTGCTCGCGCAGCACCTCGGGGGTCATCGAGCCGGCGCCAATCAGACCCAAGCCGCCGGCATTACTCACGGCAGCAGCGAGTTCCCACCCGCTGCACCACACCATACCGCCCGAAATCACTGGATAGTCGATCTCAAACAGTTCGGTGATTCTGGATAGCATTGCCATAATGAAAATGCTTTTATTTTCTATATGTTATATGATGCCGAAGGCTACATCCATCATCTGGGTGAAATTGTTCTGGCGCTCCTCGGCGGTGGTCACCTCGCCGGTCACCAGCGAGTCGCTGATGGTGCATATGCACAGGGCGCGCGCGCCGCTACGGGCAGCGTTCATGTACAGTGCGGGGGCCTCCATCTCAACGGCCAGGACGCCCATCTTCTGCCACTGGTCGGTGTCGGGGCTGTCATCGTAGAAGGTGTCTGACGAATATACGTTGCCCACCTTGTAGCGGTAGCCCAGTTCCTCGGCCTTCTCGACGGCTGCACGCAGCAGGTCAAAGTCGGCAATCGGGGCGTAGGTGCCGGGCAGGCGGAACTGCTCGGCATAGGCGCTGTTGGTGCAGGCGCCCATGGCCATCACCAGGTCACCGATGTGCAGGTCGGGATGCATCGATCCGGCAGAGCCCACACGGATGATGGTCTTCACATCATAGAAGTTGAACAACTCGTAACTGTAGATGCCAATCGAGGGAATACCCATACCGTGGCCTTGGACCGACACGCGTTTGCCTTTGTACATGCCGGTATAGCCCAGCATGCCGCGCACTTGATTATAAAGCGTGGGATTCTCGAGATAGCGTTCAGCCATCAACTTGGCGCGCAAGGGGTCGCCGGCCATAATCACGGTGGGTGCAATCTCGCCATACTTGGCGCCGATGTGCGGAGTAGGTGTTTTGTCTGCCATAATCTTTTAATTTTGTTTTGTTGGATTTTCTGTTTGATAGTTTTGGCAAAGATAATCAGTTTTTCTTGATTTTTGGTGTGACAATGTCAAAAAAATGTGTCTATTGTGTACAAGACTATGCGCCAGGTAAGGCCGATGGGCTTTTATGGGCGTTTTTTTATTCGGGTAGTCGCCGTTTGGGAAATAATGACTACCTTTGCGCCCAAATTCCATAAAAGATATGATTAAGATTGATCCCAAGAGAAAATTATGGCAGGAAGTCCTTGCCTACGTCCTGCTCACCGTGGGCAGCCTGTTGTTCGCTGTCGGCGACGTGATGTTTGTAAACCCCTATTTGATGGCGCCTGGCGGCACCTACGGTCTCTCCAACGTGTTCAACACACTGTGGCCGTGGAAGATTTCGCTCTACGCCATCTGCATGGATATTCCTCTGCTCATCATCGGCACATGGATTCTTGGTCCCAAGTTCGGTATCAAGACCATCGTCTCGACCGCGTTGATATTCCTGTTCACCTTTATCCTTGAGAGTTGGTGGGGCTACAACCCCGTGATCCTCGACGGTGCAATCGTGAATACTGTCGACCCCTCGATGGCCAAGTCGATGGTTGAGATTCCCCATCATGGAGGCTGGTTCCACCCCGACTATTTCCTCAACACCGTGGTCGCCGGCATCATCTACGGCGTCGCCATCGGTCTGATCTTCCGCTCGGGTGCTACCAGCGGCGGCTCGGACATCATCTCGATGATCCTGCACAAGTACACCAAGATTTCGCTGGGTACCCTCGTCATGATCGTCGATGGCATCATCACCCTGAGCACCCTCATCGCTTTCGGTAACATCCGCCTGCCCATCTACTCCATCATCATTATCTTCATCGAGGGCAAGGTCATCGACCTCGTGGTCGACGGTATGAAGACCTACAAGACCATGTTCATCGTTACCGAAGAGGCCGAGGCCGTGCGCGACTACATCATCAACGATATCAAGCGCGGTGGCACGCTCATCGCCGGAACCGGCCTCTATAAGGGTACCGAGCGCAACATGCTCTATGTCACCCTCGACCGTTCCGACATGATCAAACTGCGTTCCGTCCTCTATCAGATTGACCCGCACGCCTTCGTCAACATTCTCGAGAGTTCCGAAATCCTCGGTGAAGGCTTCCGCCGTCTCCCCCAAGAGTAAGCGGTCTATACGATAAACAATCAGAGCGGTTCCTCCAAAATCCGATGGAGGAACCGCTCTGACTATAGTTCAAACAAAAAAGAAGCCCACAAGGGACTTCTTCTTCATTTTGCGGAAAGGGAGGGATTTTCCACCATGAAATTTGCTTGGTAACGACCCTTGATAATCAGTGAGTTAGCATTTTGGAAAGGTGCCAAATTTTACTATTACCGTCCGAAAATCGTCC
>Ga0310695_10007861_pt1 | contig 16795 bp, 10 predicted proteins | sample RumenRJG_04DNA_FD_203882 | JGI IMG/M metagenome (GOLD analysis project Ga0310695, IMG submission 203882) | Bovine rumen microbial communities from Lethbridge, Alberta, Canada - RJG_04 (v2) (version 2) | ecosystem: Host-associated > Mammals > Digestive system > Stomach > Rumen | place: Canada...
GTCGGCATAGCTGGTGGGCGAGTAGGCGATGGTGGCCAGATACTGGAAGTTAGGAATCTGGCAGTTACCGTTCTGTCCCCATGAAGCACGGACCTTCAAATAGTCCATCCAGCTCTTGGTCGACTCCATGAATTTCTCCGAGGAGATGACCCAACCGGCAGATACTGAGGGGAAGTAACCCCAGCGATGGCCGCGGGCAAAGTTGGAAGAGCCATCGGCACGCAAGGTGAAGGTGGCCATATATTTCTCGTCGTAGTTCCAGTTCACACGGCCGAAGAAGGAAGCTAGGGCAGAGTCACCCCAAGGAGCACCGGAGAACGAGGAAATCTGACTGGCGCTGAAGTTAGAGGGCCATGCGAAAGTACCGTTGTGTATCATCGACTTCTCCTCGCCTTCCTTGGCCTTCACGCCTACAGAGAGGCTCTGTCCCCACTGGTTCTTCTCAAACGACTGACCAATCATCACGTCGATGCTGTTCTTGCCCAGCATAGGCAGCTGATAAGACAGGGTGTTGTCCACTGAGAAGCTGCTGCCGTCGCTCGACTGCTGCGTAGAGGAGTAGTCACCCGAAGAACTCGACTGGTTCATAGAGAACGGACGGCCGTAGCTGCGGGCATTGTACGAGCTGTAACCCGTGTTGAACGATCCGCGATAGCGCAGGCCCTTCAAAGGCTCGATGATCCAGAAGAAGGTAGCGCCCACACCGAAGTTACGGTCTTTCTGTAAAGAGTTGAACTGACCGTTGTAGATACCCTGAAGCGGGTTCGACCACATCTGGCCGCTATAGCCCGACGAGTTCTGTAAGTAACTGGTCAGCGAGCCGTCCTCGTTGAAAGGAATCACCAGCGGAGAGGCAATGTAAACGGGCTGGATAGAGTTCCAGTAACCGGTACCCTCCTGCAGACCGCGGGCGGTGTTATACCAGTACGAGATGTTCTCACCGATGGTGATAATATCGTGCGTCTTGCCCTTGAGCAGCACATGCTCTGAATTGATGCGGCCGCCATAGCGCTTGTACTGCGGAGCCACGTCGGCACCGAAGGTACCATTGTTGGAAGTGTAGTTCAGGCCCAGGGCAAACTTCGAGCGCTCCGAACCACCTGTGAGGCTGAACGAATGGTTGAACTGCATGGCGTTCTTCACGCGATAGACCTCAAACCAGTCGGTGCCTTCCCATCCTGCATTCACCTTATCGATGATGCTCTGCGGAACAACACTGTTCCAGTTCAGAGGATTTCCCGTTGTATTAAAGTTCAGCTCGTTCACAATCTGCATGTATTGCTGGGCATTCAGCGTGGCAGGACGCTTGGCGGGGTTGCTCCATCCGATATATCCGTCGTAAGAAGCCTGAATCTTACCAACCTTTCCCTGCTTGGTGGTCACCAGAATCACACCGTTGGCAGCACGGGCACCATAGATGGCAGCCGAGGCGGCGTCCTTCAGCACGTCGATGCTCTCGATGTCGGCGGGGTTCAGACCGTTCAGACCGTCGTCGGCTGTTCCTGCCGAGATACCGTCGATGATCAGCAGTGGCGAAGAAGTACCCATGGTACCCACACCACGAATGTTCACCTTGAAGCCTTACCAGGCTGTGCTGAAGCCTGCGTGATCTGCACACCAGGAGTGCTGGCCTGCATGGCGGTCAGAGCGTTGGTGGTGTTCAGCTTGGCGATGTCGTCACCTTTCACCTGAACAGTGGCACCGGTCACCAGCTTTTTCTTCTGGACACCGTAACCTACAACCACCACTTCCTCCAGCGATTGGCTGTCTTCTTTCATCGTCACATTGATCACGCTCTGGTTACCCACCACAACCTCCTGCGGCTCGTAACCCACATAAGTGAATACCAAGGTAGCCCCTGGCTGAACGTTAATCGTGAAGTTACCGTCGAAATCGGTCACCACACCATTGTTCGTTCCTTTCTCCCTCACCGTCACGCCGATGGCAGGACCCATGGCGTCGCTGACAGTACCTTTCACTGTTTTGGTCTGCTGGACCGAGGCAACTGAGTTGCTCTCAGCCTTTGCTTCCGGTGCATAGCCCCATGAGAGGAGTGCGCATGCACCCAACAGCAGCGCTGTTTTTCTAAAGTTTGAATTCATACTTAAGTATTTTCTTAGGTTATTTTGAAAATTTCATGTTCATGATACGCGTCAATCATGTTACTGCTATTTTGACAAAAGTCATTAGCATCTGCCCACCTTATTATATATAATAAGCTGGCATTAAGTCGTAGTTTCTATGTCTTACCGTTTTTACTCATGAGCTTAGGTTTTAAATTGTTAGTTATATGATTTATATTTATGTTGTCAGATATTTTTCTACACTTTCTTTCAATTTGCAAATATAGAGTATTCTGACAAGAAAATATAATACTTTTTTGACTTTTTCCCATACTTTTTTCGATTTCTACACAAAAATGAATAATAATTGCAAGAAAGTATCATGTTCCCGACCCGTTTAGGAGTGTGGGAGCTTTTCCAAGTGAGAAGGGAGAAGTGATAAGTGACAAGTATGAATACCCCGCCTCTTGACCCATCTTTAAGGGAGTTTGGGAGTTTAGGAGTTTGGGCAATAGTCTTTCGTTAGGAGTGTAGGAGTAAAGGAGTAAAGGAGTGTAGACAATACTCCGCCTCTTGAACTTTGAATTTTGAACTTTGATCTTTGAACTGGCGTCTGCCCTGCTCTCCCCCTCGGGGGAGTTGGTGGGGGGCTTTTGGGGAGTTGGTGGGGGGCTGGAGTATAGACAACACACCGTTTCAGGCACTAAAACGGAGCGTTTTTATGCCTGAAACGATATTCATTCATCATGTATTGGGATTCGAAAGCGAGACAAAGAGACTGGAAGAGGGTCTTCGCTGCCTTCTCACACGATTGCTTGCAGCGTATTCAGATCGTCTTCGGTCGTTGCCCAGCTGGTGACAAAACGGCAGATGGTATGGTAGGCATCATAAGGTCCCCAGTGGGTGAACTGCACGCGCTGCTCTAGTTCCTTCACCTTGTCGTTGCCGATGATAAAGAACTGCTGGTTGGTGGGCGAGTCGATATAGAAGCGGTAGCCCTTGTCGGCCATCATCTTCTTCATCTGCCGGGCCATGTCGATGGCATGGCGCGAGATGTCGAAATATAGATTGTCGGTGAACAAGGCATCGAACTGCACACCCGTCAGGCGGCCCTTGGCCAGCAGAGCGCCATGCTGCTTGATGATGCTGAAGAACTGTCGCGGTGCATTGTTGTGGGTGAAGACGACGGCCTCGCCACACAAGGCACCCACCTTGGTTCCGCCGATATAGAAGGCATCGCAATGGCGGCAGAGCCAGGGCAGTGTGATGTCTGCCGAGGCAGCCAGTCCGTAGCCCATCCGCGCACCGTCGATAAACAGCGGCAGGTCGTACTGGCGGCAAATGCGGTAGATGTCTTCCAACTCCTGAGCGGTGTAGAGCGTGCCCAGTTCGGTGGGGAACGAGATATACACCATGCCGGGCTGTGCCACATGGTCGCGGCTCTCGTCGTTGACAAACCATTCCATGTAGGCGGCCAGGTCGGCAGCCAGCAGTTTGCCGTCGTGGGGCTGCAGGGCTATCACCTTGTGCCCGCTGGCCTCAACGGCCCCGGCCTCATGGATGGCGATATGGCCTGTGTCGACAGTGATCACCGCCTCATACGAGCGCAGCATGCCGTCGATGACGGTGGCATTGGTCTGGGTGCCGCCCGTCAGGAAAAACACCTGCGCCTCGTCGGTGCCGCAAGCCTCTTGTATCTTCTTCTTGGCCCGTTCGCTATAGATATCGAAACCATAGGTGAGTGTCTGCTCGTTGTTGGTTTCCACCAGATGCTGCAACACCCGTGGGTGGGCACCGTTATTGTAGTCGCATTCAAAAGAAATCATTATCCGTTGTTGTTTTTGTTACACCATGCAAAAGTAAGTATTATTTTCCGAAGCGCCAAACAATTCAGCGGGAAAGACATTCCGCCCGTTTTTCTGCACAACTCCCGCAAAACTGCGTTTTCCGTTAAAAAACTTGAAAGATGGGAACATCTGTCCGCACATGGGAAACATTGTCAGCATGTCCGAAAAAGCATTCCGTCAGAAAATAGCTAATTTTGCAACGAAACGTAAGCTGATTATCGAATTTAGCAACAATTTATCAACCATAATCAAAAACAACAACGCTTATGAAAAGACTTTTACGCATTTTGACAGTGGCATTGATGGCTGCCATGACCAGTTCTGCATATGCAGCAGATGACATTACCATCGGTGACTTAACCTACAATTTTAACACTTCTGGCAATGCCTACGTGAAGAGTTGTAAGGAAGGAGTAACAGAGGTAACTATACCCAACTCTATCGAAGTTAACGGAGAAACCAAAAATGTAACGGGCATCGGTAACAGTGCTTTCGAAGGAAACACAACTATCCAGAAAGTATATTTGGGAAGAGAAGGAAACTACGCTGTTCAAATTGGCACAAATGCTTTTAAAGGTGCCACGTCACTGAATACTCTTGCATACACTGAATCATCTGGTAAAGGAGCATCATATAGAAAAGACGGTGTAGTAGTCATTCCCACTTCGTCATCATTGAATAACAATGCCTTTGAAGGATGCACATCTATTACGACTGTCACAGTTGCATATACGAAGCAAGTAATACCGGATTGTGCATTTAAGGGTTGCACTAAACTGGATTCCGTCGCTTTAGGAACCAGTTGTTTGTCAATCGGTGAGAGTGCGTTTGAAGGTTGCTCTTCATTGAGAAAAATATCTGGATGCGGTGGAAATGACACAGGAAAGTTGACAAAAGTTGGAGCTTATGCTTTCAAAGGATGTGCTAATCTAACAGAACTTGGTGCTAAAGGAAGAATTTACTTCTATTATGTCACTTCTTTAGGTGAAGGAGCGCTTGAGGGCTGCTCTTCTGTCACTTATGTAACAATGCCAGAAGTAAAAGAGATTGCCAACAATACATTTAAAGACTGTACTTCTCTGAAGAGAATTGGTGCTACCGAAGATAGGCTAAGACCCGTTGCTACGAAAATTGGTGACAGCGCATTTGAGAATTGCACAAGCGCCACCTATTTCCTTGATGCTAATTTAACTGAAATTGGGGCAAATGCCTTTAAGAACTCCGGTATTGAGACATTCTACACAGGAGGAGGGACTTATTACACAAAAAGGATAACTCTTACAAACAATGTAACAAAAATTGGTGAGAGCGCCTTTGAGGGAACTCCTTCAACAATCGTATTCTTTGCCGATGGTACCGTTCCCGAGACATTAGGTGCTAATGCATTCACTTCCGATCCTGCCAAGAGAGTGCTTTTGCCTATGGCGAACATAATCAAAGAGAGTTACGAAGCACTTGTCGAATACGACCCGAGAGCATTGCTTTTGTTAAATTCCATGACGCCAGTAGTGGTCTCGGCAAAAATGACCGTTAGCCTGAACAACAGTAATCTTGTTTATAAATACGTAAAATCTGTCAGTGAGACTGATGAGGGCGTTACCGTTGAAACAGAAGATACACCTGAAAAGGTTATACCGGCTAATACGGCATTGATTATTGAAAGTATTGCTACAGCAAATACCAACTACTATTTCCACATTTCACCAGAACCACAGACACCAACCTATCAGAACTATTTGACTGCGAATACTGAGGAAACAACCCTTCCGGCATCTGATGGCAAAATAAACTATTATACATTTGCGCCAATAGATGGGGACGACTTCCTCACATTTGCAAAGGTAATAGAAGAAACAACCATGCCTGCCGGTTCAGGCTATCTGAAAGTTGTCAATGGTACTCCTACTGCTATCCGCGAATTGAGGGCCGACGACAAGAAGGCTGACGTTTACTACAACCTCAATGGCGTGCGCGTGGAGAATCCTCAGAAGGGCATCTTCATCCGCAACGGCAAGAAGGTTGTCATCAAATAAGGAGTTTCCTTCATGACAATCTACTATTATACATAACACACGAATAGACTCCCTGACGGCCATTGCACGCACCCTCTCTCTCCAAAAGTGCAAGGCCGCTCAGGGCTGTTTCAGCAAAAGAAGAATCGTCGAACGACGAGAAGAACAAGTAACACTCATCAAACGAACGAACAAACAATGAACAAACGGGTTATCTCTGTTATATCCATCATGTTGCTGACGCTGACCATGACAGCACAAGAGCGCTCCGACGCTCAAATGATGTCTATCGCCAAAGCCCAACTGGCTGGCATGCGAACAGTCAGGAAAACCAAGGGAACCGCTGCTGAGACGCTGACACTAAAGACCGTCCGCGAGGACAGTCAGTACCGCATGTATGCTGCCGAGGATGGCAGCGGCTATGTGGTGGTGGCACGCAACGAGGCATTCAGCCCCATCATTGGCTACAGCACCGAACCGACGACCGACGAGATACCCTGTTGCATGAGAGCCTGCCTCGACATGATCAACCACAACCTGGAGGCAAGGCTTACTAGCGCCGAGACTGAAGAAGCCACGGGCTCCGACGGAGCCACCTACGAGGTGGTGGAGCCGATGCTCACCACCTACTGGTCACAAGGAAATCCCTACAATCTGAAATGCCCGGCCGACTATACCGGCAAGACCTCGGTCACAGGTTGTGTGGCCACCGCCATGGCCATGGTGATGAAGCATTTCCGCTATCCCGCCAGCGTGGAAGGCAAAGAGGGTTTCTACCTGACGAAAATCAACTCCAGCGGTACGACTGGCGACACCATCTGGACCACTATCAGCAGCAGCTACGACTGGGACAAGATGCTCGACAAGTACTCCTCGTCGTCGTCCACCGAGGCCAAGGAGGCCGTGTCACAGCTCATGTTCGACTGCGGACAGGCCGTAGGCATGAAATACGGTTCGAGCGCCAGCAGCGGCAGCACCACCACAGCGGCCCAACGGTTCTATTCGGTGTTCGGCTATGCCGCCGTCAACCACGCCTCAAAAGACTATTACTCCGACTGGGAGTGGCGCCAGCTCGTCTACGACCAGCTGAAAGCCGGCTGCCCGCTCATGCACTCCGGTCAGGACCCCGACAACGGGGGCCACGCCTTTATCTTCGACGGTGTTGATGCCAACGGACTGGTGCACATCAACTGGGGATGGGGCTCGTCGACAGCTGGTTATTTCGACATGCTCGCACTCACACCCACCACCAGCAGCAAAAGCTACAATTTCGCCCCCACCGGCTTCATCTATAACCTCAAGCCCACCCTCGGTGAGGGCGAGGAGCAGGAGCTGCAATTGGTGGTTGGACGCGGAACGGGACAGTACAAAGACGACTACTACACCATCAGACTCAATGAAGAAAACCACGTGATACTTAATACAGGGAGTGTTTTCAACTGGACACCCGTTCCCATCAGGGGATACGTGGGCGTGCGCTACGAGAATCTGGATGGTGGCACCAACTATAATGTACGAATGAAAACGGGAACTGGCGGCTACTATGTTCCCATGGATGCGAAGAGCAGGAGTGGCGCAGGCTATGGCAGCTATAGTTTAGATCACGACCAAACTCCTTCGACCATCAAGCCAGGTACCTATAAAGTATATTTCGCCGGATACAACGACGACAGAGACAATCTGAAAGTGCGTTGTCATATCCGCCAGCGTTACAAAGGCTATATTTACTGGATTCTCACCGTGGCCGACAACGGCACCTTGACGCTCAGCGACGAGAAGGTGGTCACCAGTCCTGAGACCGCCAACCCCACCGGCATCAGCCATGTCACCACAAGCAACAAGCCAGCCGACAACCGCCGTTACAACCTCAACGGCCAGCGTGTAGGCTCTGACTACCGAGGCATCGTGATTGTCAATGGAAAGAAAGTGGTACTGAAGTAGTCCGCAGAAGGCAGCGGAACTGCTGTTCAAGGTTCAGGCCCCCACCAACTCCCCCAAAAGCCCCCACCAACTCCCCCGAGGGGGAGAGGGCAGACGCCAGTTCAAAGTTCTGACCCCCCACCAACTCCCCCGAGGGGGAGAGAGGGCAGACGCCAGTTCAAGGTTCAAAGTTCAAAATTCAAGGTTCAAGAGGCGTGGGTATTGTCTACACTCCTTTACTCCTTTACTCCTACACTCCTAACGAAAGACTATTGCCTACACTCCAAGGTAATCATACTTGTCACTTCTCACTTATCACTTGTCACTTAAAAAAGCTTGTCACTTAAAAAAGCTTGTCACTTAGAAGTATCCTCAATTTATTGCCAATCCATGCCTGCTGCCAATCTTCTGATACTCCTCAGCCACATACTGATCCAGCCAGGTATAATAGTTTTTCAGTTTTTCCTTATCCACCTTTCCTTTCTTGAAGAACTGCTGCTGCAGTTTCTCGCCACGTCGCACAATCTCGTCCTCCACCGGCTGAATCTGCTGCATGATGCCTGTTCCGGCACGGTTGATGAGCCGTCCCAGACGGATATAGTTCTGTCCGTCGCTATACTCCAGCGGCCAGATATAGCTTTTCATCACCGTCGCCCAGTCGACTAGCAGACAATGTCCCTCGTCGTTGCGGCGGATGCATAGCGGCAACTCTGTCGCCAGGGCGGTCCACACAGGGATAGTGACGGTGGCCAGCGGACTCGAGATGCACGTCCAGCCCGTGGTCAGCAGTGGGTTTTCGCCCGGTCGCACGCCCTGCACCATGTATGTCGATGCTGTGGTGTAGCGCGGAATGAAGTCACAGAAATAGGCAATATCCTCTGCCTGCTCGTCGGCCGGCATCTCATCGTAGAGGTTCACGCGCGTCATACCATGCTCCATGCAGCGCGCCATCTTCAGCAGTGTGCGCCAGCTGATGCTCTTCTGCTGGTAAGCCTCCTCGAGCACCTCCACAGCCTTATTGTAGCGCGAGAAGCCCTTGCCCTCGGCCATCTCGCCGCTCATGCTGAAGTTCGAACGCACGATATAGCCGTGCGGAGCCACTGTCGGGTCGTCGGCATCATATTTCTTATAGCCCAGGTGACCGCACTCGAAGTAAGCCACATGGCCCTGTGCGTCCATCACGCCATAGTTGCTGCCATACGAGAAATACTTCATCTCGGCAATCATCGCCTCAAACTCGTCCACCGTAGCGCAGCGCTCCAGTGCCCAGCACATGATGTTGCCACGCTTCAGTGGGTTGTCGGTCTTCTGCTCCATATTATAAGAGGTGGAGTTCATCACGGCCAGTCCTACCTCGTTCTGCCCGTACATCACGCCCCGGTCGCTCTTGTCCTCAATGGGCACCACGGCTATCCATGCATAGCGCGCCGTATCGCCGCTCACATACACATTCTTGATGCGGCTGCTGTCGCGGTTCTTCAGCATCAGCGGACGGCCGTCAACGGTATATTTGCCGCTGACAATGGCGGTGGTACATGCCGTTGCCTTGGGCATCAGGCCCAGCAAGGCGATCAGGAAGGTCAGTTTGATTCTGTTCATAGCTGTCAAGGGCTTTTATTTGTTATGTTGCAAAGATAATCATTAAACTGCTTCCGTGCAACCGTTGCTGCCGATTTGGGAAACATTGTCACATCTTTGGGAAATATTGTCAGCCGCTTGCTGTCTCTGAGAGTATCCGATGTCACAAAAAATCACCGTTTTGTTTGCATTTTTCATAGAAAAAAACTATTTTTGCATCGTATTCAACACAAAAATGAAGAATACACGTTAGAACGACTGCATAATGAAGAACTAACAAATGAGGAAGACCATCATACTCACGCTGTGCTGCATCGCCATGTCACTCCTTTCCTGCCAGCGGCAGAAAGGCGAAGGCAATGGCGTAGCCGGCGCCGACAGCACCCTGTCACTATCTTACATCCAACAAGTTTACGACAAAGACCCTGCACGCGCCCTTCTGCTGGCCGACAGCGCCGAGCAGCGAGGCGTCATTCCCTCATGGCGGGCCGACAGTCTACGCGCACAGATGTGCCTCGACGGTTACTACGACCTCAACCGCAGCATTGAATACGCCCTGCAAGCCCTCAACAACGACACCGTGCTCACCCACCCGCAGCACCACCTCAACATGCTGGTTATGGTGTCGCAAATAGAAGTCAGCCTCGGACGCTACTCCGAGTGCATACAGTTCTGCGACGAGGGCTATGCGCTTGCCGAACAACTCAAAGACAGCGGCGCCGCATGCCGCCTCATGGTCAATGCCGGCTACAGCATGTATTTCATGAAAGAAAAGGCAAAAGGCCTCGGCTACCTGCTCCGCGCCCAGAAACAGCTAGCCAAAGCCACCGACCTGCCACAGCTCCGCACCCTCTCCTACTGCTACGGACAGCTCATGAACTGTCTCTGGATCGATAATACCGACGAGGCCATCCGCTTCGGAAAGCTCCGCGAGGCCCTGCTCGACAGCATCGAGCACCACTTCGCTCCCATCCCCGAAGGCTACCTCGACAAGCAGCGTGCCCTCACCTTCAGCAAGATGGCCGACTTCTACGCACAGAAGAAAGACTTCCAGCAGGCACGCACCTACGAGCAGAAGTTCCTCGCCACCAACCTCTCAAAGACCGCCCGCGGCAACCAGCTCATCCTCGACTACTACTGCACCCTGGGCGACTTCCCACGCATTCAGCAAACCTACCACCGCTCGCTGCCCTACTGGGAGCACAAAGACACCTTCTGCTCGCGCTACGCCAATGTGCTCGGCATGCTCTCCGACGCCTGCACCAGCCAGGGACTGCTGCAGAAAGCACTTGACTACCGTACCCGTCAGGTACGCATCAAAGACAGCCTCATCATCCACGACAACGAGAACGAGGCCATACGCCTCTCAGCCATCTACGAGACCCACGACAAGGAGATAGAGCTCGAGAAGAAACGCGCCGATGCACAGCACTACCTCCTGCTCGCCTTCAGCGCCCTCGTGTTGTTCCTGCTCGCCTGTGCCTTTGCCGTCTACTACTACCGCCAGCAGATACGCATGCACCGCAAGAACCTGCTGCTCATCAGCCAGATGGACACGGAGACGAGAGACAAAGAGTCGTCACCGCGCAGCCAGCAGCTTGAAGTCCCCATTGCGTCCACCGACGTCTCTGCCACCGAGCCTTCCACCATCGATACCGTCTCAATAGTGGCAGAACCCGACGTCGTAGCACATACATCCACCATTCCCGAATACAAATCTACCCCCCCCAATTTATCCCCATCCAGTCAGCGCCGATCGCAGATGGTCGAGCGATTCCGCACCCTCATCGACGACGAGCACGCCTACCTGCAGCCCGACTTCAGCCGTGAGAAGCTCCAGCAGATGATGAATGTCAGCAAGAACAGCCTCACCCCCATTCTACACGAGGCCCTCGGTGACGTGGCCAACCTCTCCGACTATATCAACAGCAAGCGCATCGCCCATGCCTGCCAGCTGCTGCGCCAGCAGCCCCAGATGAACATCGACACCATCGCCCTCGAGAGCGGTTTCTCTACTCCACGCAACTTCCGCCGTTGCTTCAAGTCGCAAACCGGCATGTCGCCAGCCGAATACCGCGAGTCACAACTCGATTCGTAGCTTGGGAAAACAGAGTTATGTAAGAGCTTGGAAAAGTGAGAAGTTTTTTTAAGTGACAAGTGATAAGTGATAAGTGACAAGTATGATTACCTTGGAACATTCTTTTTAGGAGTGTTGGCAATTTAGGAGTGTGGGAGTGTAGACAATAGTTATTGGGAGTTTGGGAGTTTAGGTGTTTGGACAATACCCACGCCTTTTGAACCTTGAATTTTGAATTTTGAACTTTGAACTGGCGTCTGGCCTCTCTCCCCCTCAGGGGAGTTGGTGGGGGCTTTAGGGAGTTGGTGGGGGGCTTTTGATTGAGGCATTGTGACAAGCAATGCTTTTTTGTTCTCATTAGTAGGTGCAAGAATGAAAAAAATGTGTATCTTTGCATCTGAACTCCATCCTGATATTTCAACAAACTACATAACAATGAAAACGAGGCACAAAAACAAGCTGAAAAAGATGATGCTGCTGATGGTCGTGCTCGCTTGTGGCATGACTGCGTCAGCACAGTGGAACGACGGCCGGCTGCCGACGCGCAACCGTGCGTGGCGACAGAAGATGAACGAGACCAACCCTGACTTCTTCAAGACCGACGAGGCCCGGCGCATAGGACAACAGATTATGCTGTGGCAACGCTGCACGGGGGGATGGCCAAAGAACATCGACATGGTGACGCCGATGACCGACGAGCAGAAAAGACAGGTGGCCGCCGACAAGCTGCGCACCGACGACTCGACCATCGACAACGGAGCTACCACCCAGCAAATGAGATTTCTGGCCCGCCTCTACCAGCAGACGGGTGACAAAGCGACAGCCGAGGCGTTCCGCCGTGGTGTGGAGTTTCTGCTGAGCGGACAGTATGACGATGGCGGTTGGCCGCAGTTCTGGCCTCATCCACAGGGCTATCAGGAGCATATCACCTTCAACGACGATGCTATCTACAACACAATGGAGATGTTGCGCGACATGGCTGAGCAGAGAGTGCCCTTCCAGGGGAAACTGACCGACAAACGACAGAGGCAGCGCATGCAACGGGCATTCGACAAGGGTGTGGAATGCATCCTGGCTACCCAGATACGGGTGGACGGCAAGCCTACCATCTGGTGCCAGCAGCACGACCACATCACGCTGCTGCCAGCGAAAGCAAGAGCTTACGAACTGCCTTCGTACGGACCACAGGAGAGTGCCTCGCTGGTGCGGTTGCTGATGGAACTGCCCCACCCCGACGAACGGGTAAAACTGGCGGTACATGGTGCCATGCGCTGGTTTGATAAATATAAGCTGACGGGCCTGCGACTGGTGCGCACCGGATGGGCTGAGGGTCGTCCCGAAACAAGGCTCATTGACGATGCGGGGGGCGAGCCGCTGTGGGCACGATACTACGATCTGGAGAATTGTGAGCCGTATGTCTGCGACCGCGACGGTGTACCACGCCGACGGCTGGAGGATATCGGCGAGGAGCGCCGCAACGGCTACAGCTGGTACGGCAGTCGGCCAGCTGAGCTGTATCCGCTCTACGAGGAGTGGGCCGCCCGCCACGACCCTGCGGGGAAGGTAGACATCAGCCTCACGACGAAGGGGGCCAACGAGAACGGCACGCTGCAGATGTGTGCCCAGCGCAAGCCATCGCACAAACTGTTTGATGCGGTGGTAAAACCGGACGAGCGCATACAGGCAGCCATCGAGCGGGCACCCGAGAGGCCTGAGAAGCCTTTTACGATTCTGATACTGAAGGGTACGTACCACGAGAAGGTGGTGATTGACCGCCCGAACATCGTATTGGTGGGCGAGGAGCGCGACAGTACACTCATTCATTATGCCGAGACGCGGGAAACCCAAACTTTGAAGGAGTATCGCGGGAAACCTGTGGGCAACGGGGTGATTGTGCTGCAAGAGGGGGCCGACGACTGCATCATCAGCGGACTGACCGTCTACAACAACTACGGGACGACCGTAGAGCCGACGACCACTCACCAGATGGCCATCTTCGGACGGGGCACTCGCACCATCGTCATCAACTGCAACGTGTGGGCCGACGGCAACGACGCACTGTCGCTATGGGCGAGAGGGGGCAACGGCATGTACTATCACGCCGACCTGAACGTGCGCTGTCCGGGAGTTGACTTCCTGTGTCCGCGGGGTTGGTGCTATGCCACCCGCTGTCAGTTCTATGGCGACGGCCGAGCTATCATCTGGCACGACGGACGGGGCGACAAAGAGAAGAAGCTGGTGATAACGAACTCAACATTCGACGCAAAGCACCCCACCCCGTTGGGCCGCTATCACCACGACGCTCAGTTCTACCTCGTGAACTGCCGGCTGAGCAGCCAGATCATGGACAGCAACATCCGCTATGCCTACACCGACCGAGTGGAAGACCCGTGTCCGTGGGGCCAACGGGTATATTATTATAATTGTTCGCGCGAGGGCGGCCACAGCGGATGGCTCGATAACAACCTGCATGAGGCCGAGGGGGCACCCGTCTTCTTTGGCATCACCGCCGAATGGACCTTCAACGGGCAATGGGACCCGGAGAAACGCATCCGCGAGCTGTGGAAGGTGCTGGGATATTGAGTGAACTGAGAGTTGAGGAAACTGAGAACTGAGAGTTGAGAATGGAGAGGTATGATTACCTTTGCAATTGCACCAAGCTCCAGCCCCCACCAACTTCCCCTAAAGCCCCCCACCAACTCCCCCAAGGGGGAGAGCAGGGCTGACGCCGGTTCAAGGTTAAAAGTCCAAAGTTCAAAAGGCGGAGTATTGTCTACACTCCTACACTCCTATACTCCCACACTCCTACACTCCTAAAAAAATATTGTCTACACTCCTAAAAAAGGTTATTGTCCAAACTCCAAAAAGAATGCTCCACCCATTACACACCGACATAGAGAAACCTAAGAGGATGAACAACCCGTTCAACTATGAGCCTCATCAGTTGTGCCTGCTGGCCGCTGAGGAGGTGAAACGGTGGATTGAAACTGACCCTGTGCTGAAAGAGGATGCCGACAACGGGAAGATGTTCGGCGTGCTGGTGGTGGAACGCACTACGACCGAGCACACTGAAGACACTACGGCTGAGCACCCAGAAAACACTACGACCGAGCACACAGAAGGCACAACGGCTGAATGCCCGAAAACATGCGTCCGTGGGGAGCACGAGCTGGGGTTCCTGGCTGCCTACTCGGGGTTGCTGGCGGGTCGCAACGACTGGCCGCAGTTTGTGCCGCCGGTGTATGATGCCCAACAGCCTGACGGGCATTTCAAACAGACGGAGCGAGTGATTTCTGACTTGAATGAACGGCTGAGAGACGCGAATGGTGAACTGGCCGACGAGGAACGCGAACGGCTGAAGGCGCTGCGCAAACAAATGTCGGAAGAGCTGCAGGAGTGGCTGTTCCGGCAATACCGGATGCTGAACGGACGGGGCGAGACAAAGGACTTGGTGGAGATTTGGCAGGACTACCACACACGGCCGAAGGTGCGCCGCAAATTCCCGCTGCCGCCAGGCGGTTCGGGCGACTGCTGTGCCCCGAAGCTGCTGCAATATGCCTACCAACAGGGACTACGCCCCGTGTGCATGGCTGAGTTCTGGTGGGGTGCATCGCCAAAAGCCGAGGTGAGGCACCACGGACAGTATTATCCGGCCTGCCGGGGCAAATGCCTGCCCATATTGACATGGATGCTGCAGGGTACCGACTACGACAGCGAACTGGGGGTGTGGGGAGAGACAACCTTGCGCAATATCTACCTTGAAAGCCGTACGGAACTGCAGACGGTGTACGAGGATGAGTGGCTGGCGGTGATCAACAAACCAGCCAACATGCTCACCATTCCGGGCCGCGAGGTGACCGAGTCGGTGATGACGCTGATGCGCGAACGCTATCCCGACTACGACGGTCAGCTGATTGTGCACCGCCTGGACATGGCTACGTCGGGGCTGCTGATCATCTCGAAGGACAAGCAGGTGAACACGTTGCTGCAACAGCAGTTCGAACAGCGGAAAGTAAGGAAAAAATACATTGCCCTGCTGGATGGCGTGCCCGACGTCATGCTTACTGAGCCCACGGCCTCCGACTCAGGACGGGGAATCATCAACCTGCCACTATGCAAAGACCCGCTCGACAGACCACGGCAGAGGGTGGACCGCGAGAACGGAAAACCGGCGGTCACGGAATATGAGATATTGGGAATGGAGAACGGACTTACACGGGTGGCGCTTTATCCGAAGACGGGACGCACGCACCAGCTGCGGGTACACTGTGCGCATCAGGACGGACTGAACTGTCCGATTCTTGGCGACACACTATACGGAAGGAAGGCCGACCGGCTGTACCTGCATGCGGCAGAGCTGTGGTTCACGCACCCTGTGACAGGCGAACCCATGCATATAACAGCAGCGCCAGAATGGTGAGGAGGAAAGCGGCAACGACCCATGAGAAAGGTGTAGCAAGCAGCGATATCACGCGGGCAGGACCAGCAACATCGGCCTGCCCGTTTTCTATTTCATCGGCGGGAAGCAGTAATTTGGAAGATGTCGCTAGGAAGACGCGGGCCATGAGCGTGCCGATGACGGCTCCGATGATGATGCCCACAAGGATGTCGCCCAGGAAATGCACGCCCAGATACATGCGCGAATAGCACACGAGCAGCATCCAGCCAACCATAAGCCACAGCATCGCCCGCTTGCGGAACACCTGGATGACAAAGAACGTCAGACCTGCCGTATTGGCCGCATGGCTCGACGGAAAGCCGTAAGCTCCACCGCGGTAGCCATCGACCACATGCACCATGGCCGACAACGGATTGTCGAGGTTGGCCGGGCGCAGACGGGCCACCACGGGACGGATGAGCGAGGCCGACAGTTGGTCGGTGAGCAGAATGGTAAGGGCAATGGCCAGCAGGGCATAGCATGCCTTGCGCCAGCCGAAAGTACGGAGGAAGAGAACGAACAGGGCGACATAGAAAGGCGTCCACACCAGCTTGTCGCTGCACGCCTTCATGAAAAAATCGAAAAACGTGCAGTGCAAGCTGTTGACAAACAGCAAAATGTCGTGGTCGAGCTGGATGATTTCAGTCATTCGTTCATCTATCGCGAGCACCCCCTGCCCTATCGTTTGTCAATATCGTCGTAGAGCTTCTGCAGGTAGGCTTTACCCGGGGCCAGGTTCTTGCCCTTCTTCTTGCCCTTGTCGAGCACCACCTTCTTGGTCTCGTTGTTGAAGATCACCTGGTTGTCGGCATCCACCATTCCGAAGGCATCGGGCACGGTGAAGAAGGCAAAGTGGGGCG
>Ga0310695_10007862_pt1 | contig 16795 bp, 17 predicted proteins | sample RumenRJG_04DNA_FD_203882 | JGI IMG/M metagenome (GOLD analysis project Ga0310695, IMG submission 203882) | Bovine rumen microbial communities from Lethbridge, Alberta, Canada - RJG_04 (v2) (version 2) | ecosystem: Host-associated > Mammals > Digestive system > Stomach > Rumen | place: Canada...
CACACTCAGCAAAAACGAGCTGCCGCACATCTTCGACAGCTTTTGGCGCGGCTCCAATACGGGTAGTAACAGCGGCAGCGGCTTGGGACTGTACATCTGCCGCACCCTGATGCGCAAAATGAACGGTGATATTTTTGCAGAGATTCAAGACAGCTATATGATTGTCACAACCGTTTTTTCAATAACTTAAGCTCCGGTCTGGCAGCATTTTCTGTTATATTTTTATATTAAAGTTATATTGCTAAATGTGTTTTACGAGGACTGGCATTGTTAATGTGACAGTACATAAATGGGTTGAGTTATACTAAATGACAGTCGAAAAAACATATGATCGCTGACAGAGCAAATCTACAGCTTTTTCGGCGGTTTTGTTTTTTTTGAACGAAAGAAAATTACAACTTTGGCAGAAAATACCCTTGACAAATCTCATCTCAAAAGAAACTGCTAAAACAGTATGCTAAAGATCACGGACTTGATAATACCCGATACTATGTTGATGATGGTTACACAGGTACAAACTTCAATCGTCCGGGTTTTCAGAAGATGATTGAAGATATTGAGCTTGGATATATCAAAACAATTATTGTTAAGGACTTATCAAGGCTTGGCAGACGATATGATTTGGTAGGTTATTACACCGACACATACTTTCCCGATATGGACGTTCGTTTTATTGCCGTCAATGACAACATCGACAGTGATGAGGGTGAAAGTGAAATAGCACCTTTCAAGAATATCATCAATGAATGGTATGCGAGGGACATCAGCAAAAAGGTTAAGTCATCCTATCGAATCAGAGGTAACTTAGGCGAGCCGTTAGCTCCGCCGCCATACGGGTATATCAAATCTCCCGATCATCCGAAGAAGTGGATTGTTGATCCCGAAGCGTCGCAAGTAGTCAAAGACATCTTTAGAATGTGTCTTGAAGGTAAAGGTAATGAAACAATTGCCGGAATCCTGCAAGAACAAAAAGTGCTTACACCTACGGCGTATTGGGCATCTAAAGGTATTCGCAAAGGCGGCAAAAAGACAAATATTGATCCGTACAAGTGGAATAACTCAACCATTGAAACCATCTTGGCAAAGCAAGAGTATTGCGGCGATATAGTGAATTTTAAGACTTACAAAAAGTCTTTCAAAAACAAGGTGCGCCGTGATAACCCTCCTGACAAATGGGTGATTTTCAAAGATGTCCACGAGCCGATAATTGACCGAGAAACCTTTGAAAGAGTACAGGAGTTTACGAAGAAAACAAAGCGCCGTGCTCCCAAACAGGAAAACGGCGAAAAGAGTATGTTTTCGGATTTGCTGTATTGTGCCGATTGCGGCAGCAAGTTGTGGTATCACACCAATACCATCAACAAGGAAATTCATTATTTCAGCTGCTCCAATTACAAAAAGGATACTCGCGGCGATTGCGAAACACGCCATTATATCCGTGCCGACGCTATTGAACAGGTGGTTATGCTGGAACTGCGTCGATTAGCCAAATATCTTGAAAGTAATGAAGAAGAATTTGCAGAGCTACTAATCAAGAAAACTAACGCAGATATGGCAGCAGAGCAAAAGCGTTTGGAAACATTGTTGAGCCAATCGTTGTATCGAAATGAAAGTGTTACCGCTTTGTTTTCAAAGCTATACGAGGATAATGTCAGCGGCAAATTGAGCGACGAGATGTTTATGGAACTATCCCATAAATATGAAGTTGAGCGAATGGAGTTAAAGGATAGAATCCAAGATTGCCGTGAACGCCTTGCCAAGATTGGAGAAATGAAACAGAATAAGGACGATTTTATCAAGGCTGTCCGCAAGTTTATGGAGATGGAAACTCTCACCTCACCAATGCTGCGTGAACTTATCGACCATATCGACGTGTACGAGAAAACTGGCGGTAAGAAAAACTATACTCAGCAAGTAGTCATCTATTATCGTTTTGTCGGTTTTATAGAGATTCCGAGAACAGTGGAAGAAGAAAACTATAAGGCTGACACAAGGGTAGGCGTAGAGGTAGAATATATCCCCGCCAAATCCGCATAAGAGAAAAGGTGAGCAGGCACAAACACCTGCTCACCGCATACAAACCGGAAGAAATTGAATAAAAAATGAGTGTTCATAACATAAGTCCGTTATGAACACTCATACTGGCAGGGGCAGAAGGAACGCTGTCACTCGTAGCGAAAATCAAACCGATTGCAGGAAACAAAGTATTAGTCAAACGCCATAGCTATTGCTTGATTCTCATGTCAGTCCGTTGATTGCTCGTCAAGGTACGCATTCAGGAAATACTCTGCAAGACTGTTCGGGCGGATATTCTGACGTGCTTCCTCATAGCTGAACCATGCGCAGGAGTCGATTTCCTCGTTGGGACAGAAGTCGCTGTCGTCGTCCACAAACGCCGTAAAATTGCACATCAGCGTGTTGGAACGCTCAAAAAACTGTGTGCGGTTGAAGCGGATTTTCGTCACTGTCATGCCGGTTTCTTCTTTTATCTCACGCGCCACAGCGTTTTCAAGGGATTCTGTCCGGTTGACATAGCCTGCCACCAGAATATACGACGGCTTGCCGTACTGCTGAATGAGCAGAATCTTTTGCGACTGCCGGTTAATTACAATCATGCTGACCGCGACATTATACATCGGAAACCGATATTCGCCGCAAACCGGACAGAACGGCACGACACCTTCGCCTTTCAATTCCTTTTCAATTAACGCCGCACCGCACATGTGGCAATGCTTTACCACCATAGACCGCCTCCGTTGGTTGAATCATTCCAAGTAAGTATAACATATCTCAAAAAATATTCCTAGGCTTTGGGCGGATATTTTTAATATTGCTATTGAAACAATTTGTTAATATGACTATTGCTATCTACCGGAGTGCATATTTACTCAAAAACCAGTTGACACCGCATACGGTATCATGTATAGTGTTTGATATAGAGATAGTTGTCAAAGAATTTACGGTTTGTGGAGGCTGAAATTGATGACAAAAAATGATATTTTGAAAAAAGCAGAAGAATATATGAAACTGAAATACAGATTTGAATTGTCGGAAGATGAAGCCGAGGGCGGTTATATTATCTCCTACCCCGATTTAAACGGCTGTATGTCGTCCGGTGAAACGATTGAGGAAGCTGTCAAAAACGGAGAGGATGCACGCCGAGAATGGATCATCGCTACACTGGAAAACGGTATGGAAGTGCCGAAACCGTTTGACGCGGAGGAATACTCCGGTCAGTTCCGACTGAGAACGCCCAAATCTTTGCACAAACTCCTCGCCGAGCGTTCCAATCAGGAAGGCATCAGCATGAATCAATACTGCATTTACCTGCTTTCTCATTATAGCTAAAACAAACACGCCGTACCCAAAAAGTGCGGCGTGAATTTCTTTTTATGTCGATATCTTCTTTATTGAATTACCCGTGTCAATTCATCCAACTGTTCCCGAATCTCATCAAATCCGCAATTCAAATCAAGCGTTTTCACGCTGATTTGGTTGCCGCTCATTTGATAGGTGTTGTCGGGGACAATTTGTTCGTCTGTTTTGGCGTAGAGCAACATTCCCGAAACGGTTACTTGCCTGTCCTTCAGTTCTTCCTGTTTATTTTTGACGTAGGTAAAAATCTGATACAGGTTTGCCGAATGGAATGTTGCCTTATTAAACCGCTGCTGCGTGGTATGTGCGTAGTATTTTGCGTCGATAATCAGAATGCTACCGTCCTTTTCGAGCACGATATCCGACTTCATAACCGGAAGCATATCGCTGAAATCGTCATCGAGCTGCCACGGGATTTGCGGTGCGCCGACGATCAGTTCCGGGTGTTCCTTGCGGAAATACTCCAGAATAAACTTCTCATACAAGCGGTGCATACGCTGTTCGTCGAGAAAGTCCATCAGCCTGGTCGTGCCGTCCGACTGCGTTTGCAGCAAGCCCTTCAAAACCAGATAACAAATCGAAACCAGCATACGGTACGTCTGATTATTGCGGTCATAGCGCAGATTCCAGTTGATACTGTAAATCGGCAGCGGCTCAACATTCCCCAAGAACACTAACAACTTTTTCATTTCCTTTTTGCGGCTCTTGTCAACGTCCGCTACCAACAAGCGCAGCATTGTCGTCTTGATGATACGGTTCATATAGGCGTTTTCGGAAAACTCGTCGTAGGAGCACACAACCTGCCGCTTGATAATGGAATTTGTTTTCAGTGTTTCCGAAATCTCCATTTTGCCGCGCAGCGCTGTCAGCGGTTCACGCTTCGGGATATAGTCCTTCATCAGACCACGCTTGAGCTGCTTTGACAAGCCTTTAATCAGGATGCCGGCGCATAAATCCGCCACATTCTCAAAATGCTCTGTCGCCACACTTTTATATCCTTGCTCATTCAACACTTGAAATGCGTAGGAGAGCATATAGTAGATATTTTGAATCGGAATCACTTGACAGCACTCCTCAAACGGTCAGACCATTCTTTCACTTTTGAAGGCTCGTCAAACCAATACTCTTTGAGCAAGGGGATAATTTCAAACTCCACAATATCAGTCAGCGTATTCTCCTTAATCTCCTCAATATCGCAGAAATAGCTGTGACCGATACAGAAGCCCTCGCCGAGAGAATCATCATCGGCTATCTTCTGATTCAGGCTGATAACGCAGTCAATCAGTTTGTTGAATTTATCATTTTCCAATCCGTATTGATATTCTCTAAAGCCCTCGGATTCAAACGCAGGTTTCATTTCAAAGAACGCAAAACGTCTGCGGAGCGCATAGTCGATCATTGCCAGACTTCTGTCGGCGGTATTCATCATACCGATAATATAAACATTTTTCGGAACAGAAAACTTATCCGAAGAATATAGCAACTGTATATCATTGCCACGCTTATCGGCTTCAATCAGCATAAACAGCTCGCCGAAAATTTTGCTCAGATTACCACGGTTTATTTCATCTATGATGAAGAAATACTCGTTTTCTTTGTCATCGGACGCTTTTTTGCAGAAGTTGTAAAATGCGCCCTTCTTAATCTCAAAGTTCATTCCTGTGCTTGACGGACGGAAGCCCTCAACGAAATCCTCATAGGAATAGCTTTGATGGAATTGCACCAACTGTACACGCTCGGGATCCTTAACGCCCATCATCGAATAGGCAAGACGCTTTGCGGCGTAGGTTTTACCGACACCAGGAGCACCTTGCAAAATGACGTTCAGTTTCTTTCTAAGCAGTCCTTCTAAGGTGTCGTACTGCTTTTCGCTGATATATACGTCTGCAAGGAAGTTCTCTTTGGAATAGGTGTTCAGCGGTTCTTCCTCGACGTCAATATCATCGTCATCATCTTCTGTATCAAACATTGCATTGAGCTTTTCAACGTATTCTGTATATTGGGTAATATCGGTAAGCGTTTTCATAACTGCCTGACCGGGATGTTCCCATTCACCGATGTCTGTCCACTTTACTTTACGAGTATTGTTATACTCATCTTCACTGCTGTCATCATATATATAACCGGACTCAACAACGCCACGACCGATTATTTTATACATACCTTGCTTTGCAAAAACAATATCGCCCGGTTTCATTTCATTGGCAAACTGCCAAGTTGCAAGTGCTGCATTGCGGTAAGGCTTATTGTCGCCGTAGGTGTCCTGCATAGCAGCCTTCATTTCCGATTTTGAAGTGAAGCGTGTCAAATCACCGATTTCACCCCAACCGATGAGCATAATTCCTTTCTCGGTACATTCGCTCCACTTTGAAGCATTATTACCGGGCGAGTAAATCCAATAGCGCTTTGTATTTACATCTTCGTCAGCGAGAGCTGAGCCTTTATCTTCTTTATCCTGTTGATTTTCTTTTACGATTGTCTTGAATATCTCTGACGCTAATTCGTCTGTCATATCAACAGTCCAGCCATTTTCGGTGAGTTTCCAAATGCCGCGAGTGCTGTTGTCTAAATAACCGCCTCTAACAAGGTACTGCCTTGCCCAAGCAACGTCATTGTTGAATTCAGGCGTTTGCGTTTTGCCGACAACAGCGCTTGTTTCTTCCTCGGTCAGCTTTTCGTTTTCTATAATTTTATTTCGTGCTTCTTTCGGAGTAGCCGAACCGCCTAAATCTTTGAGCGCCTGCAAAAGAGGTTTGAACCAACGCAGGAACTTTGCGCCGGAATTAGCATCGCTTTTCTCGGAAAGTTTCTCATATTCATCATCTTGCTTAGATACACTCCACGCACTGCAAGAAAAATCTGCCAATGATTTATAGGAACATTTGTCAGATTGAATATAAGCAATGCAATCATCACAAAGTTTTAAGTATACCTCTGCTTTCGGTGTATCACGCAGATTTTTTACTGTGGCTGTAATTGACTCAGGTAAGCTGTCATTATTCTTTATAAACCACCTATTGCGTGAATCTAAATTTATAAATCTGTTGGGACGAATCCAGTATAAGCCCATTGACAAATTCCATTTTACGCCTTTTTGTTTCCTAATTGTATTAAAAGCAGAAATAAACTCTTGTCTGTTTTCTTCTGTATCGTTTTTTGACAGAGTAAGCGCTAATTCAAAAATTGACCAGAGGTTTTGTATATCTGATTCTCCTCTGTTATCTACAAAATAGAAAAAAGTAGATTTTAGTGGACTTAACACAGGAATTCCGTCAAAAGACATAGGAACATCAGCTTTTATGTCAAACAATTCCTTGAATTCAGTAATAAGTTTTATTCTGTTCTTTTCAGTTAGTTGTTTATTAAATAATCCAAAAACTGTAAAAGGATCAATATCAACAAGGATATTATTTCCGCCTTTATCTCTATCAATAGTCGGCAGTTTTATCCCTGTAACCTCATAAACCTGCTTTATTTTTTCAATCAGCTCCTGCCGATTGTCCTTATATGCAAGTAGATTATCTGCAAACTCCTCATAAAATGCTATCCAGTCAAATTGATTCTTGCTCATAGTATGACCTCCGAGTGATTTCTGTTTTTATTCTATCACACTTTATCCGGAAAGAACAGATAAAATACAAAATATTTCTGGACTTTCCGCAGGTTCTGTAGTATTGTGTGTTGCTTGAAAGGAGGTGCACACAATGACCACTCTGGAAAATCTTTACTACGGCAACATTGCTCCGCACGAATATGAAGTGAAGCACGGCAGTGAGTATGACGTTACCGCAAAGCTGGTAATCCGTCACGAGCAGGAGTTATCCGCAACGCTGACAGAGCAACAGAAAGCTATACTCGAAAAAATCAAAGACAACCACACAGAGTTAATGAGCCTCGGTGAACGCAATGCGTTTTGCCGGGGCTTTTCTTTAGCTGTAAGGCTTCTGACAGAAGCAATGAGCAGCAAAATCTGAAGCGCGAAATTTCGCCCTGTTTCGCGCAAATAAATAACACGCAGTCGTACCCGACCTTGTCGAAAAAAGCTCACACAGCCGATTTGTCGCGGTTTGTGGCGTAAAAAACACAGCGCATAGATTGGCATAACGCTAATCTATGCGCTGTGTTTTAATACTTTAACCTTTCCAAGGGTACACAAAATAGCTGGTCAAAAATCGAAGCCTGATGAACACACCAGTCGCTGAAACGGTTCACGCTGAACACAACAAGGGAAACCTCGCCGTACAAGCTGCCGTAGCTGCAGCTGACGTTGATATAATGCTCCAGCTGTTCCTTGGTGATTTTCTCATCAAAAGAATGTGGAAACACGCAAACCAGCGTTTTACCGTTTCTTTCTAAAACACAGTCAATCTTAAACCGGAACCCGTCCTTGTGCTTAAGACAGAGGGGTTTCGTTTTTCCTTTTACATATCGGTTGATAAACCAGCTGTTCTCGATTCTGTATTTGTTGTCGATGAAGCGAATGCAGCTCTCTTCGAGCGCAGGGAGCGCTATTGCCGCATCCAGCGATTGCATGACTTCTTTGAGTAAATTCGTCGGATTGGTAATCTGCAGCATGCGATTTTTGTAAATATACAGATACCAGCTTTTGATATAGCTGTTTGTCAAGAAGTATCGCGCAAAGCCGTTCTCGCTTTCCTTGCGTGCCTTCACCAAGCCTGCTTGTATCAGCGCTTCCAGATATTTGCCGCATTTGTTGTTCGGAAAGCCGACGTCCTTTGCTATTTCACTAAGTCGATGATTTCCATAGGAAATACTGTAAAGAATTGGGTGGTAGCTTTCAGGTGAGCGGAATAAGCTCTGTAAGATGGACGGCGCGAAATTGGAAAATGCGGAATCGTGCCTCAGCAGTATCTTCAAGTTTTCCTCAAACGGAACATTGTCACACAGCTCTTTCGCGACGGCAGGAAGTCCACCTGTCAAGCTGTGCAAGCGAATCACATCAGCCTTATCGTAATTGGAAAATACACGCAGGAAATCTACAATAGAGCGCGGCTTGATGTTTCCCGGTTTGTGTTCCGATTTTGGAGCAGATGTTTTGACAGGGAGAACGAGCGTATGGTCGTGAAGATTTACAGACCGTATCGCAGATTCAAAGTCTTTATAGGCTGCCGATTTGGTATCATCGTCGAGGAATATTACTTGAAATCGACCGCCGGTCAAGCTGTTATACTTCTCAACAGCCTCGTTCCAGTTTGCGGCATTTTCTCCGTTAAGCAGTTGCCTGCAGAATACGGCTAACGCGGTAGGGCTGTCCAAGTCTTTGAAATTCAAATAAACAGCGTCCTTATTCTGCTCGCAAAATTGACGGAGAAATTCTGTTTTGCCGCAGCCGAAAAAGCCTTGTACACCTATATTGTAATTCCGAGGGGTGTCCTTATGGTACACAGAATATTTCCATTCGCTCCATGCGCTGTGCAAACTTGCAATCTCTTTTTCAAAAGAAAATGTAATCATGATGAATCCTATCGTAAGTTGATATTTTTTATATTTTATCAAATTACAACTGAAATCGCAAGAGTAAATAGAAAATTGCATGTTAATCTGCCCATAATCGCAGGATAATTCATTTGAATAAAGAACATGATTGACGAAATTTTAGAAGTTTTAGAAAAAATACTGAATTCCTATGCCGTAAAAATGACTATAAAGCAGAGGGAAAAATAAAGGAAAAACTTAAATTTATGAAGGAAAGTGATTTATTGAATAAAACTTTGCCGAATGAAATGCGCAAACTAATTGAGATGATGAAAGAAAAGTCATTCTTCTCCGGCAGTAACGCCGAATTTCTTGAGATATTCAATGCTTACGCCGGAACAGAATTCAAATCCAACGCGCTCAAACGCATGATGAATCAGTGGAAACCGGAATTGGAGAAGAACGGCGTCAGCTTTGAGCCCGACAAACGTCACAACGAACGCTGTATCGATATAACCTACGACCCACCGCCACACGTTTCGAAATAAGTACGATACATAATCGTTCAAGCGTAAGTCTGTGCCGTCAATTCCAAATCAGAGTGCAGCGACAGGTGGGTAGTTGAAAAATCTCCTCACGGTGGCGGAAAAGATTCTCACCAAATAACTATACCCAAAGAACAAGACACAACCTAAAATCACTACAACAGAAAAAGGGGAGAGAAAATGTTATTTTTTCAAAAAACATCTGCGGAAAAACACATCAACTGTTTTTCGCTCAAATCACTCTTTCTTTTCTGTTGTAAATCATTTCAAACGGAGGTAATCAAATGAAACACAAGGATTATTTTATGCTGCCGAATGAAATCTTTTCACTCGGATTAAAGCCGCGGGATTTAGCAGTATTGGCTTGTCTGATTCGTCACAAAGACAATGATAATGACAGCTGCTTTCCCTCTCGTAAGCTGATAGCGCAAGAGTGCCGGATTAACGAAAGAACTGTTGACGCGGCGCTCAAAGAACTGGAAGAACAAAGTCTGATACTGAAAAAGCACCGCCTTCGGGAGAACGGCAGCCATACCAGCAATATGTACTTTATCGCGGATGTTTTCGCTATGACACAACAGTCCGTGCCACTTGAAGCTGAATAACAAAACCATATTATTTTACGCGTGTATCAAAAGCAGGCTTAAAACGGGTCTCATATGCGGATTTCAGCGCAGACTCGTCTGCGGCCAGCATCGCATTCGACCAGTCGCGTTGCGACGGCCGATGCTGCTGGGGCGGGACACCCGCCACCCGTTTTACGGCAGAAAGGAACCAGATGAAAGACAGAAAAATGAGTATCCGCATTTCGGACGAGGACTTGAAAATCCTTCATGAGCAAGCGGAAAAAGCAAAACTAACCCTCACCGACTACATAACAAAGACCTGTCTCGCCAAACAAATCGTTGTGATTGATGGACTTGATGAGGTCATCCGTCAGCAGAAAGCTATCGGTAAAAACCTCAACCGGCTGACCGTTCTCAGCAACATGGGAAAGATTTCGAGCGTGAATCTCCAACAACTGACCGATGAATATGCTGCACTGAACCGCACACTCACCGAGCTGTTGGACAGAAAGAGGTGGTCGGCATAGCGGTCGTAACTATCATTGCGAGGAAGAAAACGCAGACCCGTCAAGGCTTGTGGGGGCTGCTTCACTACTGTATGCAGGACAAGAAAACCGTGTACAACGGACGAAAGCTAGTCACCGGCGTCAACTGTGTAGCACAGTCTGCTTTCAACGAAATGGTGAATACCAAGATGCAATACCGCAAGACAGTCGGCAGACAGTACTACCACATCATGCAGTCCTTCCACCCGGACGAGCCGATTGCTCCCGAAACAGCTCACGAAATAGCTCTGCGTTTTGCTGAGGAAAACTTCCCCGGCTACGAGGTGTTGGTCGCTACGCACGTCGACCGAAACCATATTCATTCGCATTTTGTGGTCAATTCCGTGAACGCGGAGACAGGTTACAAGTTCCATTCCGACAACCATGAAATACAACGTCTGCGCGACGCGTCGGACAAGTTGTGTATTGAATACGGGTTATCAGTGGTCGTTCCCAAGAGCAAGAAGGTCAAAGGAATGTCCACAGCTGAGTACCACGTTGCAGAAAAAGGACAGAGCTGGAAGTTGGATTTAGCTATGGCGATTGATGAAGCGATGCGCTACGCTGTCAGCAAAGAAGATTTTATTGAGCTGATGGAGATGGAAGGTTATGAAGTAAAGTGGAAGGATACGCACAAATATATCACCTACACATGTCCGAACGGCAAGCGGTGCAGGGACATTCGACTGCACGAAGAAAAATATTTGAAGGAGAATATGGAAGATGAAATCAGAATCAGAAAGGAAATCATTGCCCGAGTTGAAGGCTCAGGCACAGAGAAATCTGGACGCAGCAAAGCAGATGATGAGCTACGTTTCCGTCCCGGAGAGGTCATGGGCAGCACTGATCCAGCTGCAACAGACACAAATCAAAATGCTCAGTTCGATAGCGGAGTCGCTGAAAACACTGGCGACATGGAGCGACCTCTCGAATATGCAGGAGGAACAGCTGGCGCAGATGACCGCTCACGCGGAGCAGACGGAACAGACACTGACGGCGTTTCAGGAGACGCTTCAGGAGCAGGCGGAACAGATTCAAGCGGCAACCTTGACCTCGATGGAGAACTTCCAATCACAGGCTGGGAAAGCGAGCGAGAACTTCTCACAGCAACTCTCCTCGGAGGAACAGACGGCGAAGCGGAGTTTGAAGAAACTGCTTTTGGTTTCACTTATCCCGACTATCCTGCTGATAATCTGGGAATTGATTCGGCTTATCTGGCTGCGGACATGATGAATATTCTCGATAACGACAATCCCACCGAGGACTGTACCATGCAAAAAAGACCGTCTCATAACAAAAAGAATACGCAGTCGGGCGGTTACAATATGAGCATGTAAGGAGATTGAAATGAAAATTATGGAAGATTACCGGGTACCCCATTCCGCTGAGTACGATGAAAAAACACACCGGCACCTGCGTCGGATAAGAGTGTTTGAGATGAAAAAGAACTGCATTATCGCCAAGCGCCATTACAAAATCGGCAGCGAAACCTATGAAGTCAACTCTGTTTTCAGCTTTGATTCCCCGAAAACAACGGACGATAATCTTGCAGCGTTGATAAAAAACGATATCGAAAAAAGTCTGGATATTGAAAACGGTTGAGAGTATAATAATCTCGCAATCGGTTTGATGGAAAGGAGTAACCGTGCAACAATCAAACCAGGAATCAAAAATCACTGCTCTTTACTGCCGTCTTTCGCAGGAGGATGAGAACGCAGGGGAGAGCAACAGCATTGAAAATCAAAAGAGCTTTCTGACAAAGTACGCTGCCGAGAACGGCTTCATCAACACACAATTCTTTGTGGACGACGGCTATTCAGGCGTATCGTTCAACCGTCCGGCATTTCAGGAAATACTGAATCTGATGAAACAGAAAAAGCTAGGAACGATTATCACAAAGGATTTGTCCAGATTAGGCAGAAATTATATCGAGGTCGGCAACTATACCGAAACGATTTTCCCACGCAATACCGTCCGTTACATAGCGGTCAACGACAGCTTCGACACGCAGTACAACAACTACGGAAACGAGCTGGCGCCGATAAAGAATCTCTTTAACGAATGGTTTGCCAAGGACACCAGCAAGAAAATCCGTGCGATTATCAAGGTGAAAGCGGCAAGCGGAGCGATGGTTTGTACGCATACGCCGTATGGGTATCTCAAGGATAAGGAGAGCGGCAGGTTGGTAATCAATCCCGAAACGGCTCCTGTTGTTAAGAAGATTTTTCAACTCTGCGCATCGGGAATCGGCCCGACCAATATTGCCAACAGGTTAAGAGCGGAGAAGGTGTTGCGTCCGTCGGCGTATCGCTATCACAAGGACGGAACCTTCACTATCAGGGAGGATGACCCGCATCGCTATGACTGGGCGTCACGGAGCATTACCGATATGCTGCGGAATGAAGTGTATCTCGGTCACACGATTAACTTAAAAACGACAACGGTTTCGTTTAAGGACAAGCGGAAGAAAATCCTGCCGGAGAGCGAGTGGTATCGCTTTGAAAATACCCATGAAGCGATTGTCGACAAGGACACTTGGGACATCGTTCAACGCGTCAGGGAGCAGCGTCACCGCACAACCAAGTCGGGAATTCTCAACAAATACAGCGGACTGCTTTTCTGCGGCGATTGCGGTTCACGCATGACCTTCCGCTGTTCAACGACATGGAAAACGAGCGACTACAACTTCATATGCAGCTTGTACCGCAAGCATTTCGGGACGGAGTATTGCACCTCTCACCGTATTAGGGAATGCGTCCTTGATGAGATTGTCCTCGAGGAAATCAATCAGGCAATCTATCACGCGATGCAGAACAAGCAGCGATTTGTAGAACGCATTGCCGAAATGGAGTTGAAAACGCACCGCAAGGAAGCCAATGAGAAAGCCGCTGAATTGAAACGCATTTCCGAACGCAGTGAAGAGCTAAACAGAATATTCCGCCAACTCTATGAGGACAAGGTGCTCGGACGTATCGACGCGGTGCAATATCAGTTTCTTTCTGACGGTTATACAAAGGAGCTGAATGAGATAAAATCGCGAATTCCGCTCCTCGAAAATGAACTGCGGCAATTTCAGCAAACAAGCAGTAACATCAACAAGTTTGTGGAGCTGGCGAATAAGTATGTACATATTACCAAACTGACGCCGGAGGTCATCAGAATATTCATCAGCAAAATCGTCATTCACCAAACCCCCGAAGGTTCTGCCGCCAAGTACAGAATTGAAATTTTCTTTACCCACCTCGGCAGTCTGCAGGAGGAAAGAGCAAATGAACAGGCGGCTTGACCGCCCATCCAATACAGAAAAAAGAATCCTTATGGACAGCACAATAACTGTGTTGTCCATAAGGATAAACAAAAAGTCTTAACAAGTGACAGCGTGACTTGAACCCTCGGCACGCGGTTTTGGAGACAATTTAAACGGCTTAAAAACGTGATAAATAAGCCGTTTTTAAGCCGTTCTTTCGTTATAGAAAAAGTATCAGCAGAGTTATGATGCTCTTTTGATGATGTTGATTATTCTGGGGAAGAATTATGGAAGGAGCGGACAAGATTGATGCTTGCGTCAGTCTTAAGAAGACGTAGCACTGTCAAAACTTGCGACGCCAATCAAAGATAACCGGTTAATCAAAGTCGCCTGATTCGAGATTAGGCTGCTTCATAAATCAATACCCGTTCATTTTCCAGATTATTCTTAAAACTATCATCATCGTTGTATTTTAATGATTTTGCAGTGATTAAATCAAGCTCTTTTCCGAGCGCTTCTTCAAGATTGGCATACAATCCGCTAAGAGCAAAAAGTCCTTTTATAGCGACTGCTTCGATACATAAATCAATGTCACTGTTTTCGTCGGCTTCTCCGCGAGCATAAGAGCCAAATATAAATATCCTGTCAACTCCGTAACGGGCAGCGATAGGTGCTATGATACCGGCGATTTCATCAAGAGTGTAGATTCGATTGCTCACAAATAAACCTCGTCGTCAAAAAATCATTTCATTGTGTTTCCCAAAGAAAGTATTTGTATTTTTATTGTACCCAATCCAAGGCAAATAGTCAAGACTAAACCTGCAAATCGGTGGCTTCTTATGGTTTCTATAAACTTGTCAAAAATTGCGACGCTGTAATCAAAGAAACGGAAATCAAAGCGCAGTTTTTTAGTTGACGGACTCCTCTGAAAAAGGTATTATAGTAGAAGAAAGTGCGAAGGAAGTGCTGACGGTTAAAAAAGCGGTTGCCGATTTCCGGAGCCATTCGAGCTCCATCGCTTTTGTGTATCAATAACCCGAAGGGGTTTTCAGGAGGACAGTATGACAAAAGAAGAGTACATCAATAGAATGAAAGAGGACGAAGAATGGGCTCCCGGTTGGGAAGCAATCGACGCGGAATTTGACCGTCTTTATCCGCGTCAGGAACCTGCGCATTATGCTACCACCATCGAGTCTCGCACAATGTTCGGCGGCGACGAATACTTAGAGGGTTTTTCCGCGTTTGATATGGGCAACGGCGTCCGCCATATTGTTACCTATGGTATGACAGAATTGTTTGCTGATGAAAAAGCCTTCGGGGGAGAATTCAGCCGCTGGGGATATGAAATGACCTTAAAGCTCAAAGCACAGACCGGAGAGGACTGCTTGTGGGCGATGGATATGCTGTCCAACCTTGCGCGTTACACCTATACCTCAGAGCGTTGGTTTGAACCGTTTGAATGTATCCACGGTGGTACGCCTTTGCACGCAGGAACAGATTCTAAAATCACTTCATTAATCACCGTTGCAGATACCTCGGCGCAATCATTAGATACCATCAACGGCAGAGTGGATTTTATTCAGCTTGTGGGTATCACTGAGCAGGAATATCAGGCAATTCAGCAGGATTTGGAAAACATCCATAAGCTGATTGAGCTGATGAAGCAGGATAACCCGGAGCTAATCACCGACATGGATCGCACAAAATCATACTTATAAGGAAATTGCGATGAAGAATATAAGAGTTTATCATCCGGCGAAGTATGACACAGGTGCATACAAAAAGCAGGAAGAAAATATCTATGAAATCAACGGCGAATATGTTACCTCAATGATGTTTGAACAGGAGCCGGAGTGCGGCGAAAACCAGCCTTCCGACGCGCTGATTTCACAATATCCCTTGGAGGATATTTTAGAAGAATTTTATGTTGTTGCGGGTGATATGTACCCCGCGGAAAACAAAAACGATCTGGTCAATTCCTATATAGAGTTCTCCTCCCCCGACATCGGGGATATCCAAAGCCTGCTTCGAATCGTCGGAAAGCATGTTTACAATCAGGACAACGGGAACAGTGTTTTATTGATGATTGAGTGAGTTCTACATTTAATATAATCGTTAGCGGACAGCCATGTGACTGTCCGCTTTTCTGACGTTTTATCTGCTTATTGTATCCTCACAATCTGGTCGTAGAGCAAAATGAACTTACCCATGATTTTTCTGTCGTCGTGGTAGTGTCCGAAAAACCAATTCTTAAAGGTGAGCCGCTGCGCCAAATCCTCAAAATACATAGTCAACTTGTCGGGCTGCGTAAATCCGCCCATCAGCCATGAAACGATGGATTGCGGCGCGCAGTGGGAGATAACATAGTCAACTTTATAATCAACCTTTGCCAGATTCTTTTCGGCGTTTTGAATTTCACTGTCAGAGGGTAACTCTTCTGCCCACCACGAAACGTGGTTGATGCGGAAAACCTTGCGTTGCTTGCGCCATTTGCGGACAGTTTCTTTAAACGCCTCCTGCGTGTCAAAATCCTCCCAAGAGAGGATTCCGTCGTCAATATCGTGAGAACGCGCACCGCCGAACGCAAGAAATTTTCTGCCCTCAAAGTCAAAGATTTCGCCGCGCATAAGATGGTACACGCTGTCGTTGAGCTTGTGCGCCTTGCCGCCGTGAAAATCCACTACTTCAAACTCACTGTTCAAGCGGTCAAAGTTCTCGTGATTACCGTCGACAAAGACCGTTGTAAAGGGCTTTTCGTCAAGCCAATCCAGCCAATACTTTTCCGCGTTGCTCACGCCGTCACAATCCCAGACCGCGCCGAAATCGCCGCAGATGATCACAATATCGTCCTTTGTCATTTCCTTCTGCTCCGGAAAAGCAGATGTTGAAAACTTCTGAAATTCACCGTGGCAGTCGCCCGTTACAAAAATCATATCATTATCACTCCCAACTTTTTCAACTATAGCCCTGAGCAAAACTCAACAATCCCGATAAACAGTGAGTTTTTCTCAGATAATAATTTAATTTATCACTCAAAAATATAGAAACAGCCAGCCAAATATCGTATAATTAAGTTGAAGC